>Ga0268280_1002408_pt1 | contig 10911 bp, 8 predicted proteins | sample saktaG_9_FD_190139 | JGI IMG/M metagenome (GOLD analysis project Ga0268280, IMG submission 190139) | Saline water microbial communities from Sakinaw Lake, British Columbia, Canada - sak_2011_5_24_40m | ecosystem: Environmental > Aquatic > Non-marine Saline and Alkaline > Saline ...
AAGTCGAAATGATCCCAGCATCGCTTCCAAGTAGCCCATCCCTGGCTATGGCCATAGTTCGAAAAAATGTAACTATAAGGAAATTCAATCTCTTCATAATAGTTATTCCCGGAAATAGTCCATACCCGCTCATCATCTTTATATTTTTCAAGCAATTCATCACAAAAAGGGAAAAAAGATTGAGCGGGAACACAATCATCTTCAAGGATGATCAATCTGTCTTCATTTTTAAAAGCCCAGGTGATTGCCTCCGCAGGGCCAGGGCCACAACCCAGGTTTTTTTCAACATACAACTTGTGAACATCGCATTCCCAATCAACTTCATTTACAATTTTTTTTACTTCTTCATTTCGATCTTCATCATCCTTGTTTCCGGCTCTTGGTGCATCAGAAAAAACATATAACTTTAGCGGTTTTGCCTTTTTAATAGCATCAAACACAACTTTTGTCGTATCGGGACGATTGAAGACGATCAATAAAACTGGTGCACGCATCATTTTCATATTTTATTAGTAATTTTTATTTTATTAAACTCTCTGTTCATGAATGCTATTGATGCGAGAGAAAGGACAACGCCGACCACAACATAGGCATAATTTGCACCATTAAAGGCAAATTGTTTTATCAACAAATAATAGATTAAAATAGCAGCGCTTCCGCCGATTATATTGATATACAATGCATAATCTGATCGTTTCATTGCGATTATCACTGCATTTAAAAATCCAAAAACCTGCATGAAGAAAACGCCAACCGCATTGATATTTGCATATTTATAAGCCCTGGTATAGCGGCCGCTGGTCAAAAAGTTCATTAAATAGGGTGAAATTGAAATAAAAACTACAATCATTAGCGCAACTAAAATTAAATAAGCCCCAGCAATTTTTTTTAATTTTTGAAAGCTCTTCTCCGCTACATAACGATACACGTCCGGTTCAAATGCCATAAATAGCGCCAAACTAGCCATGCTGATAAAATTTGCCGCTGTTACGCCAATACTGTAATATCCTAATTCGGAAAGATTATGAAGCCTTTCCAGATAAATCCGATCGATACTTCGAATTGGATAATATGCATAACCTGCACCTATCAAAGGAATGACATATTTAAATGCTTTACGTATAAACCCCAAATTAAATTTGAATTTCAAATATTTTCTAAGGTAAAACAAACTTAGCAAGCCAATCAATATATTTGTAGTTACCTGTCCAAAAAGTTTACCTGCGGCGCCCATTTTTAAATTGATCACAAAAAACAATCCAAACCCGACATTCAGGGCTGGCGGAATTGCCGAAAATATAAAATATGATATCGCTTTTTTTCTAATGCGAAGATTGATCAATAAAAATGAAGTGTAAATATTAAAATACAGGATTAAAAAAATGAATATCGAAAATGGCATAAACGGAACTGAAACGGAAGCGCTCTTAAAAACTAACATTAAACCAACAAATCCGATTGAAGAAATCAGAATATTGGCAAGAGAAAGATAAGCCAGGATATTGAACAAAAATTCCTTGTTTTCTTCCTCTTTCTGTCTGAAATAATTCATTAAATAATATTGGGTCATGCCAAACAATAAAAGTGGCGTAAAAAAACCCTGAATGGAAGTATAATAACCAAGAATGCCAAAATCTTGGGCCGACAAATATTTTGCATAAATCGGCTGGCTGAAAAAAGCGAATACCAATTGAATTAAACTGCCACCAAAGTAAAAAATCGAATTCCTTATATGGCTTTTGTAAAATAACATATTTGACAAAATATTGATTTTCATGGATCTAACCTGAGTCCCATAATCTCTTTTGCCGTGTACTTGTCATTCTATTGGCCCTACGGATTATCCTGAAAACATTTTATTTTGATACCCATGAACTCATTTTAGTATTGAATAATAATTGTTCGACTTTAAAACAAATCTAACATATAAGTAATAAAAACCCATACAGCCGAACAAATAAATGAACGGGGTTGCAGGCAACATTCTTCGATATTCACTGCCAATAAAATAGAATAATGAAATAAAAGTAGTGAAGGTCAGCATTATTGGATATATTTTTCTATAAAATATAAAAAGCCCTAAGAAAGCTAATATTCCAATAATAATGGGTATTCCTACAAGAACTGAGTTTACCATCAGGTTCTTTTTTAAAAATTCTTTTGTTCCCATGAATGCCAATTTCGTATTAAACCACGATTTATAAAAATTACGCAAAACAACTTTAAATATATTGAAATCGGCCTTTTTCAACTTCAATTTGTTAACTGAGCGAACGTAGTTTAGATAAGTTCCATCAAATGATTTTCTGAATTGCTCATATGCCGGCTTTCCCCATTCCATTAAGGAATTCGCCTCCTGCTTCGATATTTTCTGGTTTCTTTCCAGATTACCCACTGCATTCTGATAACTTATCATTTCATAAGTGAAACTGCAGCCAAATGTTTTTAAAATCCTGATATCAGGATAAAATCTATAAATATGAATTAACCAGGGTGAAATAAAAATGAGCATGATCATTGTAGATGCTGCAACTGGAAGTAGAGACTTGAAAATATTTTTTAAATTTTGCCATAAGAAAATAAACATAAAAAAAGGAACAACCACCGTTATTTGAAAAGTCAGATTTGACAATCCCCAAAAGCCGGAAAATATAATGAGCCAGGTCCATTTTTTTTTTAAAAGAAATTGGGCAAATGAATATGCCATGCATAAAGTAATAAATAATTGGATGGTTTCCCTAAGCAAATAAGTCGAATGGATGGCAACAGGATAATAAAAACCGAAAAGAAACGAAACAATAAAGGCAAAAGAAGGCTTGAAAACTAGTAAAAGGATCAAATAAAAAACGACTACGCTTAAAGAATCAACAATTGCCTGCATGTACTTTGCGAAAATAATTTCAGGATGCTCGGAAGAATCGTATGTTCTCCCGTTATAAGAAGTAAGATAATTACTCTTCCCCCAGAAACAATCATAAACTTTATAGCATGCTCCCAAGAAAGCCGGATACAGCAGCTCTCTGAAATAATATTTTTCGAAAGGCTTTTCCCTATTCATAGACATCCCATTTCCATTTGCCAGATTCACGCCTAGAGTATGATATCCGGTGCCATCAGGGGCGATCATATTAACTTGATAAGTATTAATAAGAACTATTCTGAAAATGAGCGCAAAAAGAAAAATCACCAAGGCAGAATAAAACTTATTATTTAAGATCAAGCGAAACATTTTTTTATATAACCCTATTTTGCAATGTATAATTCCTTTATTTTTTCCATTCTTTTCATTTCAGAGCAAGTAAATTATAATATTTGATGATTTCATCTATTATGAAATGCAGCTGTTTCTTGCTTAGCTCGTAATACAATGGCAGCCTGACCAGGCAATCCGAATAGCGATCCGAAAAGAAAAGGTCGCGGCCGTCATGTTTCCCATTGAAATAGGGGGCCTGATGCAACGACAGGTAGTGAAAGACCGAATAAACGCCCTTCGCTCTCAACCAGTCAATCAATACCGTTCGTTCATGCGCATTCCGGCAGATCAAGTAAAACAAATGACCGTTTTTTGAAGCAAAATCTGGGATAAACGGAAGTTTAAAAAAACCTTTCTTTTGCAGCTCCGCAAGCCCCTGATAATAATTATTCCATATACCAACTCTTTTTTTCTGGATTTTTTCCAGGTTTTCCAGTTGCGCGAACAAAAAAGCAGCAATGATCTCCGAAGGCAAAAAAGATGAACCGATGTCCACCCAATTGTATTTGTTTACTTCGCCGCGGAAGAATTCTGCCCTGTTCGTTCCCTTCTCCCAAATTATCTCCGCCCGTCTGAGAAATCGCTCATCATTCACGACCAGCATTCCACCTTCCCCGGAAATGATGTTCTTGGTTTCATGGAATGAAAATGCCGCTAGATGTCCAATGCTGCCCAGCGGTCTTTTGATCCCGTCTTGGCCGGTGTAATAACTGTCTATTGCCTGCGCGGCATCTTCCACGACAAAAAGATCGTGCCTGGCCGCAATTCCCATGATCTTATCCATTGCGCAAGCCACTCCCCCATAATGGACCGGGACAATGGCTTTTGTCTTGGGGGTGATCAACTCTTCAATTTTGTCCTCGTCGATGCCGGGGTGATCGGAGCGGCTGTCGGCGAACACGATCTTCGCTCCCCGCAGTACGAAGGCATTCGCGGTGGAAACGAAGGTGTAACTGGGCATGATCACTTCATCGCCCGGCTCGATATTCAACAGGATGGCCGCCATTTCCAACGCATCGGTGCATGAAGTGGTGAGAAGGCATTTTTTAAAATTATATTTTTCCTCAAAATAATTGTGGCATTTTTGCGTAAACATGCCATTGCCAGAAATTTGTCCAGACATTACCGCCTGTTCAATATATCGGGTCTCATTGCCCGTGAGGTAGGGCTTGTTGAAAGGTATCATTTTTTTATGCGTACCAATAATGCAAAGTAATTTCTGATTTAATAATTTTATACGATAAATTAGTATAAGTCTTCATTACCGGATAATTTGTTATTAAAACATTATTCTCGACACGATTTAAACCTAATTTTTTTGACAAATAGAGACTTTCAATGTTTATTGCTTGAAATATCCCCATTTTTCTATATTGGGGATCAACTGCACCGATCACTCCCGCGACATATCGATCTTTATCAGCATTATATGTTTTTAATGCTAAATATCCGATTGCATTTTTCTCTTTTTCTGCAACTACAATAGTATCAGCTACTTCTTTATTTTCGCAACATCTTTTTATCCAATCAACGTATACTTCGAGACATTTTTCTTTATCTAACTTATCGTCAGCAAAGTAGTGCCCATAGTCTTTAAAAGAAGATTTTGTCATTTCAATAATTTTGGAAAAGTGTCGATCATTATACGCTGTTAGATTAAAATCATTGTGTACTTGATCAGGTAATTTATTTTGAAGATCAAAACTAAATGTCACTTGCGCGTCTTTAAATAAAAACCCAATTTTCTCGAGTTGATTAATAAGCTTAATGTTTCTAAAATCAACACGAGCGATTATCAATTTAGTTGACAATTTTTTTAGTTCTTCAACAATTAAATCAGGGTTTTCAATATGATGCGATATTTTAGCAACCGAAAAACCGAAACGTTCGGTATCTAAATTGCTGATTAATTTATTCATTTTATTTGTTTTTAAAATCGCCAATAGATTCTTTTACTATGTAAATTGGACGATTTTTGGTTTCATCATATATTTTCCCGATATATAACCCAATTAAACCCAAATTTGCAAAGATCAAACCACCAACAAAAAATATCGAAACCATTATACTTGTCCATCCCAGTGGAATATCTATAAACAGTTTTCGAACAATTAGATAAATCAGAAATACCAATGACAATGAAGACATTAAAAACCCAATTTTTATTGAAATCTTTAATGGCTTATTTGTTTGCGAAATAATTGCATTAATTGCCATATTGAGTAACATTATAAAATTATAAGAGGATTTACCTGTTGTACGTTGTGAGTGCTCAACATCAACAAATCCAATTTTAAAACCCATCCATTTAATTAACAATGGGAATAATATTATCTTTTCAGTAAAATTAAGATAATTCTGGATTACTTGTCTCGAGTAAATTCCGAAGTTTGAAACAGAACTATCAGATAGATTGTCTGTTAATAAATCGAATACTTTATAGAAACTAGTGGAGAAAAATTTCTTAAAAAACTTATCTTTCCTATTTGTTCTTCGCCCAAATATCACATCAAAACCTTCCAATTTTTTATCGTACAACTTAATAATCTCTTCGGGTTTATCCTGCAAATCGCAATCCATTACCACCACCCATTCGCCAGCACAATAATTAAGGCCGGCGGTGATCGCGTAATGTTGACCGAAATTACGACTTAACCTTATCCCTTTGACATTATTGTTGACCGCTACGATTTCCTCAATCTTACACCATGACCCGTCAGTGCTCCAATCATCCACCAGGATAATCTCGCATTCAATATTTAGTTTTTTTACCGTTTCATCTATCCTTGACACCAATTCTTCCAAACATTGTTCTGCATTGTAAACAGGGCTTACAATACTAAGATAAGGTTTCGTAATCTCCATTGTCAAAGCCTCTCAATTATAAGATTTCACCAACAAATCGAATAGACTATGTAGGCAAAGGGTGTCGTTCATTTTTTTTTGATAATCCTGGCCGGATTGCCGACGACAACTGTGTGTTCATCAACATTGTCAACCACCACAGCTCCCATGCCCACGATGGCATAGCGGCCGATGCGGACGTCCTCCCGGATGGCGGAACTGAGCCCGAGTTGAGCCCCCTCGCCCACCCTGACCCGGGCCCCAACAATGGCATGGGCAGTCAGGGTGACAAAATCGCCTACAACTGCTTCATGCGCGATATAACTGTGCGGATAGGCATGGACGAAGTTGCCGATCTCGACTCCGATCGAGGTGGCCGCCAGGGGCGAAATCAAGATACCATGCCCCAGTTTTGTCGAAGGATCCAGGCAGGCTCGGGGGTGAACGGCCGAAGCAAGCGCCTCCAGGGGGACGCCGAGCTTCTTGAATTTCTCAACCCGCTCGAACTTGTCCTTGTTGGTGCAATGCAGAGTAAAGTGGATGAAATATCCTTTGCCAACGAAATCGAGGACCTCGTCTGTTCCCCCCAACACTGGATATTTGCCGAAGAATTCTCCAGGGTTCTTAATGTCGGTGAGAAATCCGGCAATGACCCACTCGTCTACAACTGAGTTCGCGGCTTCAAAGACCGAGGTAGCCATTTCGCCGCTGCCCTTACCGCCGATGATCAACACTTTTTTTTTGTTGCTCATGATGATCTGCCTTCCCTTATCATTGACACAACCATCCTCAACTTGCTGTTGGGGTCGATCGGTAAGACATCGAAAAAGTGAAAACTGAAGCGCACGGCATGGTTAAACTCGGAATTAAGGGCGGCCAGAAGCCGGCGTTCAAAGGCCGCGCGGTTTATTTGTGCGTCGGTCACCAATTGTACATCGATCTCATCAACGGCTTGCTGCACGAAGCGAAACCTGCGGACTGCCTTTTCCTTTTCCATGATTTCATAGACCGGATGAAATGGCTTTTTCTCTCCATTGGGAAGAATGAACCAGTCATCGCTGCGTCCGACAATCCTCTTGATCCGCGGCGTTACATTTCCCTCTTCCATTTCAATCCAATCATCGAGACGGTAACGGATCAGAGGAAAAGATCGAATGTGCAGATCGGTGATCAGGCAGCGACCTGCTTTTCGGTTGATCCGGCCATTTTCATCTTCCAATTCGAGGATATTGGTGTCATGATTAAAATGCAAGCCCTCCTGGCCGATGATTTGGAAGGCAAGATTGTTGAATTCCACTGCCCCATACACCTCGAATAACCGGCCTTCCCCAAAGACTTCCTCGATCAATGCCCGCGACGATGCATCCATGACTTCCCCGCTGCTACAAACCAGCCTGGGCCGCACAATTACAATTCCAAATTTTTTGATGTATTCAGCCATTAGCACAAGCTGGGATCGATTGGCATAAAGCAAATCGACTGGTTGTTGCAGATAGCCATCGACCATTTGTTCAACCTTCGCTGTGTAGGGCACGCAGATGCGCCGTAAAAAACCAAAACGTTGCAAAATGGAATCAGATTCACTCAGCCGATGAGGAGAAGGTAAGCAAAAGGTCAGATCGCGATAGCGATAGCCGTTGAGAAACAAGGCCCGCAGATACTTAGCGAGCATAAAAGCCCGTTCCCGGCGATTCCGGTAGATCTTCAAGGGAAGCCCGGTACTGCCACTGGTTCCGTCTTGATACCAGTTCGTATAACGCCGGGGATCGGCGTTGACCAATTTGCCGGTAAAATCCCGGTATTCCTCCTTGGTCAAAGTGGGGATGATCTGCATTTCCTCAATATAGCGCATCTGTTCGGGTCTAAATCCGACACTATCGAAACGCTTACGGTAAAAATCGAAAGACTTATAGCAACTTTGCAGCAACGCCTTGACTCTCTCAAGCTGGTGCTTCTGTACAGCAGGCCACGAGAAAGGAAAAGCGCGGAGTAGTTTTCTGAGTTCCTGATAAATCAATAGGTTCAGGAGTCCTTGCCCGCTCACTTTTGAATCACTCATCCTTCATATCTCCGGCAGGCTTCACTTGAATACTCCTTTGGCTTCTTGCAACAGGAGCCTGAAGCTCGGGAGAAATGACAGCTTGCCGACATGACGTACGGTGGCGAACATGATCAGTGCGCAGAGAAAATTGGCTGCAAAAAATGATATGGCAGCGCCAATAGAGCCGTAGCGTCCAATCAGATAATGATTCAAGCCCAGGTTAACCACGGCTCCACCCGATGCGATCAAGGCGATCCATTTTTGCCTGTTGAAATGGACCAGAAACGGAGTCAATAGCGCCGTCATTGCCCACAGGCAAAAACCGAATGCCAGCCAGGGGATGAACTTCCCGGCTTGGTGGAATGCTTTCGTGGTCATCAGTTTCAGGATCGGCTGGGAAAAAAGGGAAAACAAAAGGCCCATGATACAAGTGCCTATGCCCAGCAGCCACAGTTTATGGTAAAGCAGGGCGAGAACGGACTTGCCGGCGTACTGCGACAGTTTCTCGTATAGATACGGGGTCCAAACATTAATCAATGGGACCGACAAGAAAAGGATGATGGTGGCGAGATTCATGGCCACGCCATAGAGCCCTGCCTCGACCTTACCGAGGGAAGAGTCGATGAAAAGCACTCCGCTCCTGCGCATCAGCATGACACTGAAGCCCGACGGGATCAAAGGTATGGCCACATTGAGAATATCCTTGACAACTTCAAAATCAAACGAGAACCTGACCTTGTCTTTAGTGATCATGAAAATCAGGGCAAACAAGCCCATAAGCACCGTGGAAGATATGATCGCCACCACCCGGCCCTGCCAATGCCAAGACAAACCGATTACGAGAACCAGCGTTAAAGTGACATTCACAAAAACATCCGAGAAAGTGAGAATGGCGAAGGCCACCGTTTTCTTCGATATTTTGAAGACTGTTTTTAAAACTTCCAAATTTACATAAAAAAATGAGATCAATGGGATCAGAAGAAGATAAGGCATGGGCATTACTTCTAAGTTCCCTACAATTACCAAAATAGAAGCGATTACAGTAATTATTACTGTTCCCAAAACAAGTATGAGATAGAGATTCCCAATCAACAATTGGTTGTAGTCATCGCTTTTTAAATAAAAATGTTTGTTGATCGTCACGTAAAGGCCATTGAATACTGAAGTGGAAATCAATAAGATGGCGGAGAACGTGTTGATGAAACCAAAATCTCTGGGGTTCAAATAGATCGTAATAATCGGAAGGATGAGAAATGGGACGGCCTGATTGATGGCTGTGGAAGTGTAATAAACTCCGACATCGACCAAAGCCTTGTTTTTTATCATCCACGTTTTATTGATCAAGTAAGCCAACCATTAGGATTCTTTTAACAAGCCGAATCGATATGCCACGGATGCCTGCAGGGATTCAATGCATTCCTGCTCATCGATGTCTAATACCTGTTTAAGTCCCCGGCGAAAATATGCACAAAGAGACAACTCTTCGATCGTTTTTAGATAGTAATGCAGGGATTGCTCATCATACTGGTAGCGCCTGATGAAGGCAGGGACGCTCTCGAGATCGACTCCATTTCGAACACGCAAAACCCCGGGTGAATAGTGCTCATACCAACTCGGCCCAAAACAGATAACAGGCTTACCCCGCACTATCGCTTCCCAGCCAATGGTTCCGGCAACGGAGAATACAGCCAAAGCCTGATCAATCAGGGCAAACGGATCCATATCAATAGGGGTGAAGGAAACCCGAGGGATCTTGAGGGCATCGCGGTAAAAACGCAAGGGCCTGCCAGTGTTGCCCTCGGCGATGGGATTGAATTGCTTCGGATTCTCTTTCACATAGATCAACCAATCCTTGGGCAGGTGCCTGGACATCAATTCGAGGACATATAGTTGATCCGTGAATATTCCAGCCCAGGGAGCCGTGGTCGCCTCAGGTTGATAATGCAATGCAAGGATTACATATTTTATTGACAAATCAGGTTTGACAGCAGTTTTTCTATACTCCATCTCAAGAAGTTTGAGATAGTGGATACGGCGATGAATCTTGGCTATATAACTCAATAGGTTCTGTCTAGAGCGACTACGCTCCACATCCTGTCGTTCAGTTTTATGATAACTGGGTACTCCATTCACTAGCCAACCATTCTTCCCCAACCATGGGCTCTGCTTTCCCAGCAATTCATAGATAAATTTTCTTCCGGATAAGAAAACCGAAGGTTTTCGTTTGTGATGACGGTTATGGTCTTTGAAAAATTCGGGCTTGGCCGTATCGTAGTCTTTTTTGATGCGTGACAGATTATCCTGGATATCATTAGACAACGGCTGGTTTGAAACAATTTCTTTTTTCTTGAGGAAAGTTAGTCTGATCTGATCAGGAATGCAATAGAGGTCAGAAAGTGCAAGAATCCGTCCTGACTTCATAAATGGAGTGCATATAAAACTGATCATCTTTATCCCTTTTTTTCGACAAATCAGGTAGAGTGGGAAATCAAATGAACGATGGGGAATATTAGGGCTGATCAGAGCATCTATTTCATAGCGATCTATGATATAAGTCCAACAGCGAATGAACTTTCTAAAAAGCAATCGCCGCTCCATATAGCTGAAACTGCGCTGATTAAAGTCCATGCGGTCCATCAGTTGCAGGGCTTGGAGTTCATATTCTGAATAACCCCGGTATTCTTTCGGTTCCGGAGAGTTCGCCCAGGATTTTTCCTCGAAATCCTTAGGAAAAACACCCTTCCAGGCATCAAAATAGGCATGATAAACAGCA
>Ga0268280_1002409_pt1 | contig 10908 bp, 10 predicted proteins | sample saktaG_9_FD_190139 | JGI IMG/M metagenome (GOLD analysis project Ga0268280, IMG submission 190139) | Saline water microbial communities from Sakinaw Lake, British Columbia, Canada - sak_2011_5_24_40m | ecosystem: Environmental > Aquatic > Non-marine Saline and Alkaline > Saline ...
GCAGCAACAATAGATTAGTAAGAGACCGGCAAGAGCCAGCACGCCATCCTGCCAGCTTCGCCGTGCGATCGCAAGATCCATCGGAGAAACGCTCATCAAGAGTAGGGCAACTACAGTGACCCACCGATTAAAAAATCTTAGGCCTAACAGTACTAATATGAACAATGCACCTATACTGCAGAGCGTTGAGAGGTACGTCCCCGCCCGCTCATCGAAGATATTTGCGACCTTCATGATAGTGGCGAGAAGATACGTATATCCGATCCGTATCGGCGGAGGATAGATCCATAACCGTTTGTCAGCGTTATACTCGTCAATCAACCGCCTCGTGCCTTCAACGCCATCTTGGGCGACAATTATGGCCTGCCTTGTATAAATGCCCTCGTCCGGACTCCTTCCTTTAACATCGAGATCATTGAAACGCAAAATGATACCGGTCAATAAGAGCGCGCACAATAGGGCTACAGCGATGGCGCTCTGAGCGCCTTCACCCCATATGGCTGTTTGGGGTGCGGACACAATCGTTTCGCCGCCCCGCGCTTCCTTCTTTAATTCCTTAAGTCTCGATTTTTTACCCATGCGTTCCTATTATCCTGGACATAATAGTCAACACCTTCAGGATTAAAACAAATCTTGTTTTCTTATATATAAATCCTCAATTCCGCGGAGATCGGTTTGATCGATTTTTCATCTATATTTCCCGATGTAAATTTTTTATGGTTTTGATTCATTTTGAAACATTTTGCACAATATTGACAAGTTTACCCTATCTACCAGATAAAAGCAACGGGTTCATAACTTGATAAAAAATATACCTTCATTGTCTTGACCCTTCAGCGCGGCCTGAGTTAATTGAAGGCCTTGCTCAGAGTCGATCCCGAACTTTTGCCACAGGATCGATTAACTGTCGAAGCATTAACTAAGAGATAGGGAGAGGTGGAAAGGTGCAAAATTAGCGTTATTTTCGGGAGAGATTATTTCAATCGCTTTTTTGATCGGAATGCGGGAATCTTCAGATTTTCTTAAAGAAGATGTTTCTTTAAAAATGCAAAGCCGGATCCGGATTTCAAATACTTTTCAAAATCCACGGCATTTTTTCTTTTATCGAATGTTATATAAGTTCTGAGCTCCCAGGGGCCGTATTTCCTGGTGTAAGGAGATTTTTCGGCATTATGCTCATCGATCCTTTGAGAAATGTTTTCAGTTAAACCGATATAAATTCTATCGGCATATTGTTTGCTGACAAGGATATAGACTATATACATAACACAACTTATTGTCCTGTTCTACTTCGCCCTTCGATGCGTAAACCGAGGTAGGGCTTCGTAGAAACATTCTGCTTCGCAAGAGTCGTAGGATTTATTTCTGCGAAGCCATACCCGAGCCTTACTTGTTGGTTGGCGAAGCAGAATGGTGGAGCTGACGGGAATCGAACCCGTGACCCGGCGTTGCGAACGCCGTGTAATCCCTCTTTACTACAGCCCCATGAATCTCTTAAAACTCATTCTATGCTATTATCTATCCAAGTTAAATAACTTCCGCTTCCGGAAGTTATCGGCATAGCTATTATCTCCGGCACTTCGTAACTATGGATCTTCTTCGCTTCGCGCTCGAGAGCGGCGAACTTATCGCGTCCCGTCTTTGCTATGATTAAAACCTCTCCTTTTTTTACTATACTGCCTTTCCATCGGAATCTCGATTCGATCTTCGGCATGATACTGACGCATGCCACCAGCCTTTTCTTAATTATCATATCGGCTATACTGGCAGCTTCCCTGCCGGATGAACATGTTATAAAAACCATTATGAAATTTTTGCGCATATTTTATAGGATAAGACGATAGGCCTGAATTTTAAAAAGGACCTCTAAGGGGTCAGATGAAGCCATGGCGTATATTTTATGTAAGCTCCGATATCATTCCGCTGACTGCGTTCTGGATCAGCTCCCAATCCTCCTGATTATGGACTGCGAATTTTTGCTTTCTTTTCCACCCTCCATCCTCCTTCTTCTGCCAAAGGTAAAAACATACCTGCTTTCTACCGTAGCTTTCAAGGAGAACCACCGCTGACCACCATCCAAAACGCTTATTAATCGTTATCTGCCTGATAACTTTAAGCGGATCTATTATCGGTACCTTCTCGTCATCCCTCTGGCTTACTTTATCTGCCATTTTTGCCTCCGAATCTTGCAAAGCAAAATCGGTTACCTTCTTAAAAATATCTGATAATCTGGCCCTATCTTCTCCACCACTACGTGCCCTTCCCTGGCCAGCCATCCTATGCTCATAAGGATAACATCCTTATCCGTATCTATGGCCTTGGCTACCTGGAAAAGCGAACTTTTTCCGTGCTGATCCAAATAATGCCATATGTCGCCCGCGGCGATCCCTATCTCGGTGATCATCCCAACACCTCCTTATTGCGTTTATTGTAACTTCCGCATAACGGGCACGAGGATATGTCTTCGTGCTTTGAATCTATATAAACATTCGAACAAACCTTACATTCCCATATATACTCGATATCTTTAGGGGAGAATCTTCTCGCGCCCCTGTACCCGGATACCGTCCATACCGCCAATATGACGATAACCGATAGCAAGACGTAAAAGAACACTAACATGGATATATCAATTCTTATCATAATTATATCATAAGGATGCCGTCCTTGACAAGGGCGGTTCGTTTAAAATCTGCAATCCGGTTCCAACTTGGCTCCATAGACGGCTTCCTCTACAAAACGTTTTATATCCCTATCGGAGACAATAGGCGAAGCTTTTACATCGTATTCGGGCCTTATGCCTGACCCGTATTGCATGGGAGAGGCCATGATATCTCCCAGCTCCCGCAGATATCTCTTTTCGAGAAATGATCTTTGGTGCGGCGATATCTTTAACTCTATCGCGCTTCTCGAAAGTATCGGTCCTAAAAATGACACCCTGCCGAATTTGACTTCCGCTTTAGGAGGTTTGCTTACGATCACTTTTATCGCGGAGATCCAAAACAGATGCCAGACAAGCGATACGAGAAGCGCGTAGAATAAAATCCTGTATTTAGACAATACCATTATGAATCCCTATTTTATTCGCTGGTCGCTATGTTGGCCTGAGAGACGCCTTCGCGCCTGCACATATCCCATATCTCGACTATCCTTCCCAGAGATGACCCTTTATCTGATTTTATGAGAAGAGGCGTCTTATTTTTAGCCATGATCCTGAGCCTGGAGAGCATCTCTTCAGAGGAGACCTCCCTCTCGTTCATATAAAGCTTGCCTTCTTTGGTAACTATAAGGACCTCCCCTTCATCCTGTATAACTTCACTCGTCACGGCTTTAGGCAGGTTGACCTTTATGCCCGGCTGGAATATAAAACTCGAAGTGAACATGAAAAATATGAGAAGCAGAAAAAATACGTTTATTATCGGAGTCAGGTCTATCAGACCTTTTTCTATAAATAGCCTTCTCTTAAACTTCATACGTATCTCTTCTGGATGATAACAAATTCGTAAGATCGGTTGCGCTCTTCTCCATGTCGTATATAAATCCGTCTACCTGGCTTATCAGATAGTTATAAGCGACATATGTCGGTATAGCTACCGACAGACCGGCGATGGTGGCTAAAAGCGCTTCCCATATACCTCCGGCCAGATCCCCTGGGTTTACCGGAACCATGGTAGCCGCCTTCATCTGTATTACCTGAAACGCTTTTATCATGCCGGTGACGGTGCCGAGAAGCCCCAAAAGCGGAGCTATATGCGCTATCGTGGCAAGTATCGGGAGGTGCCGTCCCAGCATCGGTATCTCAAGTTCAGCCGCTTCCTCTATCGCTTCTTTTATTTCCGGGCGGGATCTGTCGTGTTTAAGTATGCCGGCTTTAATTATGTGAGCTACCGGGCCGGGAGTGTTATTGCACATCTCGACGGCCTCTATTATCTTATTTCTCTTTAGTACCCCTATTATGCCGTCCATGAATTTATCCGCGTCCACCCTTGCCTTATTGAGAGTATACACCCTCTCGATAACCACCCCGAGCGCAAGCATCGAAGAAAGTATTATAAGGTACATCATCGGCCCGCCTTTTTGTATCATATCCCACATATACCCCTCCTGGTTATAGACCCTTTAATTTAAAATTCACTTCGCCGTCCGCCACTTTATCAGTTCAAGCCTCTGTTTCGCGAAGGCCGACTCCGCCACGTCCATACCGGAAAGCTTTTCATATAACTGTCTGGCCTCGTCGAACTTCTCCGCCCGTTCAAAAAGTTTAGCGCATTTTAAAGTCGCTCTGACGCTCCAAAAAACTCCTTTCGAATAAAGGCTCGATACCTTAAGATACTCCTCAGAAGCTCTCGATATATCACCCTTCTCCTCAAAGCATTCGGCTATCTCATACTGCGTCTGCGCGTTCGCATCGTTATTTTCGCCGTCGAGCGCTTTTGTCAGATAAGAGACGGCGCCGTCGTAATCCTTAACGCCCTTTCTCATGGAAGCTATCTTTTTGTAAGCGCGCTTCGCGTAACCGGATTCCGGAAAATTCAAAGCCAACTCCTCTAGCCGCGCTTTGGCGTCTTCCGGGGCGCCCTCCTCGTAATATATCCCCGCCAGTTGATAAAGGGCCTCTTCAGCGATACCGCTGGCGGCATAATTATCGGCTATCACGCCGTAATATTCTTTCGCCTTATCATACCTCTTTTTCGAACCGTAATATTCTCCGAACCAGAATATGACGTCCGGGATAAACGCCCCGCCGGGATAATCCCTGAGATACGACGTGAATTCGGTTATAGCCTCTGCCTCTTTTCCGGTATTGTAATAACACCAGGCCGTCTGATATCTGGCCATCTGGACGAGCTCTTCGTCCTTCGATTTATCCGCAGTTTCCTTGAATAACCCGAGAGCTTTTTCATATTCGCCGGTATAATATAATGAACTACCCATAAAGAACCTGGCCCTTAAGGCCGCATCCGACTTATTGTCCGGTAATAATTTTATCAGTTTATCGAATTCCGCGGACGCGCGTTCAAAATCCCCCGTTTTAAAATATGCGATGCCGAGCTTCAAGAATACATCCTCGTTAATAGAAGCGTCCGGAAAATTAACGAGCACACTTTGATAGGCCAGCGCCGAGCGGTCATAATTGGCCTCCGCAAACCAGATGTTGCCTATCTGATGCTGAGCGTGACCGGCCCATGAACTTTCAGGATATTTTTTCAGCACGGTCTCGTAATTGTCGAGCGCTTTATGGTACTCTCTTTTATCAAAATTTATATCACCTATTTTAGATATTGCGCCGGCCGTTAAATCGACATCCGTCGATTCTTCCTGGACGCGTAAAAACTCAATAAGCGCCTCATCCGGTGAGCCGAGACCTAAATATATCCAGCCAAGTTCGTATCTGAAACGGTCGAGATAAGCTCCGCCTGCGAATTTAGAGACGGCTTCTTTGGCCGTGCTCATAGCGTTAACATAACTTTTCATTCCATAAAGAAGCTTCGTCTTTCTATACAAAGCTTCCGCGGCAATCCTTTCCATACCTCCGGCAGCATATATCGCAGCTATGTTGTCGCACGCATTTATCGCATCTTCCTTAAGAGAGAGTGACTCAAAATTATTTTCGATCCCTAACAGCGCGAGACCGGTAAGGAACTTATCCCCGCCGATATCCGCGCACTTTTTAAAATTCTCTATACTGACTCTATTATCGCCCTCTTCGAATAGCGCCAAAGCCTTTCTATATAAAGCCAGTCCGGCCCATTTAGCGGAGGGCGCTATAGAGAGAGCTCTTTCGAAAGAAGCTATCGCGTCCTTGTAATTTTCCTGGTAAAATTCGGTCTCGCCTTTCAAATAATAAGCATCTGCCGTCTTATCCGATACGGGGAATTTTTCCGTAAATCCCTCGAATTCCTTTTGAGCCTGAGGATACCTCGACATCAGATATTCGCATTCTCCGGCCCTAAAGAGCGAATCGATAGCTACTCTCTCGAACGGATAGTCAGCGGCAACGCTCCTAAAAGAGATTAGGGCCTCCTCCGTAAACCCGAGACTCTTAAGCGCCCACGCCCTGGAGTAGATAGCATAAGGCATGTAGCGGGAGCCGGGATAGTCGTCTATGATCTTCTGATAAAATTCCAGGGCCTTTTTCGGGTCCTGGGTCTTCATATATATCTCCCCCGTCCAGTACATGGCTTCGTCGAGAAACTCTTCCGAATGAGAATTCATTACAGCTGCGAACTCATAGATGGACCGCTCGTAATCATCGCGGTAGTAATAGCATCTGCCGATAAGAATATGGGCCTCGTAGGCGTGGATGGTGTCGGGGTAATCTTTTAGAAAAATCTCCAGATTCGATGCGGCAAGATCGTAAGATCCTCCATTGAAATATTTTTTTGCCAATATGAAATCCGGGCCTTCACCGCTATCCGTCGAATAAACTGATGCGCTTAGAAACATTAAAACGAATGCGATGAAAGATACGCGATACGCGATACTACGCTTCATTTAAGCGCCTCTTTAAGATACTGTCCGGTGAATGAGCCGGCGCACCCGGCCACCTCGGCTGGCGATCCGCTGGCTACGATCTTTCCGCCGTTATCCCCGCCTTCCGGCCCGAGATCTATTATATAGTCCGCGCTCCTTATAACATCGAGATTATGCTCTATCACGAGCACCGTATTGCCGCTTCCGACTAGGGCCTGAAGGACTCCTAAAAGTTTGTCGACATCGGCGAAATGAAGCCCTGTGGTCGGCTCGTCCAGTATATACAGAGTTTTCCCTGTCGAGGTTTTCGACAATTCGGATGCCAATTTTATCCTCTGAGCTTCTCCGCCGGAAAGCGTGGTGGCGGATTGGCCGAGCCTTATGTACGACAGCCCCACTTCATGCAGAGTCTTTAGTTTATTCCTGATGGCCGGTATGCTCTCAAACACTACGAGCGCATCCTCTATGGAAAGGTCGAGTATATCCGATATGGACCTCCCCTTATATTTGACGTCAAGCGTCTGCGCATTGAATCGCTTACCTTTACAGATCTCGCACTGCACGTATACATCCGGAAGAAAATGCATCTCTATCTTTTTTATCCCGTCTCCGGAACATGCTTCACAACGGCCGCCTTTTACATTAAAACTGAATCTGCCGGGCATATAGCCCCGCATCTTTGACTCCGGAAGCTTGGAGAAGAGATCGCGTATCGGAGAAAAAGCCCCCGTGTAAGTAGCCGGATTCGACCTTGGGGTCCTGCCTATAGGGGACTGATCTATAACTATCACCTTATCGATCAGATTTATACCTTCTATTCTTTTATGCTCGCCCACCGGCTCCCTGGAGCGATAAAAACGTTTCGCCAGAGCCCGGTACAATATGTCGTCGACAAGACTCGACTTGCCGGATCCCGACACTCCAGTCACGCAAACGAAAAGCCCCAGAGGTATACCCACATCTATATTTTTTAGATTATGTTCCCTGGCGCCTATTATCTTGAGTATTTTATTTTTATCGACAGCTCTTTTCTCAGGCCCGACGCCTATCTTCAATTCTCCCCTCAAATACTTCCCGGTGACAGACTCTTCTGAGGCCAATATATCCTTAAGGCTTCCGCTTGCTATGACCCGTCCGCCATGTTCGCCGGCCCCCGGGCCAAGATCTATTATGTGATCCGCTTTTCTTATCGTCGCCTCGTCATGCTCGACTACAATAAGAGTGTTCCCGATATCCCTTAAAGTGATAAGCGTATCTAGGAGTTTCCCATTATCCTTTTGGTGGAGCCCTATTGAAGGCTCATCCAAAATGTATATCACCCCGACCAGGCCCGATCCTATCTGCGTAGCGAGTCTTATCCTCTGCGACTCCCCGCCGGAAAGAGTAAAACTCCGCCTGTCGAGCGTAAGATAATCGAGCCCCACATTTATCATGAACGCGAGCCTGGAGGCTATTTCCTTAACGACCTGCTGGCATATCTTCTTTTCCGTGTCGGTAAGTTTAATGCCTTCGAGAAAAGACTTGAGAGTTTTTACGGAAAGCGCCGTTATCTCGGCAATATTCTTTCCCCTGATCTTCACGGACAAGCTCTCCTTTTTAAGCCTGGCGCCGACGCATTCCGGGCATGGCAGGACGGACATATATTTATTTATTTCAGTCTTTATGAATTCGCTTTCCGTCTCCCGAAAACGTCTCTCCAGATTCGGAATGACACCTTCGAAAGCGCCCCAGTCGCCTGCGTCTTTCTCGCCGTATAGGAATATTTTTTTAATATTTTTCGGAAGATCCTTAAAAGGGGTCTCGGCATCAAACCCGTATTTATGTCCAAGGGATCGGAGACGCCGCCTGTAATACAGATAAAGCCCTTTACCGCCTCTCCTCCAGGCGTCTACGGCATCTATAGCGGGCTTTGTCTTATCGGGTATAACGAGCTCCGGATCTATCTCCATCTTATTCCCGAGGCCCACACAGGAAGGACATGCCCCGTAGGGAGAATTGAACGAGAACATCCTGGGGGATATCTCTTCCAGGCTTACGCCGCAATCGACGCACGCGTACTGCTCGTTAAAAAGTATATCGCCCTTATTCGATTTTCCGTCCACATTTATCACGACAAGCCCCTTACCTTCGGAAAGCGCCGTCTCTATCGAATCGGTAAGGCGTTTTTTCACTCCCGGCTTCAATATCAGTCTGTCGACGACTATTTCGATCGTATGTTTTTTATTTTTATCGAGCGTGACGGGCTTACCCAACTCCGATATGACTCCATCTATCCGGACGCGGACAAAACCGTCTTTTTTCGCTTTTATAAAAAGATCGCGGTATTCGCCTTTTTTACCGCGCACGAGAGGAGCCAGCACGATCACTCCGGAAGCGTCGGGGAGTTCCATTATCCTGTCTACTATCTCCTGGGATGTCTGCCGGGTTATTGGCTTCCCGCACTTCGGACAATGGGGTATGCCTATACTGGCGTACAGAAGCCTCAAGTAATCGTAAATTTCGGTCTGTGTTCCTACCGTAGATCTGGGGTTTGAGCCTGCAGTCCTCTGTTCTATCGATATGGCGGGTGATAGCCCCTCTATATGGTCGACATCCGGCTTTTGAAGCTGCTCGAGGAACTGTCTGGCGTAACTGGACAGGCTCTCGACGTATCTCCTCTGCCCTTCGGCATATATCGTGTCAAAGGCAAGCGACGACTTGCCCGAACCGGAGAGCCCGGTCACGACGACCAGTTTATTCCTGGGGATATCGAGCGAAATATCTTTAAGGTTATGCTCCCTGGCGCCCCTTATTATTATCTTATCCTGTTCCATATATCAATATTATCTCATGTACACGCTGAATTTTCACCACAAATTCCCGCTTCCTGCCTGCCGGCAGGCAGGCGCCCGTAATTTTCTTCCACGTCTTCGGCAGCAATCTTGGACGCCCTGACGGCGGGCTTTCTCACCTACCGACAGGATAACGCTTCACCCGGCCTTTTGTTTTTATGGCTCGCGCTTACGCCACCGTTCATCCAACTTTAATTTTTGTAGCCTGCACGCGATGATAGCTAAACACCTGTCTATAGCCGCCTGTCAAAATTAAGCGCTCGCCATCAGTACAAAAGACCGGGTGAAGCGTCACCTGCGCAAAATTTAGACGGTTGGAGCCCACCATCAAGGTGTCTATTGCCTACTATCTTCGGCATAGGAAAATTACCGGCTACGCTCCCCTGTTAAAAATTAAAATTAACCGCGTCGGTTGTTACGGAATGCGACATGTAACCGACGCGGTTCGAGACGCGGTTTCAGATACGGCTATGGAACTGTATGGCATGTTTAAAGACAGTATGCAATAGCCACCCTGACGGATGGGTTGAGCCGTATAAATTTTGCGCAATACTTAACTATTACGCAGTTTTACATTGAAAATACCTTTATGCTAAAAATACCATGCTAATCCTTGACGAGCAAAATTAGGCGCCTGCCTGACTGCAAGCTATAGACTTCGGGCAGGCAGGAAGCCCACCGTCAGGGTGGCCAAGATTGCTGTCGAAACTGTAGGAGAAAATTTCGAGCGAAGTGGGGCAAATAAAATAGCCCCCGGGATATTTCCGGGGGCTATCGTTTGAAGATACTGATTGTTCGTTATTTATCCTTGTTTAGTACATGCCTCCCATGCCGCCGCCAGGCATTCCGCCACCGGGCATCGCAGGAGCCTTCTCCTCTTCCGGTATGTCGGTCACGATGGTCTCGGTCGTGATCATGAGCGCCGCTATGGATGCGGCATTCTGAAGCGCCGAACGTGTTACCTTCGTCGGATCTATGACACCGGCTTGTATCATGTCGGTGTATGTATCCTTATCCGCGTCATAACCTTCGTTGGTCTTTAGTTCTCTGACTTTATTGATAACGACAGAGCCTTCGAGCCCTGCGTTATTCGCTATCGTCCTTAACGGCTCTTCGAGCGAACGCCTGATTATCTCGACGCCTATCTGCTCGTCGCCGGACAGTTTCATCTTCGCAAGACAATCGACACACCTGAGAAGAGCTACTCCGCCGCCTGGGACTATGCCTTCCTCCACCGCAGCTCTTGTAGCGTGCAGCGCGTCCTCGACTCTGGCCTTCTTTTCCTTCATCTCGGTCTCGGTCGCGGCTCCGACATTGATGACCGCTACACCGCCGGCGAGTTTCGCCAGACGTTCCTGCAGCTTCTCCTTGTCATAATCGGAATCGGTGTCATCTATCTGTTTCTTAAGTTGACCGATCCTGGCCTGTATATCAGCGGCCTTTCCGGCCCCCTGAACTATGGTGGTATTGTCTTTATCTATCCTTACCCTCTTTGCCCTTCCGAGCTCTTCGATCTTCACATTCTCAAGCTTTATTCCGAGCTCTTCGGTTATGGCCTTTCCTCCGGTAAGTATAGCGATATCTTCGAGCATCGCTTTTCTGC
>Ga0268280_1002412_pt1 | contig 10896 bp, 19 predicted proteins | sample saktaG_9_FD_190139 | JGI IMG/M metagenome (GOLD analysis project Ga0268280, IMG submission 190139) | Saline water microbial communities from Sakinaw Lake, British Columbia, Canada - sak_2011_5_24_40m | ecosystem: Environmental > Aquatic > Non-marine Saline and Alkaline > Saline ...
TGGGGGCAATGCGCACAGCCATATTTCTTTGATAACAAAGGTAATATTATGACCTAAATTTCGTCCAATGATAAGCAGTTTCAATAACTCAAGATAGTAATGTATTGGTGTGTTGCTAAATGCTATTATTTTCAATCCATGCCATTTCCATGCCGGATACGCCCTGAAATTTCACAAAATCAACCCTATTCAAGCCGGAAAAACGGCTTTTTTTCCAGAATTCCGGCACGGTTTTTTTCTTCAAAAAGCGTCCTTGTGAACCCTCATGGATAGGCATTCTACAATTAGTCTGCATACTTGACATTATCGGGCGTTCGACGGGATTCAGGTATCAGGCGAATCGGTGTAAAATTATACTGTAAGGAATTACAAATAGGCAAAGACAAGTCAGCTAACTGTGCATAAAGCCAATGTTTATGACAATCCATGCAGTTTGTTTTCAGCATGGGCTTCTGCATACCACAAAGCAAGGAGCGGTATATCCTGGTGAATATGGGGATCAGTATGAAGCTCGGGATGGCATAGGCCAGTTCATTGATTACTACAACCATCGTCGTCCACATCAGTCACTGGGCTACGTAACTCCACATGACATGCTGACCGGTAAAGCCCAGGAGGTGATTGGACAAAGAAAAAAGCAACACTCGTTAGCGCAAAAGGAAAGGAATCGGATTAACAGGCAAATAGCAAAGAGACAAGATTAGCGTCTCAAAATCCACTTTTTCCTTGACAAGGTCAGAAACATTATACATTCTTTAAGTTTCTATTTTCAGGAGAGAAAGATATTGATCATTTTATGGTATCCAAGCGCTCTAGGAGGAAGTAATCCTTTTATGGATTAATAATGTAATATTGGGATTATGTTTTGCAATATTCAGATATTAATGTTTGTTCTAATCCAACATAATCGTCCTTATATTCACTAGTCTTGACCGATGGATTGGGCGTGAAAGCTTTTCCGTAGTCACGAATTCGTCCGCATTAACCGTTGCGGCGGAAATGATATGCAAAGCATCAATGGCAGATAGTCCAGAATTAATGGCTTCCTCATAAGCATTTTGGACCAATTCCGGTGATGGTTCCGCCCAGACAGAAACACTGGCAAAAAATGTTTCATAGAACAAGACTTCATCTTTCCTGTTTTGATACAAAGGCTTGGGTAGCACCTCAAGCTTCACAAAGATACTGGATGCAAATCTGATATCGGGATCATCAAGTAATTCGATAGCTCTTTTAGCAACTTCGTCATCGCCGCGAGCTGCTGCAATCAATATTCCAGCATCAAGGAAGACTAGCTTCTTCATTATCTATTCTCCGCATATCACCGCGACGATCCGCTATCTCTTTTTCGAGATCATCCCAATCCAAAAGTTTTTCTCCGGAAACAATAATTCTGGCTCTGATCTCCAATAATCTCTTTCCAAGAGCGGTTCTTGATTTATTAGGCACTAATGTTTCTTTTAGCTTTACACTCATCTCTGTTTCATTCCTTTCAAAATAATCTCAAATATTGAGAATTATATTCTCTAGTCATTAATATTACCATGATTGGTTGAGTAAGTCAATTAAAAGAAGGTCGGATCACAAATTGGTGTTCGGTTATCATAATTGATCATTGGGCAAGAATATATGAAAAATATGCACTATGAGAATATGATATGGCGGACCGAAATCAAGCAGGACCCCTGCTTAATTTTGACTATCTCACAATTTATAATTTGTGAGACGCAAAGGTTTACATTTGTATATTAAATGTAAACATAGGGAGGAACATCATGAGCAGAAGATTTTCTATTCTATTGGTTATCTTGGTCATTTTATCGGGTCTGGTCGGTGGTGCTATATCGGGGCGTATATTTGCTCCAAGAGTAGCAATTGCAGAAGAAATAATAACAAGCAAAGTGTTGGACGTTGAGGAATTAAGGGTTATGAGTAAGAGTGGTAAGGGTGGGGTTTTAATTAGAATAGATGATGATTCAGGTGATGGCAGAATTACTGTATTTGGTGAAGATGGCAAAATTAGAAATATGATATACTCATTCGAGTCTAGTGGATTAATTAGTGTATTTGGTAAAGAAAACAAAGAGGGAGTCTCTATATATGGGGGGAAAGACATTGGTGGTAGCATAGGTGTAAAAGGCAAAGATGAGAAAATTAGAGCTATTATCGGTGTGGGCAAAGATGGCAATGGTTCTATTGGTCTATATGATAAGAATGGTGGCAGGTTGAAATGAATGTCTAAAAATGTCTTAGACGTTATGAGAATTGAATAATGAGACATATTAAAAGACACGTTTTTCGAGAGTATTGGAAAGTATACTTTATGAGACACTATAGAGACAGTCAAAACAGGCTTATTATCAGATCAGGGAATTATATAGGCTATGCTAAAACGGAAGCCCTACGGGGCGTATATGAAGCTATTTAGGGCGGTATTAATATAGTGCGTAGGTCGTATTTGGATAAAAAAGGTAGATATATGGCAAGAAGGCGTTTAGCTTGGACAAAGAATAATATAGATCGGCTTGATAAAGTTGTTAAGATTCTGTTTGACTTGTCTGAATATAAACCTTTGACATTGAGGCAGGTATATTATCAGTTAGTAGGCAAGGGATATATTGAGAATACAAGAAGTCAATACCAGATGCTTTCTAACCTTCTAAAGTGGGCAAGGATAGACGGACATATTGATTGGAATGATATTGAGGATCGTGTAAGGGCATATCATAATCACAATGGCTGGACAGATAAGCGTCAATATATAAACGCATACATTGAAAGCATGGAGCGGTCATATTCCCGGAACTTGTGGCAAACACAAAAGAAATATGTAGAGGTCTGGATTGAAAAGGATGCTTTAAGCTCCATATTCTCAAGGGTATGTGATAAATACGGGGTCTCGGTGGTAGTTTGTAGGGGCTTTTCGTCAGTGAGCTTTCTACATGATTTCAAGGTTAGACTTGTCAATCATAAAGGCAAAAAGTCAGTTATGCTTTATTTCGGGGACTTTGATCCATCTGGAAATGAGATGCTGGAATCCATGAAGATAACGCTAAAAGATGAAATGAATGTTAATAATATTCAATTCAAGCGCATAGCATTAATGAGAGATGATATTTTCAAATATAAGCTCCCTAACAATCCTGATGCCCTTAAAAAGACGGATACCAGAGCAAAAAAACATCTGGAAGCCTACGGGGAATTAGCGGTTGAATTAGACGCTTTATCGCCGGAAGTGCTTGAAAAGAAGATCAAAGATTCTGTTGAAAGTGAGATTGAGGATATTAAGGCGTTTAATAGTGAGGTAAGCAAACACAAAATCGACATACAAGAGATCGTGAAGCTAAAGAACCAGATAACAAAACTATTAGTATGAGGAGTATTCATTATCTTATATGGACTTTATAAGCTGTTAGCGTGGATGTTTTATCCTTCATAATATAAGATGCCGAAAGTCAGCAAATTGTGACAAAATTAATATTTTTCAGAAATGACAGAACAGGTGGCGTTATGGCTCAACAATGGTCATTCAAAGAATACAGCAAGCCGGTGAGATGCCGAAGATGTAAGCGTTTGATGTCTCGGTATTTTGTGGGGTCGGAATGGGATGCAGGGCTTAATGATAATTGGACTAAGTTTGTGTCCAGCAATAAAGACGCTGATTTTGATGTCAAAGCTCATGTATGCGGTGGATGTTATATTTGGGACATAGCAACGGATAGATGATAGCTTACATCTAAACTGATGGGGAGGGGTAATCCTAAAGCGTATCATCAGCAAAAGCATTATAATTGATTTCGTTCAAAAGGTCAAGCTCGGCGCCGGGTGGTCCGGGCTTGATATTCAGCTAAGGAATGGAGGGGTGGGGTGGGCGGAATATCATCCCTTAGCTGACAGGTCTTAGCTATATTAAACTATGTGAAAAGATAGGTCAATATAAAAGGTGGCATAATGGCAAGTAACGCATGGAAAGCAGAAGAAGAACGCAAGGTCGCAAAGATGTTTAATTCCCGGCGGGCATTGCAGAAGGGGACTTCCACGAAAGAGGACGTTATTTCAGATATTTTCTGCATTGATACCAAATTACGCAAGACTTGGAGCGTAGAGGTGTGGTTTGACGAACTCCAGAGCTATGCACGAAAGAAGGGCAAAGTGCCTATATTATGCTTACGCAAGCCGGGAAAGAAGCGAAGGCTGGCAGTCGTGGACATGGATCACTTGGTCAGCATCCTCAAGGGCAAGGACTTAATCACAGATGTTAAGAAATCCTAAGTTTTTTTGGGGGTGGGGACAATTCCTGACAAATGACATATAAACGACAGTCAAATGACAGATAATATTTCAGTTAAATTTCAGGTATTTTTCAGTCAAAAAAACGTTGTATTTTGGCTTGTAAGCGATGGACTTGGTGTTATGGCTATAAAGTATAGCAGAAAGAGACAGGCGTCCAGCAGGGACGCATATTGTAAAGAATAGGGGTGCTAGCCCGTTTGGGTAATATTTCCTAAACGGAAGCACCTTCTGGGAATTGGGGTAGTGTTGGGGTGATATTGCAGTTAAAAACGCCAGTAGAATGACAGATAATATTGGAGTAATATTGCAGATAGATTGCAGGTAAATTTCAAGTGCAAAAATGATTTCGTGTTTAGTATAGGCTATTGCCACAACGAAGGCTTAGAAGGGCATCTAGGGGCTTAATATTGGGCTTGTGGGGTGGATTCAGATGTTTGTTAGACATAGGGACGTGAGCGGACATAGATATTATTATTTGTGTCAAAATCGCCGGGATGGTGTGAAGGTAATACAAGAGCTGTTGGCATATCTGGGCAGACATAGCACTGTTGATGAATGTATTGCATATCATAGGGATATGATCCAGAAGTGGCAATCTGAGCTTGACTCTATCAGTGAAAGCAAACGGAAAAGAAGGGCATCCCTTGAAAGATGGATATTGAAATCACAAAGCAAGATCGGTGAATTGGAATCTTTATTAATGTAGTGTATAACTAACGCCTCATAACAGTAGTTATGCAGAGCTATACACTACAACATAAGATAAACACTGATGAATAAACAATCCACAGCGTTTTTAATTTTAGCTATATATGCAAGATTTTATAATAAACACCATTTGCGTATAAGGGCATTCATATATTGCTTGTGGCTGATACTAGCTCAAGGGCTATGAATACTGCATTAGTTTAATTTTAGCTTATTAGAGATTAATTTTACCAGATTGGTGATGATGATAAGATGATATGTTTACATCCGGGCTGTAATGCCCATGCTCTAAAAAATGATAATAAATGTTACATGCACACAACCAACCCAAAGATAATTGATAAAAGGAGAAAATCACAAATAAAAGGGGGGCTTGCCAGAAAATCAAAGATTGAGCCGGTGGAGATTAACTCTATTGCCGATATAAAGGGCATTCTTACAGATGCCATCAATCAGCTTAGGGCAAGCTCAGGCAATCCCATATCAAGAATCAGGGCATTGGGATTTATAAGCTCAATAATGCTATCTTGCCTTGAATCATTAGAGATAGAGCAAAGAATATCAAGGCTTGAGAGCCATTATAACGAGCTTAACAAGTGAATTTTTTTTATGGATTATCCTCAAGAATCATTATCTCTTATCTTTCTTAACTTGTCTATTCTGATTTTGTCAGCCTCAGTAGCATTGCCAATCTGGAGGACATCTATAATATTGTTGATATCTACAATGTCTATGGGAAGTGTGCCATCAATTACCTTATCTGCTTGTTTCCTTAACTTGCTCTGCTTGCTAAATATTACACCAACCAAGAGCAAAGTTATAGGAACAGCGATTATAAGCCCAACAATAAACAATCCTATAATAAATCCTAACATGGCATTACCTCGCTTCGTAAATTTAATAACGCAAGCCCCGAATGATAGTAATATATTAAATGGTGTATGTCAATTTTAATTAGCTAAGGAGATGATAGCGATAAAAAGGAATATACAAAAACGGGTATCTTGGCTTGAATCCACAAATAATGAGCCTAGTATCTTGAGTGGGCTCAAACTTGATGAGCTCATCAAGCTTTGGCATCTCAACAAAAAGATACATGGCTCTAAATTAGAGTTATCCGATGATGATAAGTCTTGGCTTGATGATGTTAGTGAAACCCATCAAATAGATTTACACAATTTTTTATATAATGGAGATGATCTATAATGGCTACGGACATATTAACCAATCCGCACACGAATCGGCAATATTCTCACAGTGAATTGATGAGCTCATGGCACACCTACGCCGGCAATGGCGACTGGGGCGAGGCGGGCAGAATTGAAGCGTTGATGCTCTTTGGCATCAAAAACAAGAGATATTACCCGGATCAGATTCAGGCAATGCAATCGGCTCTGGATGGCAAAAACATTTACATCAAGGGGCAGAATGAGCAAGCAAACAAGCAATGGCTATATGAGAAAATCAAAATTATCCGCTCTCCGCAATATCAAGAATCACAGGCAATTCAGAATGATATTGAGCTAAAAAGACATGGCAATTTACAAAATGCAAGGATAGCCAAACAATCGGGGCGGGTACCGACTCAAAACTTTAGCATTCCCATTGTTGAGGATGTATCTAATCTGGATTCATTCATTCAGGATTTGCACACAAGTTTAGATGCCGATAGCTTGGGGCTTATTATGGAGGGCATCTATGAGGGGCTAGGCACAGCTCAGGCAAAGAATTATACAGCCAGTAGGGAGCTAACAATGCGATTTGATAAACGAGGCTTGCAAGAGTTTGGCGAAAGCCTAGTTTATGGCAAGCGGGCAATGTATGTTGTATCAGAATTAAAGAGGCTCTCAGATGAAGAATCAGCCCGAATACAATATTTGAAATCGGGGCTACTTGACCCGGCGGGAGAGGCTGAATCTCCCGAATAGTATTGCCAGATGGAAATTTACACCAACTCGGCGGGCATCTATTAAGGTGTTTGCCGAGCTTTTAACCACAAGGGAGGGCTACTATGGAGGAAAAAACCAAAAACATTATTCGCATGTTTTACCATGACAAAGAGGTTGAATTGGAGGGCATGAAGACAAAGCAATCAGAGCTTGACGCAGAGATACAAAGGCTTGACATACTTTGTAACGTTTTGGATGCTAGTGGGATTAATACATCAGTAACTAGCAAAGAACAAATTAAAAAATATGAAGAAGCAATGATAAATCCTTTGAAAGAAGAAAAGGATAAATTAAAAGAGGAACTTGACTGCTTGGAAAAGGATATTGAAGAATTTGCATATAATCTCCATATTTTAGCTCAAGCAAGGATTTTTGCAAATACAAAATGGCGAGTTACAGAATAACTATTAAGTAAATGGGTGGCAGGGGCTAGAGGCTCTTGCCACTTTTTATAAATTATTTTTTTGGCTATAAATGCCCATTGATACTAGCTCTATAAGATTTTAGCAGAATTTAAGCAAAAATAATTGCATTTTTATACTTGATAAATCGGCAGCCTATTCTGATATATAAGGGAGATAAAAATTTTGTGCTGATAAGATATACGTTTGATATGAAAATCTGATGCTGGGTACTTGATTCTCAATTTAATATAGGTTACAATGAAAATGAAAAAGCCGATCTGGGAAATCGGCTTAATCGGTGCATTTGGTATAAATGCTAATTTTCAATTTACATTTGTATTTTAGCATCCCAAGTGCAGAAAAGCAAGAGAAAAATTACTGCATTAATCATAGGCAATATGTTACCCCAGATACATGTTGCCTATGATTGCATTCTGGGGAGTGCTGAAATGAAACAATCAATCCATAGTAAATTCAATCCAAAATACCGAAAACTCACACCTATTGCCAAAGCCCTTTGGGAAAATTTCCTCAAGCTCAAATGCCACAAAACACACACTTTATATTACAAAATAAAACTGCTATGTGAAATCATGGGGCATAGCTCAAAGACTATCATTCCGGCAATCAATGAGCTTGCCGGAAGTGGTATAATCACTAAGCAGAAATCTCACCGGCATGTTAGCCGATATGTGATACATGAGTGTATTTATAATGCCAATGGGGATTTTATACTCACAGCCAAAGAGCTTTTGGATTTTCCTAAAACTGATGATATTCAAGAAAGTTTGGATTTTCCTAAAAAACAGCCAAAAACAACGCATAAAGCCAATGATACCAACGATTCAGATTTAGAAACTCGGGAAAACCAAAGATTTTCCGAGAAAATGGCTATTTATACCGATAGAATGTTGAATAGCCTTGAATCAGTAGGAAAAACTCAGGAAAATCCAAATATTGAAAATAATCTTTGTAGAATGAGTGATAGTAATGATTTGCAAGATTCAGATAAGGCGCTATCTATTAATATATCTATTAATAAGAAAACAACAGTGAAAGGTTTAAGTACAAGTACAGTAGAGCCGGAAAATCAAAAACAAGATAATGTTGTTGAGATTGAAAATTCTCAAGACAAGAAAAATCAGGAATCTGATTCCTACTCCTATTTTGTGAATAAATACAATAATCCCGATTGGCTATCAAGTGAGTTGTTACAATTTGGTATTGATAAAATGGGTAAAGAGTTTTTGGATAATGCTGTTGATAGATTGCTCAAAATGAATGGCAAAATACTTAACAAAGGTGCGTATTTACGGGCATGTATTAAGGGCGGGTATTTGCCCGAATCCAAAGAGCTTGGGGAGCTAGAGCAAGCTGATAAAGCAAAGCAAAGGCGGGAATTGGAGTGGCAAGAGCAATTAGAGAGGCGGAGGCAACAGGAGGCACGAGATAACCAAGTCCAGATGGAGAGAGAGCTCCTTGCCGATACAAGAGCAAAAATGAGTGATGAGCAACTTTTAGCTCTCCGGGATAGAGCTATCCGAAAAATGAAAGATGACAATATCCACAAAGATTTGTGGGATGATAGATATCTCAAGAATTATGAAAATCTCATAATTTTGGATTCTGTAAATGCGGATAACAATATAGCCGAATCGGCACAGGAGCAAGTAGAGCAGGCTGATAAAGCAAAGGCTGAATTGCAGGTGCAAAAGGATAAAGAGGCAGAGGAGCAAAAGAGCTTGCTAACAGATGAGCAAAGGGCATTGCTTAGAGATAAGGCAATATCAAAAATCCCTCTCTTTATGCAAAATAATGATTTTGTGATAGGCAAAAGTGAAAACGTGATTCTCCGGGAGTATATCTCAGCCGGTGGCAATATATCGGAGTTTGGCACAAATTAAGGAGCAAAATATTATGAGTAAAAAGATTGTTATTGCCGGGTGTAATGTATCTATAAAAGCAAGTTGTGGGCTTTGTGGCAATCAGTTGGAATCTAATATCCCGGTGGATTTTGCCACAGAGCAAGGTGCTTTTGTTTGCCGGGAATGTGTATTGAAACATGAGCCATTAATGGCAAAGATTTGGGATTTGATTTATAAAACACCCGATGGCAGAGCCACTCTTGAGAATTGGTGGCAATTATCTCAGGATTAATGCTCAGGGTGGTATATTTGGCTATGGGTATTTACTAGGGCAAGGCTCAAACAATGGCTCTACGGGGTTATTAGAGGGCATAGTTTTGGGATATTGGGCATTTGGGGCTTGATATGAGGATGGGGATTTAAATGGGGATTGGCTCTAAAGGGCAAAAACCAATATTGGGATATGTTATCCCCGGGGCTATTGGTGGGGCTTTAGGCTATTTGGTTTATTGGCTGTTATGGTGGATTATCATAAGTGGGTAAAGAGGGTTTTTATGGCTGTAAGGCATGGAAAAATAGAAAAATGGATATTGATACATTGTTATAAAAAAACAATATGTAAAGATATGCCGGCAGACTGGAAATCCCCTCATGTCTTGAAAAGTGATTTTGATTATAAATATTTGTTTAAGTCTGAAATATTACTGAATTATTTTGATTTAAGGCTATCTTATAAATTGGCTTTTTGTGATGTATGCCAAAAATTCGAAGATACACCGGAATATAGAAAAGCACTATCAACATTGACGAGGACATTTAACACACTAACATCAAAAGAATATGTAGTGTGGTGGAAAGGCGTTAATTTGCCAAGTTGGCAGGGCTTTACCCTTGCAGATAAAGGGATTAAGAAAGCAAAAGAATTATTAAACGTTAATAGTTAACTTATATCTGCTAACTATTAACGTTTAACAGATATAAAAGGGGGGCTTGATATGAATGAGCGATTATCAGAGGTTTTTTTGAGATTTGCCGGTGTTAGTTTTGCAAAAAAGTTGCTTGGTGCTCTTAAAGATAAGGGCTTGATATTGATACCCAAAGAGCCGATTCTTGATGCCGAGTTATTGGCAATCATAACCGATATAATGGAATCAGAGAATCCAGAGCCAAAAACTCCACAAGTAGAAGCTCCAAAAGTGGAGATAGTTACCACAGAATCAAAGATTGAGGACGCTATCGCATACTGTGAGAATAACGGAATAAAGTTGACAGTTAGGAATATTGCCAAATATACGGATGTATCATACTCCACAGTTAGCAGACACTTACAAAAAAGGACATAATATCTTGTTGCAGGTAACGCCCCATAATGTCAAGTATGCAGACCAGTTTTAAAACCCCTACCCATGAGGCTCTACAAACCCGCTTTTTATAAAAAATTTCCATGCCGGGATTTTGCCAAATTTACCCATTTCCCGGCTTGAATCAGGTCGATTTTGTGAAATTTCGGAGTATATCCGGCATGGACATGGCATGGAGCAAAATTAATCACATTGATCCAGCTACGCCGCCTATATGGTATAGATTTGGTATAGATTTGGCGTATTGGGAGCAAATATTAAGATCGGGAAAAATCTCAAATACCATAGTAATACCAGGGTGGTTCTGCCATGGTTG
>Ga0268280_1002413_pt1 | contig 10894 bp, 10 predicted proteins | sample saktaG_9_FD_190139 | JGI IMG/M metagenome (GOLD analysis project Ga0268280, IMG submission 190139) | Saline water microbial communities from Sakinaw Lake, British Columbia, Canada - sak_2011_5_24_40m | ecosystem: Environmental > Aquatic > Non-marine Saline and Alkaline > Saline ...
ACCAGAAGTAACTTCTTTTGCTTCTGTGGAAGATATTAATTTAGTAAGGGCAGCATTATTAAAAGATATAAAACCTTATTGTGATTTCCTTGTTAGTTTACCGCCCTATAAGACTAAACCTGCTTTTAATATAATTTTTAGTGCCTATCAGGTGCATTTATCAAAAGAAGCTTTTGAATGTGCTAGAAGAAATCTTACAGGAGGTAGAAGCTTGGTATCTGAAGGATTTTTAAGAATAACAGATATAAGGGAATTAGAGCAAGGGAGAATGCTCCCTGCTTGGGCAGCTGGAGTTATCTTAAGTGATTTTTATAACGTAAATATTCCAAATCCAGAGGGAGTGCAGTGTATAAAGTTAGGGCAGCCAAAACCCTCTATGCAAGATTATTTCAAGGAATATGATTATTTCGTTCATTAGAATATCTTTGATAAATTAGCTTAATTTTAAGATTAAACTAGAGTATACATTTGTTTTTAAATAAAAAAAAATTGAAATTAACAATGAGAAAGGAATTTTATAGAACCCTCACTGAATTAATGATTAAAGATCCTCAAGTTTATCTTCTTTCCCCTGATTTTAGTCCGCCACAAGATAATAATTCTGTTTTAGCAGAAAGGACAATAAAGACTTCGCTTACAGAACAAGCAACAGTTGGAATAGCAGCAGGTATGGCCTTGCAGGGTTTAAAGCCCTATGTCATAGGTATTACGCCTTTTATTTTAGAAAGGGCATTTGAGCAAATAAAATTAGATATTGTTCAGCAAGGCGCTAATGTCACCCTTGTTGGTTATTGGGATTATCCTACGGCAGGGCCTACTCATTTCACGAGTGATGTTCCTGGTTTATGCAAGGCTTTAGGTATCAGGCTTTCTCAGCCCAGAGATTCAGAACAAACAAGACAAATGCTTTATGATCGCCATAGCAAACAAGAAGCTACATTTTTTTATCTTACTAAAGATAGGGGTAAGGGATAAATGGGAGTTTTAAATAAAGATTTGAGGGCAAAGATAATTATAAAGGGTAGAGAATCCGGCTTAGTTCATTATTCCTCCGCACTTTCATGTGTAGATTTTTTACAACATCTTTATTTTAGCAGAATGCAACCCGAAGATATTTTTATTCTTTCAAAGGGCCATGCTGCAATGGCATTATATTCTGTTTTGGAAGCAAAAGGCTATAAACCTGCCTGGCAAATGCATCCTGATTTTAGTCCAAGTCAGGGTATTTATGCCACTTCAGGTAGTCTTGGACACGGTTTGCCTATAGCTACTGGTTATGCTTTGGCTAAAAAATTGCAAGATGAAAAAGGCAGAGTCTATGTTTTAGTAGGAGATGGAGAAATCTCCGAGGGTTCTAATTGGGAAGCACTTGCGATTGCTTCTAGGCACAATCTAAATCTGACGGTTGCTATTGATTGGAATAAACACCAAATAGCTGGAGATCCAAAAGAGGTATTAGGAATAACTTCAGGGGTTCTTGAGAAAAGGCTTTCAGCTTTTGGATGTAAAACATTGGTCATCGGAGGACATGAAACAAGCGAATTTCGCAGAATTGATTCATTTGGTGAAACAGGATTGCAAGGTATTATTCTAGATACTATACCGGGTAAGGGTATTAAGTATCTTGAGATGACTCAGCCACACCATTTTGATTGGGACAAAAATTCTGAAGAATATCTAAGAGCTTTAGAAGATTTAAAATAATTATCTTCTTGCATGATCATAATTCTCTATGAACCATTTATAAGTAAATTTCAATGCTTTTTTTAAATCAGACTCTACATTCCAACCAAGTTTTTTTATTTTTGAAATATCTAGAACTCTTTGTAGCATTCCATCGGGCTTAGTGGTATCAAAAACAAGATTTCCCTTAAATCCTACGACTTCCTTCACAGCCAGAGCAATATCATTTTTAGAAGTTCCAATTCCAGTTCCAATATTAATTGGACTAGATGAGTTATAATTCTCCATTAAAAATAAGCAAGCTTTTGCTAAATCTTCTGAATAAAGCCAATCTCTCATGGGTGCTCCTGTTCCGGCTAAAGTTACAGATTCTAATCCTTTTAGTTTAGCATCATGCATTAATCCAATAGCCATGCCAATTGTGTGTGCATTTCTTTGATTGAAATCGTCATATGGCCCAAATAAGTTAGCAGGTATTACAGAAACAAAACTCGCTCCAAATTGGCTCCTATAAGCTTCACACATCTTTATGCCTGCAAGTTTTGCAACAGCAAAAGGTTCATTTGTAATTTCCGGTCTCCCAGTCATTAAACATTCTTCTCTTATCGGTTGTTCGCATTGAGCAGGATAAGCACAACAGCAACCTAAATACATCAATTTTTTAACTCCTGTTTTATGAGCAGCATGAATAACATTAGTTTGCATTTGTATGTTATCATAAATAAAATCGGCAGGATAAGTTAAATTAGCGGCTATTCCTCCAACTTCTGCAGCAGCCATAAAAACATAATCCGGTTTTTCTGCCCTAAAAAATTCTTCTGTTGATCCTTGAGATCTTAAGTCTAATTCTCTTCGACTTTTTACAACTAAGTTTTTAAAATTCCTTGCCTGGAGTTCCCGGACTATAGCCGAACCGGCTAATCCCTCATTACCTGCAACATATACTTTATCATCTTTTTGCATAACTTTTGGATGAAAGAGAGGTTTATAAGAATTATTATAATAGAAATTCATATTGAACCTAGCTAAATATTCTCAATCACCATAATCCTTAAAAACTATTTTTGTAAGGTATTCTTATGGTAGAAAAAGCAGCCTTAATCACAGGGATAACAGGGCAAGATGGTAGTTATTTAGCAGAATTACTTTTATCTATGGGCTATACTGTTTATGGTATTGTTAGGAGGAGTAGTACGCCTGCAACTACAGAAAGAATAGATTCATTTTTGAAAGATGTTCATAAGAGAGATGTAAAATTATTTAGGTATTATGGTGACTTAACAGATAGTGATTCTATAAGAAGTGTTTTGGAAAAAATAAAAGCAGAGGGTAAAAGAATGCCTGACGAAATTTATAATTTGGCTGCACAGAGTCATGTGAGAATTAGTTTTGATAATCCCCTCTACACTGCTGATGTTGTGGCACTAGGTACTCTAAGGCTCCTTGAGATTCTTAGGACATCATGCCCACAGGCTAAGTTTTATCAGGCAAGTTCTTCAGAAATGTTTGGAAAAGTTTTAGAAATACCACAATCCGAAAAAACACCTTTTAATCCTGTTAGCCCTTACGCAAGTTCAAAAGTTTTTGCATTTAATATAACTAAACTCTACAGGGAAGCTTATGGTCTTTTTGCTTGCAATGGTATTTTATTTAATCACGAGTCTGAAAGAAGAGGTGTCAACTTTATAACCAGAAAGATAACAAGAGGTTTATCTAGGGTTAAGCTAGGTTTACAAGATTGTCTTTATTTAGGAAATCTCGATTCAGAAAGAGATTGGGGTCACGCAAGAGATTATGTAAAAGCAATGTGGCTTATGCTTCAGCAAGATAAGCCTGAAGATTATATTATCGGAACCGGAGAAAAACATACTGTTAGAGAATTTTTAGAAGAGTCTGCTAAACTATTGGGTTTAAATATTAAATCTAATGGTGAAAAAGGTTTGAATGAGAAATATATCGATGAAACAGGAAAAGTAGTCGTAGCAATAGACCCTTTATTTTTCAGACCAAATGAGGTAGATACTCTTTTGGCAGATCCTTCAAAAGCAAAGCTTAATTTGGGGTGGAGTCCAGAAATAACATTTAAAGAATTGATCAGATTAATGATTCAGAGCGATTTAAAAATAACAAGTCAAGAACTCTTCATGAATCATTTAAGATAAAGGTTGTAACTTTACTTTTCTAATAAGCTTGTTATAGCCTGTTTAACTTCTTCTACAGTTATAGCATTCATACATTCTATTGTTTTTTTTCGGCAACCCATCATATTACAACCAGTACATTTTTCTACATGATAAAGAAGCTTAAAATTATCAACAAGTGGAGCCCATTCATAGAGAAATTTGTTATTTTTTAAATAATACATGGTTCCTTTTCCTGCTAATTCTAAGATGGGTATATTAAATGATTCTGCAAGATGTAAAACACCCGTGCTAGTGGAAATAAGGAGTTTAGTTTTTTTCAAGATTAGACCTAATTCTCCAAAATTAAACATCCCATTTGTGATTCTTACTCTATCTTTATTTTTCACATATCTAATTATTTTTTCTGAAAAAATTATTTCTTCTTTATTTCCAGTTAAAAGAACGTCCAAATTTCTACTTTCTATTAGAAAGTCAATTATTTTTGCGTATCTTTCATATGGCCAGAATTTAGCTGGATAAGCATATTTGGTAGAGAATCCAAATCCCGGATGTACTATTGCATAATTTTTTACTTTTAAGGATTTTAATTTCTTCAGAGAACTTTTTTCATCTTTTTTAGAAACATCGAACTCCATTTTAGGATTCTTGTTTTCTAAGCCTATCTGCCTTATTATATCTAGATTTTTTTCCACAACATGCTTTTTTTTAATAGGGAATGTTTTTCTATTGAGAAAAAAGCTTGGACCTCTTTTTACCCCGTTGAATCCACCTACTCTATAGGGGATATTTGCTTTTAAACAAAGTAGACCCATCTTCCAGTTGCAAGGAGCAACTATGACTGCTAGGTCATATTTTCCTTTTTTTAGCATACTTATATTCTTTTTAAAATTGTTATTATAAACGAGTATATTCGAAACATTAGAACTTCCTTTTACAATCGCTTCTTTTCCTGGACTTATTAGGTAGTCAATTTCACAGCCAATTTCTTTTTTCAGGGTGTGGATTATTGGAAAGGTGATTAGTATTTCCCCTATGGCTCCAAGGTGAATTATTAAAACTTTTTTTATTTTGGACGTATCTACTTTTTTAAATTTAAAGGGATCAAATAAGAACCAAAATAAATAATCTAAAATCTGTAAAAAATTTCTAAATGTATCTGTGCATTTTGTCGAAAAACTTTTCATATTTATAAAAACAAGGAGCCATCATAAACAAAATTCCTTGTCGCTTTATTTAGTCCTGCTGAACTTAAATCTTTCTGCTTTAAAAACTCTCTTGCTAGCTTATGTCCATTAGGTAGCATAGCAAATAAAGGAAAATGATTCATAAGTGCAACTAATTGATTCCTATAGTTTTCTTGTTCTTCTTCAGGTAGCCAAAGCTCTGTTTTATCTGCTCCTAAGCTTGGTCCAACCCATTTTCGAGGGTGTCGAAGTATGCTTCTTATTCGATAGGTTTCTTGTCCGGATAAATTGCTGAAGTCTCCTATATAATGTCCATGCTTAGAACAGTAATTTGCTATTTTTGTTCCAGGATAAGGTGCTAAGGTAGAAGCCCAAGCAAAAGTAGGTAGCCCTGTTTCTTCTTTTAATCTTACATTCAATTCTAACGTTTTTAAATCTGCTTCCAGATTTACTTCTGTTTGTTCTGTCGTGGCTCCATAGGGTAATCCAATCATTTGATATGTTCTTACTTTTATTCCGGCTTCTGCCATGGCGCGCATTACTCTGAGAATTAGTTCATTGTCTGACCTTCTATTAAGTACCTCTTTGCAAATTATTTCATCGGAGCACTCTATTGCAAAAGACAACCCCGTACACCCTGATTTCTTTAATAATTCAATTCTTTCTTTTCCAGCATCTTTTTTTGGGTCTAAGAATTCAAATCTCATATTTGCATGATAGGGGATTTTAGCAGTATAATTTTCGGCAAATTCTCTTAACCAATTAAGATTCATCCCAAAAATATCATCTTCTAAAAAAAGAAACTTTGTTTCTGGAGAAACCCTCTCTAAATCTTTAATTTCTTGTAAAAATTCTTTTACAGGCCGGTGTACAGGTGGGAAGAATCTCCCTGAAGGATATCTTTTAATTAATTGTTCTACTTGCTCTCGATTAAAGTCGCTTATCTCCTTAAAATTTGCACTATTATAACAATGTGCACAATTAAATGGGCAGCCAGTACCACCAATAACATTTTTTATTCTATTGTTTTTATGGCCGGGGCTGGTTTGATAAAATTCTTCTCTTAAAGGAACAGGGAAAGGCTCGCTTTGTTCTGGAAGTATTAATCCGGGTTTTACTGAACCTTTTAAGATTCTTCTAAATGAATTAAATCCCTCACCAACAACTACATAATCTGAAAATTCTAGGGCTTGTTTAGGAAAGTAAGTTGCATGGGGTCCACCCGTAATAACTTCAAGTGTCGGTTTTCCCCCCCTTAATCTTTTTATGAAATTTGCTATTTGGATATGATTCCCAGTATAGACGGTTAAACCTATTTTAGAAGGCTGAAAAGATTCTATGGCTCGTAACCATTCATGATATTCTGGGCCCGTACTCATAACAATTTTTTGGTCAAAACCTTCTGATTTTGCTATACTTGCTAGGTAATACAAGGCTAGAGGTTCTAAAGGCGTGTATTCAGCACCTAAAAGAATTTTACCTTTCATCTTAATTCACTATTTTTTTATCCCAATAATGGAGGAGGCTTCTTAATGTAGTTTCCATAGGAATGGTTTGTTCCCATCCTGTAACGGTCTTTAATTTTGTAGAGTCTGGTATTTGAACCGGGATATCTATTTTTCTAACAAATCTTTCATCTACTCTTTTCTCAACTTTTCCAGTAAGCCCACTTAAATCCAGCATATTGTCTAATAATTCTCCCATCGTATAAATTCCATTTCCACCAACGTTAAATGCTTGTCCTATAACCTGGGGATCTCTAGCTAGTGCTTTTTCCATAAGTAAATTATAAGCATTTACACAATCTCTTACATCCATAACTGCTCTCTTGCTTGAAAGGGTTCCTACAGTTATAACTGGTTCTTGTAGTCCTTTTATTATTCTTGCGATTTGGTAAGCATCTGAAGATATAGAAAAGTTCTTTCCTCTTCTTAATCCAGTATGAGAAAAGGCTCTTGTGACGAAAAAAGGCATATTAAATGGTTCTGCTAAAATATTAGCATCTGCTAATACTTCTACATCTGAAATTGCTTTGCTTGCACCATATGGATTTATGGGCCTAATGGGCTGACGCTCAGTTATTGCACCTTCTTGTTCAGATACCGCCCCATAAACTTCAGAAGTAGAACAGAACATTAAAGCACAATTTCTCTGATGCTTCTTTAATGCTTCAGCGATATTCCTAGTGCCTTCAACATTTGTTCGATAAGTTCCCTTTGGGTCTAAAAAACTAGTTGGTGGATGACTTTGCGCTGCTAAATGAAAAACCCCATCAAATTGGCGCGATTTAAAAATCGCATCCACAGAATCAGAATCAGTTAAATCGCCATAAACAAAAGAGAGTTTTGAATATACTTCATCTGGAACAATATCTCTTATATCATTTTCTCTTCCATTCGAAGCTCTTATAAATCCGACAACTTCATGACCTTTAGGAACTAAAAGATTAGCTAAATTCGGGCCCGCAAATCCAGTAATACCGGTTATAAGATATCTCATAAAAGAGGCAACCTAAAACCATTTATAAGCTTTATTATGTTGTAAAAGATATTTAAGTGATCTATTTATTAATTATTCCAAATCTTATTGCATTTGCAGATGGGAAAGGAAAGTTATATTTACACTTATTTGCTGTCTTATAATCTACCTCTGCCCATTTATTTTTAGATATTCTTTTAAGAAGATATTCTTTGTCGAATTTTATTTTTTTAGAACTAATAAAATTGTCTAGGGGGATATTTTGACCTATGGGTAAGGTAATATAAATTTTTCCATTAGTTTTAAGACATTTTCTAAGCTTTTCTATAGCCTCCAAAACCTTATAGGGCTCTTTTGGAGTTTCATCAAAGCCAACATGTTCAAGTGTGGAAATACAAATAATTAAATCATATTTTTTAGAATTATTAAAATGAATTATATCTTCATTTAAAACCCCTTCTGCTTTTTCGTATTTATCTAATACCTCATGATTAATTTCAAGATAATGTGAAGTTACATTTCCAAATTCTAAGATTTCTTTCTCCCTACTTTTTCTTAAAATATCTTTTATAAGGGGGATTTCTATACATCTTTCATTTCTCCAAGTGGCATTATAGGGGTGGTAAAAATATCTAAATTTCTTCCCTCCACATTTAAAAGATCTAAATGGATTTGAGAGAACATGAATAAAATATTCTGAATAAAGTTTAACTCCTCTGAAGATACTGATAAACCCTTTTTTCTTTAGTGTTCTTTTTATTTCTCCTGAATAATTTTGATGCATTATTTTAATAACAGGGGCAAGTTTATAAATTAGAAGGTCATTATTGGTTTATGAAAATAGCAGTGCTTGAACCTTATATTAGGGGTATTGGTGGTGCCCAAAAAGTTATAGGGGAATATTGTTCTTATTTGTTGAAACAAGGACACCAAGTAGAGGTATTTACTCAATTCTATGACTCGATGAGTTCTTATTCAAATTTTAAGAACATAAAAATTAATATCCTAAAACCAACATCTAAACTTTTATCCCCTCTTGCATTTTATAAGAAATTTAAGGGATTTGATTTTCTAATAGCCAATGATTGGCCTTCTCATTTTGCAAGTTTAAAAAATGATAATGTTGTTTGGATATGTTACAATCCTAAAAGGGACTTTTATGATTTAAAAGATTTCTACTTAGAAAAAGCGAGCTTTAAGGAAAAAATTATTTTAAGATTAAAACAATTGTTATTCAAAAGATGCGACAAGGTTGCAGCCAAAAAATGTTTTAAGCTAATGCCCATAAGTAAAACAATTCAAAAAAAGGTGACAAAATATTATGATTTATCTTCTAAGGACATATTCTATTGTGGTATTAACTTTAATGATTATTCATCAGGGAAACAGGGAGATTATTTTCTTTCTGTAGCAAGATTTGTAAAACCCAAAAGGATAGAAAAAATCATAGAAGCTATGGATTTTTTAAAAGATAAAAGAATAAAATTATATTTAGTTGGGGATGGCCCTGAAAAAGGATCCATTTTAAAAATGTGTAAAAAAAATCCTAATATTGTTTTTTTGGGAAGCGTTAGCGAAAAAGTTCTATCTAAATTATATTCTAATTGCTTGTCATTAGTTTATGTTCCCTTAGACGAAGATTGGGGTCTTATCCCACTTGAGGCGGCTGCTTCTGAAAAACCCATAATAGCTTCAGATGAGGGGGGCTTAAAGGAAACGATTATCAATAATAAGACCGGATTATTAATAAAAAATATTTCTGCAAAAAATATTGCTGAAAAAATGAATTATCTAATAGAGCATAAGTCTTCTGCAAAAAAGCTAGGTAAAAACGCAAAGAAACATCTAAAGAATTTTGATTGGAAATATCTTTTATTCAATTTTCAAGAGTATTTAAAAATTTTAAAAAAATAAGTTAAAAAATGAAAAAACCAAACAAAAAACTGAGAATACTAGAACTCTGCCCCTATTCAGCAGGTGGCTGCGGAGTTTGGGCTAGAGCTAAGCAAGAATCCCAAGAATTGTCAAAAAAGGGTTATGAAGTAAGGGTATTCTCTTCTAATTTAGAAAAGGGTACTAACAACCTAGTTCCTGAATCTGCTAAGCTGGATAAAATAAAAATACAAAGATTTCCTGCAAGAAAGCTAGGTGGTGAAAGCTTTATGTTTTGGCTTAGTAAAAAAGCTATTGAAAAAGCCGTGAATTATTCTCCGGATGTGATTATAACTCACACCTATCGGCATTTACATACTACTCGTGCTCTTAAAATAAAAAATATTCTGGAAAAAAAAGGAAAAAAATGTAAGGTCTTTTTAGTTACTCACGCACCTTTCGTAGAGGGTAATATAACTAGAACAAAAATTCAAACTTTAGTAGTTAATTTATACGACGCATTTATTGGTAAATACACCTTAAATAGATTTGATAAAATTTTAGCAATTTCTAAATGGGAAATACCCTCTCTTTTGAAGGTGGGAGCTAAAAAAGAAAAAATTGTTTATATTCCTAATGGTATTCCTGAAGAATTTTTTAAATTAAAGAGACAAGTAAAAGAAGAGAATAAGGCTATATTTTTAGGAAGAATTGCTCCAAAGAAAAAAATAGAAACCATAATACAAGCAATTCCCTATATTAAAAATAAAGAAATCGTTTTTGAGATGATAGGGCCAGCTGAAGAAGAATATAAAAAAGAGCTCGATGTTTTAATAAAAAAATTAAACCTAGAAGATAGAATCTTTTTTTCTCCTGCTGTTTATAATTTAAAAGACAAGATCAAAAAAATAGACTCTGCTCAAATTTATATTTTAGCTTCAAGGGTAGAAGGTATGCCTCAGGGATTAATTGAAGCAATGGCAAGAGGTAAGATTACAATAGGAAGTAATAGCCTGGCTATAAGGGACATAATTCAAGACAACAAAAATGGATACCTCTTCGAATTTGATAGTTCTTTAGATCTAGCAAAAAAGATAGACTCTGCCTTAGAAAATAATAAAAATAAGGTCTTAATTAAAAAGAATGCAAGAAAATTTGTTCAGCAATTTAATTGGGATAATGTTATAAATAATATTGGGTTACTGATAAGATGATCTCAATAATAATAACTGCCTATAAAGAACCAAAAACAATTGGTAAGGCTATAGAACAAATTTTGAAAAATAAACTAAAAGAGAAGTTTGAAATAATTGTTTCTGCGCCAGATAAAGAAACTCTTGATGTTGTTAGGGGTTATACTAAAAAAAATAAGATAATAAGGATAATTAAAGATAAGGGTATTGGAAAGCCTTCAGCTTTAAACACCCTTTTTAAAAGAGCTAAGGGCGAGATATTGGTCTTGACAGATGGAGACGTATTTATTAGTGATAAAGCCATAAAACCCCTCCTAGATGCCCTAAATAGCCCTAATAA
>Ga0268280_1002414_pt1 | contig 10890 bp, 9 predicted proteins | sample saktaG_9_FD_190139 | JGI IMG/M metagenome (GOLD analysis project Ga0268280, IMG submission 190139) | Saline water microbial communities from Sakinaw Lake, British Columbia, Canada - sak_2011_5_24_40m | ecosystem: Environmental > Aquatic > Non-marine Saline and Alkaline > Saline ...
GATTTGATTCAGAAATCAGAATGTATTATTTGAATAGTCGATATTATGTACCTGAAATTGGAAGGTTCTTGAATAGCGATGGTTTGTTAGGCCAGATTGGTGACTTACAATCGACAAACATGTATGCATATTCTTCCAATAATCCAGTAATGTATACAGACGTAACCGGACATTCTTGGAAGAGTTTTTGGTCAGAAGTCAAGGAATGGTTTGAAGAGGAATACGCTGAAATATTCGTTTCATTAGCAGCCTCATATTTTGGTTTATCTTACCTGTTACCAAATGGATTCGCATTTGCCACAAAAGCTACTTTAGGGAGTATGCTCGGAGGATTTGCTTTAGCATGTGTCTATGTTGTAGGGGTTGCAATAGTGATATATTTTGTTATTAAAGCAATCCAAATCATTAGCGACACACAAAGAGTTATGCCAGGAGATGATTATGATAATGGAGAAAACAACGATGAAGTATTTATATAAATTTGCAATTCTTATCTCGATAATTATCATTAATTTTTTCTTCAAATCAATAATTGCAATCTTTGTATGCTACTTCATTTTGCTATTTCTTCAATCATGGATTTACAAAAGTCTTATAGAGATTTCTAGAAAATGGGCAAACGTCTTTCTAGCTATTTTTATAATTGTATATTTTCTTATAGGACTATATAATAGAGAAATATATGAGAGCTATTTGGCAATTCCAGCAATCATAATCATTACTTCTAAGTCTATTACTTTCACGGCGTTTCCATATAGCCTAAATCTTAAAATGAAATATACAAAACTTTCACAAGGAACTGATAATGATCAGAGAGAACTACAGAAAATCAAGTTGAACAACTTAATAATAAGAATAATAATATTAATATTAATTATCATTTTGTTTATTTTGGGAATGTTATTATAGATGTATTTTGGTTACCCCTGTATACATTACTCCAGTGATGTATATATACAGACGGTTCCGGAGAATCATAGCGGACTAGCATTGAACCTTATCCAACTCCCAATATTCATAATCAAACTAGGTTAGTTTGTGCGCTTCAATACAAAAGTCCAGTTCAGTATCGTACTGAACTGGACTTAAGTTTAATGTTTTTTGAGTTTACTAACTCTTTACTTGTTCAAGCGAAATAATCTGTGTTTTTTATATATCTTGAATGGCGATAAAATATGCTTGATTTATTCACTTAAATTTGGTAAAATAGTCTCGCCGTACAAAATACACACATCGATGAGCGATTTGCCGTGAGCCAACCCTTGGTGGCAATAGTGTTGAAATCGGTGGAGGCAAAAAATCAAATAGGAGGATTAAAAAAACAATGGGTGTAATCTCAATGAAAGCCCTGCTAGAAGCAGGCGTGCATTTCGGGCACCAAACACGCAGATGGAATCCAAAGATGGCAAAGTACATCTACACATCGCGTAACGGTATCCACATCATCGATTTACAGAAATCAAGTGAGTGTATCGACATCGCCTACAAGGCCATGTTCGATATCGTCGAACAAGGCGGAAGAGTTTTGTTCGTGGGAACTAAGAAACAAGCTCAAGATCCAATCAAAGAAGAAGCTATCCGCTCCGGTCAATTCTATGTTGACCAACGTTGGCTTGGTGGAACTTTGACAAACTTCAAAACCATCAAACGTTCGATCAAGAAACTTCATGACCTTTACAAAATGGAAGAAGACGGAACCTTCAAACAACTGCCGAAGAAAGAAGTCATCTGCCTCAGAAAAGAAATGGTCCGTTTGGAAAAATTCCTTGGTGGTATCAAGGAAATGCGTACACTTCCTGAAGCGTTATTCATTATCGATCCAAGAAAAGAAAGAAATGCGATTTTGGAAGCAAGGAAATTACACATTCCGGTATTTGGCATCATCGATACCAACTGTGATCCCGACGAAGTCGACTATATCATACCAGCTAATGACGACGCTTTGCGTTCAGTCAAACTTATCGTCAGCAAAATGGCTGACGCCGTTATCGAAGCCAATGGCGGAGTAACCGGCGAAGAAGAAGAAGTCGAAGAAACAGTAACTGAAGTCGATTTGACTGTAGAAGAAGTCGAAGAAACTGAAAAACCGAAGACTTTGCGAGTCGAAATCAAGAAAGAAGCGCCAAAGCCAGCTCCAAAATTAGCTGTAAAACCAGAAGCCATACAAGAGCCGGTTAAACCAGTTTCACAAACCGCAACAGAACAAGTCAAGCCGGTTGAGGACAAGAAACCAGTTGTAAAGGCTGAAGTCAAAGTTGAAACTAAAGCACCAGCACCTGCAAAAGTCGAAGCTCCTGCACCAAAACCAGTAAAAGTTGAAACCAAAGCACCAGCACCTGCAAAAGTTGAAGCCCCTGCGCCAAAACCAGCAAAAGTTAAAACCAAAGCGCCAGCACCTGCAAAAGTTGAAGCCCCTGCGCCAAAACCAGCAAAAGTAGAAGTTCCAGTAGAAGCTAAAGCTGAGGTTGTTGAAGTTGCTTCCAAATATACTAAAGATGAATTAGAAGCCAAGACAGTCGCAGATCTCCGCGAACTTGCCAAAGAAAACAATTTGACAAACTATTCAAAGCTCCGCAAGGCTGAACTGATTGAAGAATTGCTAAAATAACCAAAATTAAGATTGGGAGCACAAGTGGCTCCCTTTTTTGAGAAGACCCTAAAAACGATTGAATTGAAATATCATATATGATAATATATTGTTGGTACCATAAGGAGGATAATCATGGATATTACTGCTAGCTTAGTAAAAGAATTGAGAGACATTACCGGTGCCGGCCTGATGGACTGCAAAAAAGCCCTGGTCGAAACCGATGGAAATATTGAACTAGCCATTGATTGGCTAAGAGAAAAAGGCATCTCCAAAGCAGCAAAAAAAGCTTCTAGGATTGCCGCAGAAGGCATTTGTACCGTATTATCTGAAAACAACAAAGCTATCATCTTCGAACTCAACTGCGAAACCGACTTTGTAGCCCAAAACGAAAAATTCAAGGATTTGGTTGGAAAAGTCGCTAAAATCATCTTGAAAAATGATGTTCAAACCATTGAACAAGCCCTGCAAGTCAATACAAACGGAAAAACCCTGAACGAGTTATTGCTTGAATCTGTCGCTGCAATCGGAGAAAATATCCATTTGCGCCGTCTTCAAGTCGTTCAAAAAACCAACGAGCAAACTTTCGGTTATTACATCCATATGGGTGGAAAAATCGCAGCCTTAACCGTAGTACAAGGCAGCGACTTTGACACCGCCAAAGACATCGCGATGCAAGTAACAGCCAGTTCACCAAAATATCTTTCCCAGCACTTCATCGCCGAAGAAATTATTACCCACGAAAGAGAAGTTCTGACAAAAGAAGCGCTAAACGAAAACGAAGAAGCCCTCAAACCAAAACCAATCGAAATCATCAAAAAAATGATCGAAGGCCGTTTACAGAAAAATTTGAAGGAAATTTGCTTGGTAAATCAACCTTTCATTAAAAACCCCGATATCACTGTTGGAGAATATGTGAAAGCCAAAGGCGGAGTCATCGCTTCTTTTGAACGTTTGGCAGTAGGCGAAGGCATCGAGAAAAAAGAAGACAATTTTGCTGAAGAAGTAATGTCTCAAGTTAAATAAATATAAGGACACAAGTGTGTCCTTTATTTGTCATTTAAGGAGGAATTCTATGTCAAAAAGACGCGTTATGATCAAACTTAGCGGCGAAGCGCTGGCTGGCAAAAGTGGTATCGGAATCGATCCGCTCGTAGTCAAGAAAGTCGCCCAGGAAATCAAAGCAGCATATGACTTAGGCATATGCGAAATCGGAATCGTCGTCGGAGGTGGAAATATCTTCCGCGGCAAGCTCGGAGACGAAATGGGCATCGAACGATCCAGCGCTGACTACATGGGCATGATCGGGACGATTTTAAACGCCCTCGCTCTGCAAAATTCCCTTGAAGCGATTGGTGTACCCACCAGAGTGATGTCGAGCCTTAACATTCCTGAAGTGGCAGAACCATACATCCGCAGAAAAGCCATCAGCCATCTGGAAAAAAACTATATCGTCATTTTCGGAGGCGGAACCGGCAACCCGTATTTCACCACTGATACTACAAGTGCCCTTAGAGCCGCCGAACTTGGCGCAAGCATCATCTATATGGCTAAAAATGGTACTGATGGCGTGTACGACAATAATCCCAACACCCATCCAGGTTCAATCAGATACAAAGAGTTGACCCACAAAGAAGTCTTGAACTTAGGCCTTGAAGTCATGGACTCGACCGCAGCTGCACTTTGCCATGACAACAAGATCGATATTTTTGTGTTCGACATGAATGTTAATGGAAATATCAAAAGAGCTATTTTAGGCGAAGATATCGGAACAATGATAAAATCAAATAAGGAGTGAATTTTATGCCAGAAACAATTTTAATGGAATCTGAAGAAAGAATGGAACATTCGCTTGTCGCTCTTCACAAGGAATTTTCAACCATAAGAAGCGGAAGAGCTAATCCGAAAATGCTGGAAAGAGTAACAATCGATTACTATGGAGTGATAACTCCTATCAATCAGGTCTCCTCGGTCCAAGTCCCGGAGGCCACACAGATCTATATCAAACCTTATGACAAATCCTTGCTTTCTAAAATCGAGCGGGCAATTTTCGCTGCCAACCTTGGGGTTACTCCCTCCAATGATGGCATCGGCATCAGAATCGCTTTGCCTCCGCTAACAGAAGAAAACAGAAAAGAAGCTGTCAAAGCGATTCATAAAATGGCTGAGGAAAACAAAGTTGCGATGCGAAACATCAGACGTGATGCCATCTCCAATTTCAAGAAAATGGAGAAAGACAAAGCCATTACCGAAGACGACTTGCATTATTACGAAGATGAAGTCCAAAAACTGACCGACAGGTTCGTCGAAAAGATCGATCAGATCTTCCATGAAAAAGAAACTGATATAATGCACATATAAGACTAGAAATAGTCTTATTTTTTTCTTGACTCGACAAATGATTAGAAATAATCAAAAAAATAGTGTATAATTGTTGTGATGAAAGAGGTGAGGTCATGGCCCTTATTTCAAAAGATAAAACCATCACAATTCTCAAACATATTGCGATTATACTGGATGGAAACGGTAGATGGGCAAAAAAGCGTGGACTGCCCAGAACCATGGGACACCAGGCCGGCGTCGAAAACATCAGACGTGTTGCCATCGAGGCGTCAAATCTGGGAATCAAAGCTTTGAGCTTGTTTGCATTTTCTACCGAAAATTGGAGCCGTCCACAACAAGAAGTCGATTTTTTGATGAAACTACCCAGTGAATTTGAGAAGCGGTTCAAGGACGATTTTGAGAAGTTCGATATCAAAGTGACATTCTCCGGAAGAAAAACCAGAATGTCTGACGAAAATATGGAAATTTTGGCAAGAATTACAAAAAATACAGCGAAACGTAAAGGCTTGATTTTAAATATCTGTTTTGACTACGGTTCGAAAGAAGAGCTGGTTCAGGCGATAAAACAGATTGCCTTGAAAGTTGAAAACAAAGAGCTGAAGACTGAAGACATCACCGATAAAGACGTCGATCAATACTTGTATACGAAAGATTTACCCCCACTTGACTTGCTGATAAGACCGAGCGGCGAGGTCCGCCTGAGCAATTTCATGCTTTGGCAAGCGGCATACGCCGAACTGTACTTCTGCAAAGTCTATTGGCCTAGTTTTTCCAAAAAAGAACTTACGAAAGCCATAAAAGCCTTTCAAAAGCGTGAAAGACGGTATGGCGGCCTGAAAGGATGAGAAAATGAAACAAAGAATCATTACAGGCGTCATTTTGGCACTCATCTTTATCCCGGTTCTGATCTTTGGGAACCATTTCTACATCTTCTTCGGATTTTGTGGATTGTTGGTGATGCTTGCAGCGTATGAATTCCGGAAGATGCTGTCTTCAAATAAGAAAGTTCCCAAAATCATTGATATTGCGACGATTATTTTCACAGTGCTAACATATGCTTTGTTGTACTTTGCCCTGTTGGGCATTGTAAGACTGGCAATTGTGATACTATATCTTGCATTAATACTCATCTTTTATTTCACAATGTTTGTTTTGGAAAAAGACTTTGATACAACAGACATTGGCCAGGCGTTGCTGACTATCTTATACATTGCCTCGGGCTTTGCCGCTCTGGCTTACTTGCGCCACGTTGGGCTCTACTTGATTATTTACGTTTTGCTTGTGGCAATACTTACTGACACCTTCGCCTACATTTTTGGTGTCCGCTTTGGCAAAAAGCGACTATGTGAAGCAATCAGTCCCAAGAAAAGCGTCGAGGGCGCTATTGCCGGACTGGTGTTCGGAGGTGTATTAGCCGGATTGTTCGCCGTGTTGATGGGTTTATTCCAGATGCATTTCCTGCTTGTCTTCCTGCTGTCGTTTTTCCTATCGATTGTCGGTCAGTTTGGCGATTTGGTCGCATCCAAATTCAAAAGAAACCATAACATCAAAGACTTTTCCAACCTATTTCCCGGACATGGCGGTGTAATGGACCGCTTTGATTCCTGGATTTTTGTCGGATTGAATCTTTTGATCATCATCAAAATCCTTTCCATCGGCTTCTCCGTTTTGGTGCTTTAGGATGAAAAATATCTATTTGCTCGGTTCCACCGGGTCGATCGGCGTTCAGACCTTGGAAATTATCCAAAACGATCCGGACAATTTTCGCATCATCACCCTTGCATGCAACCAAAACATTGAAGTTTTGACAACACAGATCAAACAATTCCATCCGTTACTTGTTTCTGTAGGGTCGGTGGAAGATGCTTCGATATTGGCAAAAGAATTTCCCGAAATCAAATTTGTTTCCGGAAATGAAGGCCTTGTTAAGGCAGCTACATATGATGAGTTAGATCATAACGGTCTTTTGGTAAACGCTTTGGTCGGCATCGCCGGTCTCAAGCCCACTATCGAAGCGATAAAATGCAAACGAAATATCGCCTTGGCAAATAAAGAAACACTTGTGGTAGGCGGAGTGCTCGTCAAAAGATTGCTTGAAGAATTCAAGGTAAAGTTATATCCGATAGATTCGGAACATTCGGGTTTATGGCAATGTCTTGATCATGAAGATCCTGCCAAAATCAAGAAGTTGTATATCACCGCAAGCGGAGGAGCTTTCAGGGATTATTCCCGAGAAAGTCTGGAATCCGTGACCGCAAAAGACGCCTTGAAACATCCAAACTGGCAGATGGGTCCAAAGATCACGATTGATTCGGCGACAATGATGAACAAAGGTTTTGAGATGATTGAAGCCTGTCATCTGTTCGATATTGCCATTGACAAGATCGAACCTGTAATGCACAAAGAAAGTCTTGTGCATGCCATGGTCGAATTTGTGGACAATTCAATAATCATGCAAATGTCCAGTCATGACATGAGACTGCCAATCAGTTATGCCCTATATTATCCCGAAAGAACAAAAAACGTGGCTCAGGTTCTTGACATTGCCAAACTGAATAATCTGCATTTTTCCCGGGTTGATAATGAAAGATACCCATTGCTTATAACGACTGTTGCAGCGTTCAAGTCGGGCGGGTCATTGCCTTGTGTGCTCAATGCGGCAAATGAAGCGGCTGTCGACTTGTTTTTAAGAGGAAAAATAGCTTTTCTTGAAATTGAAACGATAATTATTGAGAGTCTTAAAAACTATGAACCCGTAATTAATCCGACACTTGAAGATTTATTGTTAATTGATAAAATAGTTAAAAAAAAGCTTTATCAGAAATATGATTACTAGTTAGGAGCAAATCTATGATTATCTTACAAGTATTACTGTTTTTAGTGGTGCTAAGCATCGTAATTTGCATCCATGAACTCGGACATTTCATCTTCGCCAAAAAAGCGGGTATTCTTTGTCATGAGTTTGCTTTTGGTATGGGTCCGAAAATCTGGAGCCGCAAAAAAGGCGAAACGACATTCACGATTCGCGCTATTCCCTTTGGCGGATTCGTTTCCATGGCTGGAGAAGAGATCGAATCAGAACTCTTAAAAGTCGGTCAAAAGATCCGGATTGGACTAGATCAGGACAATGAAATAACCAGAATCGTTTTGAATCCAAACCATCTTGACTATCAGGATTTTCCGGAAATCACGGTTCAAGACCATGATTTACAGGGAAAAGAAGGCAGAAAACTTTATATCAATGAGTATTTTGTCAAACGTGATGCTTTCTATGTGTTTGATAAAAAAGTCATGCAGATAGCACCTTTTGACAGAAATTTCGGATCGAAAACCAAGTGGCAAAGATTTCTTGTTGCTTTTGCCGGTCCGATGATGAACTTCTTGCTCGCAATCTTTGTTTTCTTTTTGATGTTTCTGATCGGCGGAGTTGCCGACCAAAGCAGCACAGTCATATCGCAAGTCGGAATTGATTCTCCTGCAGAAAACATCCTGCAACCTGGAGATAAGATCATTTCGATTAACGGCGTAGATGTTTTATCGTGGTCGGAAGATGATGGCAATCCTTCAGTTTCTACTGAACTAGGTAAATATCTTGATCATGAAACGTATGTCTTGGTTGTAGAAAGAGATGGCGAACTGGTCACGCTTGATCCGATTGCGCCCCAATACTATTTCATCAGCCTTAATTTTTCCAGCATTCCGGGAAGCGATACCTTAAGTGTTTATATCGCGCCTAATAATGAAAAATACACTGATCTTCGTACCGGAGACATAATAAAAAAAATCGACGATGTTTCCTTTGTCACCTGGAACGATTTGATTGAGTTTCAACAAAGCTACACTGCAGGCTCTACTGATGATGCCCCGACAGTTCTGGTTTATGAAAGAAATGGAACTGAATACACTTATGAATTTGCCGCATATGGCGAGGACGTGTTGTCCTCGCAAGGGTACTCACTTTTTTCTTCCAAGATCGGCATTGTCGGATCGAATAAATTCAGCCTTGGCGGATCGCTTTCAGGAGCCGGACAGAGTTTCCTGAATTCATCGACATCGATTTATAAAACACTCGGGTTGCTCTTTACCAGTAATCAGGTAGGAGTCTCTGATCTTTCTGGGTTTGTCGGTATTTTCACACTGACAACAAATGCTGCAAGCGGCGGCTTTCTAACCCTTCTCAACTGGATAGGATTCCTGAGTGTCAACCTAGGAATCATCAACCTTTTACCGATCCCTGCACTTGATGGCGGCAGAATCGTCTTCATCGGATATGAAGCCATTACCAAGAAAAAACCAAACCAAAAAGTTGAGAATTTTCTCCACACTATCGTCTTCTTTCTTTTGATTGGACTTTTGATCTTTGTAACATACAATGATATCCTGAGATTATTCGGTATAAACTAGCCGTTTTAAGGGGTTGGGAACAACGCTCCCAACCTTTTTTTATGGCTAAATCTGGCTTAAATTCATTTTTTCTTCTGTTTGGGTCAAATTGCATTGTTTGCGGTAAATAATAGTTGACTTTGAAAATCGCGTATGATACAATATAAAAGCGCGTGGAAAAGCACGCCATAGGTCTTTGAAAACTGAACAGATTATAGGAAGAAACAACAAGCACAATTCTAAAGAGAAAAAAAAAGAAGAGTTAGAAAGAACAATTCAATTCATAAAATGAATGGAGAGTTTGATCCTGGCTCAGGATAAACGCTGGCGGCATGCCTAATACATGCAAGTCGAACGGACGCAGTAATGCGTTAGTGGCGAACGGGTGAGTAACACGTAAGTAACCTATCCCAAGGACGAGGATAACTACTGGAAACGGTAGCTAAAACTGGATAAGATACGACTTCATATGAGGACGTATTTAAAAGCGCATTAAAGCGCTGACATGGGAGGGGCTTGCGGCGCATTAGATAGTTGGGGGGGTAACGGCTCACCAAGTCAACGATGCGTAGCTGGGCTGAGAGGCCGAACAGCCACACTGGGACTGAGACACGGCCCAGACTCCTACGGGAGGCAGCAGTAGGGAATTTTCGGCAATGGGCGGAAGCCTGACCGAGCAATGCCGCGTGAATGAAGAAGGTCTTCGGATTGTAAAGTTCTGTTATAGGGAAAGAAAAGCATTTTCAGGAAATGGAAGATGTTTGACGGTACCCAATTAGAAAGCCCCGGCTAACTACGTGCCAGCAGCCGCGGTAATACGTAGGGGGCAAGCGTTATCCGGAATTATTGGGCGTAAAGCGTGTGTAGGCGGTTTATTAAGTCATTTGTAAAAGATCTCAGCCTAACTGAGTAGGGCAAGTGAAACTGGTAGACTTGAGTACGGTAGAGGTAAGTGGAATTCCATGTGTAGCGGTGGAATGCGTAGATATATGGAGGAACACCGATGGCGAAGGCAGCTTACTGGGCCGGAACTGACGCTGAGACACGAAAGCGTGGGGAGCAAACAGGATTAGATACCCTGGTAGTCCACGCCGTAAACGATGAGAACTAAGTGTTGGAGTGAAATTCAGTGCTGAAGTTAACGCATTAAGTTCTCCGCCTGGGTAGTACGATCGCAAGATTGAAACTCAAAGGAATTGACGGGAACCCGCACAAGCGGTGGAGTATGTTGTTTAATTCGAAGATACACGAAGAACCTTACCAGGTCTTGACATACCATTGACGGGTGCAGAGATGCATCGTTCCTTCGGGACAATGGATACAGGTGGTGCATGGTTGTCGTCAGCTCGTGCCGTGAGGTGTTGGGTTAAGTCCCGCAACGAGCGCAACCCTTATTGCTAGTTACTAACATGAAAGATGAGGACTCTAGTGAGACTGCCAGTGACAAACTGGAGGAAGGTGGGGATGACGTCAAATCATCATGCCCTTTATGACCTGGGCTACAAACGTACTACAATGGGCACTACAAAGAGAAGCGAGACGGTGACGTGGAGCGAACCTCATAAAAGTGCTCTCAG
>Ga0268280_1002416_pt1 | contig 10877 bp, 7 predicted proteins | sample saktaG_9_FD_190139 | JGI IMG/M metagenome (GOLD analysis project Ga0268280, IMG submission 190139) | Saline water microbial communities from Sakinaw Lake, British Columbia, Canada - sak_2011_5_24_40m | ecosystem: Environmental > Aquatic > Non-marine Saline and Alkaline > Saline ...
CGCCTACCAGCAGGTCGCTGACAAAGAAACAGGTCAACCCGATGGCCACAAGCCAGGCGTTGAATTTAGGCATAAAGCCGATCCTCACTGCAGCCCAGGCCGACCAAAGGGAGACACCCAGGAACAGGCTGTAGACCAGCAGCAGGTAGAACATCAGGCTGGGCCCCATCACGGGCAGGAAGAACCATCCCATCGCGCCCCCGGCTGCGGCCAGTATGAACATCGCCGAAAGTATATCCCATGCTCTGTTGGAGGCTGATTTCTGCGCCATGTAACTTCTGAAGCCCCAACTGTTTCGGATGATAAAGAACACGTGCGCGACGGCGAACACCAGCATGCCGATCATATTGATATCGAAGACCAGGAAAATATCGCCCACGGCGATGGCAGCGTAGGCAAGCACCAGCCGCCTGGTATCTCCACGGTTAAAACCGTCCCGGCCGATGAGGAAAACCAGGATGGCCGAGATGAATGATACGGCGACCTTGGTTGCGCGCACATAAGGTATCTCAGGCCGGGCGAAGTTGGCCGTGCCGGTCAGGAACTGGTACCAGTCCAGCGTGGTATATCCGCCGAAAAGGAATAGGACAACGAAAAGCAATGTTATTACGATGGCACGCTTGGTTGCAGTCATATCGGCCTCCCGACGAATAATTACAGCTACGCCAATTATACCAGACAGATATTGCTTTTTAGCATAACGTATATAATTTGATTCAGTTCGGCAAAGCGCAATTACCGCATACCAGTAGTTCGGGCGATCAGTAAATTCCGCCGACAGTTCCAGGTATATGTTCCGGCGGTCGAACCAGTTTCATTTTTCTTGCACCCGAAGGACAGGAAGTGACGCAGGCGCCGCAGCCCAGGCATTTATCGATATCCGTCTTCGAGCTTTCCTCGCCGATTTCCTGATTAAATTCCATCGAATTTGCTTTAAACTGGCATCTTTCCACGCAAATGCCGCATTGAATGCACTCTTTTACGTCCACAGTCACTTCAAAACGGCTTCTGGCGATGGCCTGCGATATCTCGAATTTGGTCTGCGACAGTACGGGATGCAGGAATCCGCAGCAACAGGAGTGACAATTGCAAAATACCTGGTTCAAAACAGCTTGGTTTGGAGCGACATGTATCAGCGGGTAATCATCGCACTGGTCTATAACCTGCAGTGCCTCTTCGGCAGTCATTTGCCGTCCGGCCCCGCGATCAACATTATACTGGGCTGTCTTTCCTATGCTGATGCATACGTCCGTAGGCGTCCCGCATTGCCTTTGCCTGTATTCGCGTTTACAGCAGCAGGGCACAAGGGCCAGCATACTCTGCGCTTTGATTATCTCCCTCACGTCCTCACACGGCAGGACACCCTGCAGGTCCTTGATTGATTTCCATCTCGGTATAATCCTCATCATAGGTTGCCCGGAGCCAGCCCCGGCCAATACTTCGGTAATCGCGACCGGACCGATTTCTTTATTCATCAGGGCCTCGAACAGGTCGAAGAACTCATTTCCCAGCATTTTGTCGTATTTAGGATTACATAGTGCGGCATCATGTAACTGCATAAGGCTGCGAGCCAGTTGAGGGCCTTTTTTAGTGTAAAAAATCACACCCTTCTCAAACAGCTCTCTGATATGCCGCTCAACTGTTTTCTCATCGATACCGAGTTTTCCGGCTATTTCCTGCGGAGTCGAAGGAAGTTCTCGAATAATTTTAGCCTGTTCGAGATTGGCCAGCTTGGCCAGTATACGAGGCAAATAATGTGAATCAGGCAGTCCTAATCTGGATGCCAATTCCCTGTAAATAGGATCTATGGTTTCCATATTACCGGTTCCTCCTGTTCAGGCAGAGATATATGAAGGTAATTAATTCTGTAAATAATATCAGGTTTATTGAAAAACATCCCTATTAAATGATAGCGAAATACGGCATAGCTTACTCGTGAATTGCATCAGTACCAGCTAGCTAAGGTATAGATAGGACGTAGATGATAGGACTCTACCGGGATTATCACCAGCTCTGACACATCCTGAAATAACCCGTAATCATTTATACGTATTAAGGGTCAGTTAATTATCAAATCAAATTCACAGCACATCAATAAGCTGATCGAAATTCGTCAACACCACAATGCCAGTCTCTTCCTCAATGCGATCTTTCACCCTACTAAAGTCTGAGTCCCGACTAGCCAAGTATTGACAGCCAAGATGCTCTGCCAACAGAATGTGTAATACATCTGTCGCCCCGAGCTGAAGCCAAGTGTAGTACGAGGGAGTCGAAAAAGCATCTTCGAGGCTTATGCCGAAATTCACGATGTCCACAATATGCAGACCTTTCATGCCCTCCTCGAAGTTCTGAATGTCAGCCAGCAGGTTCATCAATTTTGCCATGGGAGTCTTTGTGTGTGATCTATGGTACTTACGTCTCTGCCCAATCTCCTCACGCCTCCGCTGAATCAGCTTCCTAATGTAGTCTCCGATATCCTTCTTGCTCTTATGCTGCATCAGCCTGGCTGCTCCGGCTTCGGAGGCAAGTTGTCTAAATACCTGTTCCGCACTGAACTCCTGGAGCTCCAATATGCACAATGGAGTGACAACGGGGTAAGTCTTGACAGTCTCAGGCCATAGTATCAGCTTTCGTCTTATATCACATATTTGCGCCAATTCCTTATCGCTGCCGATGACCGTTCTGAATATTGGTATGTACGAATCGGGTCCCCCTTTTAAGTCATTGATCCGGTCTATCTCCTCGTATGGATTCTCAAGGCCAGCTGCCAAAAAGTAGTCTATCAGCATAGAGGAATCGAAATAGACTGCGGGTTGGTACTTGCTCCGCAACTTTCCCTTCTTCGTCAACCTTAAGTTTGCCATGCCTTAAACACGTCAGCCTGCGTTACGTTTCAAATCTGCACAACCAATGGTTTGAATAACTAATTAGATTCACAGCTTTCGGAGATATGCTCGATGATTTTCCAGTCCAAATATTTTGCCTTAGAGCCTATTGCTTCCAATTCGCTTATGAGCTTGGAATACGAAATAAATCGGCATTTTCCTAGTAGTCCGAGTTCCTTAAAACCCGGACGATTCATTTCGCGACAGACCGTTCCCCTCCTATTTTCGGGTTGACCTTCCCCCACGTTTCGTTCACAACGTAAACGATGTCAACTCCATTCGTCTCCCTTGTTGAGCACCCTGGTATTGTCTTCAGCTACGCTACTATGTCTGGAGAGGCATCACAATTCGGTCATGGTGTCATGTCTAGGAAAATTTAGTGGGGATAGTCATGATTGTTCGAGCGCCGATCTCAAATGCCCATCTCTAATGGCCACCTCGTATGCGTCCGTGTGCATCTACGTTTGTATATAAATTGAAACTGTGAACTACGCGGTCTCGATCACTTATTGTGAACCCTTGATTCGGCCTTGAATGTCGCACATCAAAGTGGAATCGTTCAGGCAATAAGTAGGTGAACTTCCATTGCCAGTAACGGTCCGCGGCACCGTGTCGTCCTAGGTAGCTGAATAACAATTCCTTCCTGTCCTGCCAACAGCCTGATTTGTGGTGAAGCTGTCGAAAATGATTAAATAGGGCTTCAATGCTCTCAATGTCACCGTGGGTAGTGCTTACTCGTTGCGCTCTCTCCCAAACCTGTGCCATTGCCTCGTTTGTTGAGAAAGACGACTCTGGCAAGACCAGAGCTTCTCTGACGGAGCAGGGTCGAACGCGGGCGCGCCAAGTCATCTCAAAATCGGCAAGACGCTGCATTTCGCTCTGGAAAGCGGTCTCTCCATAGACCGATAGCAAACGCTTTTCCAGCCATACTAAACGGTGTCGGGCATATACATCACGTTCGAAGCGCTCACGCTCATCGATGCAAGCATGAAACGCGAAAATATGTGCGCCATAATCTGCTAGATTAGCTTCCACCAACACGCCGTCCCATGATTTCGAAAGCGTGGCAGTTCTACTGCTACGCGATTTAACGGTGACGACCCTCCACCCTGGAAGTTCGAGTCTGAAGTCACGGTGTCTAGTGAAAACTGCCCAAGGTATGCCTGCTAGGATAAGCAGAGGACTTTCCATCTAGGACTCAGACCCTCCGGCTTATTGAGTTAAATAACGACTCGACGGCTCGAAAAGGAACACTCATACTCCGAATCTCTTCCTCGGTCATGTGGTCAACCAATCTCACCATAACAGCCTTAGGGCCGTATACTTCCGGCTCCGAAGTGTAATCGTACCAGGAAGGTAACACAGCCAATTGGTTCTCTTCAGCCCATTTGTCCAATTTGGCCCGCATCAATCTAAACTTGAAAACGTGCCACTGCCCACCGAGATTCAAGCGGTCAATTGCACGCTGGAATGCTGAAAGTGGGTTGGTGCTCTGCTCAAGCGCATCTAATAATTCCTTACCAACGGATTGGTCCTCTAGTTCTTCGGCGAATTTCTTCCTTTCCGCAGTGAGGTCAGAAAAAGTCACTTTTGGAAACGGCACGCCACTTGCTTGGCTTACCGGTCCTTCGACAAACCGGTCAGTTTCCCGCATGTAGAAGAATCCTGCGGTGGATACTTTGGTTAAGGCCGTGTAGACATCTGTCCTGAGCTGCATTCTGCCAACAAAACTGCGGGAGCTAGTTGCGGAAATAGGCCACTGGGCATTGGGAAAGCCGACGAGCATATCGGCCCCGCCGCGCTTTTGAACAACAATCCCGGGGATGCCTAAGATAAAGTCAGAGAACCTCAACCGTCTTGCCTTAAGGAGCTCATCGAGGAAATGCGGCTCGAGAAATGATTGGTCAAGTGTATATTTCAGTTTGGCGCCGGGCACAAGCTGTTTGTCAGCACCTAACTGGCGCAACGCCGTTTTGACAGTGTCAGATAAGTCTTCCAAGGAACTCACGATGCTGCCCCCCTAAAAAAAGGGGCGTCAGGAAATTCTGACGCCCCAATTTTTCATATAACCCTGCCCGATTGCGAGTGCTGAAGGTTTTCGAGGGGATCCCGGATTTGCACGGGCAAGTCGGCAAACTCCATCGTCCCACCCTGGACACTCTATGTTATGCCGCATGGCATTCAAACCAAGAAAGCATAACCACTGTAAATTTATCAAAGAATGTGTCAGAAGTCAATACTACCACGATCATTCGATCAATCAATGCCATGTATGTATCAACTTGACCTAGGATGCTCTCGACTATAGGTAAACAGACGGAGGCAGGACACGATCAAGTCATAGTGTTGGTATGTTATTGATAGACAATCATTCTATTTCGGTTATATCTCAAGCGGTATTTAAATTTGTTTACAGAAATGTTCCGGCGCACTCTGTTATTCAACAAAAGTTAAAGCCGTCACTATCCGGTGATAGTGTGCGCTGTACTCGGTCGGCCAAATTCGTTTCAAATGCAAGAAACGACTTTTAGAGAATAAACCGTGTATGCATGAGAAAGGATTGTCTCCAACATATCGTCCTTCGATCTATGCGGGACAAATAATTTAGAGGAATTCTCAGCGGTCTATTAGTCCACCGCCAAAATAGAACTGACTCAACACTATGGCTCCGTATCGTTGATGAACCTGGTACCCGCACCCCAGATACCCACAACACCATATAATCCTGTATAAAAACCGGGCCAATGGCTTTCTTATCAGAGGTGGTCTCAAACGCTAGAGAATTGGATGATTTGTTAGAGCAGATTTGACGTTTGCTTTCATTGCGATAACGATTTAAGAGATCAAGGCAAATGATACAAATCGATTTGCTTGAGATTATATTGAATCTCTCTTTCCTCGACAATGATCGACCCATCCAAGTTCATATCCGCACATTCTAATAGATCACTGCCGTTGCCGATAATCCCTATTGAATGCCAAGCATTGGCTGATGGGTATTTAATAAAAAGTTGCTCCTCAAGTTCGCGATATGCGCTCACACTTAGAATAGTCTCTTTAGCGTATGGCCGGCCATAGGTTTTTACAACAGCAGTTCCGATAGGCAAAATACCGTCATAGACAGAGCCATTTTCGTCGAAAAGAGCATTCCGGCAATTCCTATTAAGTTTCCTTAAGTTTTCAAACATATCTCAGCACTCCAATGAGCAATCTGCAAGCGCGCAATAAACGAATCCTGACGTAAAAGTTGCCACAGAAATCTTTGCCAGTCTATATCATGACCAATTTGACAATTAATCCATAGATCTATGGCTCGGGATCGGTAATTCTCCTATAGGCAATTGGGCCTAGTTCCTCCAGCGCATCTAATAGCCAAGCAATGGCCCTTTTCTGTTCACTTGATTTCATCAAGTCTATGATTATACTACTTTTGGATGTCACCTCATAATACTCCGGATAAATCGAAAGGCCCATTCGTTTATAAACCGAATCAGACACAGCACGCAATTCTTCAGTGGTCAAGCTATCCATCATGGTCTTAAATATCCTGATTCGCGGGATCTCCTGGCTGTCCTGCATAAGCGGTTCAAAGAAATCATTTTCTATGGTATTTAATGTGTCCCCCTGTGCCTCCATTAACTCAATCTTATATTTGCTCCATTCGGCATCCCAAAATTCTTTGTTCAACGTGATGACCTGTTTACTGAGTTCCGCAGGGAAAAACTCGATCTCAACGTTATGACGCTGTAAATACAGTACACCTTTTCCCCTGATATCCGGATTCGGATCGAGGGTACCTATTATCACCTTCTTTATGCCCCTCTCAATAATGCGTAGAGCGCACGGTCTTTTGCCAATATCCCTTTTGATGCATGGCTCCAACGTCGTTATCAAAGTAGCGCCGCCAAGATCGAGATTCTCACATTTCTTGGCAAGGGCAGTGAATTCAGCATGATCTCCGGGTCCCTCTTCCCCCCGATGTGCTATGCAAATAACCTTATTGTCCTTAATTATCACGGCACCTACTTTTGGCCTGACCTTGTGATCCTCCGACCGGCATTTTTGTGCAGCTTCGATGGATTTAACAATGCCCTCGTATTCTACTGAGTCACCTTTCGGAAAAAGCTGAGACATCGTACGTTCGAACTGCTGATTTGAGAAACTGCCATTGAAATGAGCCTCCATCTTCGTGTAGATCTGTTGTATTTGAGGTATTATCATTCTCATTAATACGCTACAACCTTCAAGGTCATATGTCAGGCCAGCATTCCATGCACCATCCCCTATGACAAGACATCCTAAATCTACATCGCTTATCCGGGTGTTAGGATTTTTCCGTACCAACGCGTCCCACGACTGAATGCTCTCTTTAAACGACAAATATCGATTCTCTGCCGCCTTCAAGTCGGCGCCATGCACTTGTCCACTGCGGGTCACCCGAAGACCGAGCGACACCCTTTTAACCAGAAGAAGCAGCCTGCGCAATATAGTGGAAAGGGATATACACAGTTCGCCGAACAGCTCCAACTCTGTCCTCAGTTGCTTGATGCCGTCGTACTCAGGCAATCCACGCGCCACCTTGATCCTGTCAATATAGACCTTCAAGTTCTGTTCGTACATGATTGTAAGCCACTGTTCAGCACCAGAAAAAAATGCTTCGATATTGCCCGTTATCACGTTAATTTCGTCTCTTAGTCGCCTCTTATGTCTGACTTCATGTGCAGCAGAATAAGACTTAACCGATAAGTCAGTAAGTAAATCTGGTATATCCGTTTCTTTTAGCTTCTTCAAGTCAGTCATGCACGCTATACATTTCTGCAAAGGTACGTGGAACGAATAGAATTTTGATTTAAAAAACAGAACCAATTCTTCGCGCAAAGAGCGTAGATAGGTCTCATGATCCGCACAGGCGGTGAGCGCGACCAAATAGTCTCGGTTGCCAGTTTTATCGACTTTCGCATCTATTGAATACAGAAGTATTCCTAGACTCCGAAACCTGGCTGTTTTTTCGCTGGCAATCAGTTTTGGCATGTAATTCGATGGGAATTTGAACCTGTCCAGATAAGCGGATGAGTAAACTGCTCCGTTTTTGACACTCGTTGTTATTCCTTCCTGCCTAGTCCAATCAGAAAATAAATACGGGTGTCTTGAGGTTTCCTCGTACGCTTCGTCATTTATATGTAGTACTTTGCCATGACGTGAGAAAAAAGGAGTCAAGATCAATCGCCTATCTTTCTCATCAGTCATGCCCTTCAGAATGTCCAGGACATCTTGCTTCTGAATTTCCTCTTGAAAAATCACGCCCATCTTTTCTAAGGTTATTGCTGGTAGAACGTCGATATTGTCTTGACTCTTCATATGTTGGAACAGGCTTTCCAATGTAGTTGCGATTAGGTAACCGAATTGCCTAGCAGAAAGCGCATCTTCTCCGTATCTGTACGCCCGCTCATAGCAACCGTCTCTTCTACCATAGTAGAAGATAGGTATCATGATCCCAGCATCCACCAGAAAATCGAATGATAGCGACATTTGTAGGTCCAGATCGGGAACATGTTTAGACTCCGACGACTGCAATTCAATTATCGTTCTTAACTGTTGGTGGTTAAAGCCAGTCCCTAACCGCCTATGTTCGTGACCTTGGATGCCTGTCTTTTTTACGTGCTCCTGTGTCGGAATTTCAACACAATAATAAAGCGCTTCAAAAATTGTGGCTATACGATCACTCAGTGGAGCGTAGGGCCTTGTATTTAGCTCCATGTATGGCCGGATGGACTTAAATGCTGCACTTCGTTCCTCGTCCAGAAAATCCGCGGCAATGCGTTCAGTGGTATCTGGCGGATTACCCTTTGATACATCCGGCATCTCGCGTCCTACCGCTCTAACCGACGAGATAGTTGCTCCATAGTGACTATCAAAGTAGTTAATAATAATTTTAGATAGTTTAGGGCCGAAAAGATACAGCAGATCCACATACTTCAGCATTTTAGATGGGATTACGGACTCATACTTTCTAGTAAACGAAGGATGCCTCATAATATAGGATAACCCATAAATATAACTTACGATGTACCATAAAAGTCTATACATTGCTTGGTTTCGCGTGTCATCATCAGTCAGGCATGTTGCCTCGCACAGCAGTTGATTCATGTATTTGTGTTTGTCGGAAAAGATCCTGTCACTCTTTAATGCGTCGGACCCGATTTCAAAAGTTACTATCGGCACTAAGGCAGTCTCCAGAGTATTTCGGTTAATGTAGCTTCTGACCTTGCAGATCTGCGAGTTCAGGGCCATACCCGAAAGAACATGGCTGCAGAAGTCCCGAGTCAACTCAGAAGAGAGCGGTATAAACGTGTGCCGATAGAAGCCGCAATTATATTGATGCAGGGTGGTCAGATTATAGACTCTATCCATACCACCGCTGTCCAACAGCATACTTAACCTGTAATAATCAGCTGATATATTGAATATGGGGTAGTCTATATCGTAAGGTTTATTCAAAATAGCAAACAAACGTACTATTTCATGGCAAAATATGAATCGCTCATCCCGTTCGATCCGTACCTTCGTGTCAACTGTAACGATTGTCCCATTTCTGCACTTCACGTAGTAGTCACCGCCAGCGTTTTTCGGCAAAGCAATTGTATCTGCATCAACCGCTACACAAAGAAATCGCCATTGTGCTACATATTTTTCCGTCAGATGTGATAATACATCATGAATGGACGTTCCGGAGATAATGATGTCGTCAAATACGAGCACTTTCTTGCCTTCAAGTTCGCTAGGTGGCATGAAATCCAACGCTCTTTCTGATATGACGGTCACATTTGGGTGCAAAATGCCAATCAAAGTCAGCACTTCCAACAATCGAGGGGCCTTCCTCGAGAGAGCCACTATTATGTCCGGCTTGTCATTTCGGATAGTATCAGCGACAGCTACTAGTGCACGTAAATACTTCTTGAGGAAATTATTGCTAGATATATAGGGCTGCTTTTCCAAGCGTGAATCTAATTTCCCAGTCATGCCATACCTCCGCGAATTTCGCATCCATTCTAGCCCAAATGAACTATGATATCAATATGCTCGATGTACCTAGCGATGTGGTGACCTAGGGAAGGGCACGCAGAACAGACCACCGGTTAAGAAGGAACGTATTCAAATCGATGCGCTAACGTCAGATGGTGGCGGTCCGCTGCCCGGAGAAATACACTATGATTCGAGCATCCCTGACTTGCCGCGATTGCCCGAGGAGGTCCCCGGGAAGCCGAAGATGAAGAAAGCCTTCACAATCGCGAGCTTTGTGTTCGTAGGTTAGGTAATCATCTGCACCAACTGGGGTTCTTCCGGATACCAGTCTTTCTTACTCGGACAGCGTAACCATCGTTGGGCCGAAAGCTCCAATGGAGGGTTAGTACCAACGAACATGGCGTGCCGCACATATTATACAGAACGCGCAGGACATCTACTGCACCCAGGGCTAAATCAGCACCAGATAGCAATTTCCGCACTATCTCGTGATAGTGTGCGATATTAGGCGTTGATAGGTCTGCAAGGTCGTAGCTAAAGTTCTCTCCAGCCCTAAAGCGCACGAACTGGGTCCCGTCCCGAAAGTGTACCGGCGCGGAATGTGGTTACAGTATTTGAACGTGAAATTGTGCTGGAAAAGAGCAGCCTCTCGTATAAGAGGATAATGTGAAAGGCATCACTATAGGGCGTATGGCATACACAATCGCCTGAATTGTGCAATGAAATACCTGGCGGATGATTCAATATATTGGCATATGGCCCTGCTTAATCTACAATGTAGTAAATATTTTTGAGGCAGGTGTTATGAGAAAATCAGTATTCAATATCGTACTGGTCATCCTTGTTGCGTTGCTTCTGTGCGTCCCCTTTATATCATGCGCCCCGGATGCAAAGAATTACGAACTTACACGCATGACGATCTCCCAGCCGCTGGACCACGCCAAATCAGACGGCGCTCATTTCGATGAG
>Ga0268280_1002419_pt1 | contig 10868 bp, 6 predicted proteins | sample saktaG_9_FD_190139 | JGI IMG/M metagenome (GOLD analysis project Ga0268280, IMG submission 190139) | Saline water microbial communities from Sakinaw Lake, British Columbia, Canada - sak_2011_5_24_40m | ecosystem: Environmental > Aquatic > Non-marine Saline and Alkaline > Saline ...
CTTTTTTCGATTTATTTGTAATCGGAGAAGGGGAAGAGATTGTCGGGGAAATTATAGAAGTTTATAAAAAATGGAAAGATAAAAAACAGAATAGAGCTAAGCTTTTAAAAAAACTTGCCCATATAGAGGGTATTTATATTCCCTCTCATTTCGAAGTAACTTATTCTAAAGACGGAAAGATTAAAGCAGTTACTCCTACAAAAGAGGCAAATCGTTCGGTAATTAAAAAACGGATTATTTCTAATTTTGACCAAGTAGCATATCCTCTTTTCCCAATCGTCCCTAATATTGATGTGGTTCACGATAGGATTACTTTGGAAATTTTTCGAGGATGTACCCGGGGTTGCCGTTTCTGTCAGGCAGGGATGATTTACCGACCGGTAAGGGAAAAATCAGTTGACACTTTGCTTGAATTGGCTGAGAAAATTCTCGCCCATACTGGATATGAAGAGATATCTTTATCCTCTCTAAGTTCTAGCGATTACAGCGAAATAGAAAGATTGATTACCAAAGTAGTAGACCGATTTGAAGAAAAAGGCGTGGGGGTTTCACTGCCTTCTTTAAGGATAGATTCCTTTTCTGTTGCTTTAGCTCAACAAGTCCAGAGAGTCAGAAAAACTGGTCTTACTCTTGCTCCGGAGGTAGGAACGCAAAGATTAAGAGATGTGATAAATAAAAATGTTCAGGAAAATGATCTGTATTCTTCGATAAGAGCGTCTTTCGAAAGAGGGTGGAGGAAGATAAAACTTTATTTTATGGTCGGTTTGCCCACCGAAACCGAAGAGGACATAGAAGGAATAGTCAGATTGGTTAGTAAAGTTGATCATATGGGAAGAGAAATAACCGGAAGAAAAGTTAATATAAATATTAGCGTATCTGCTTTTGTACCCAAACCCCATACTCCATTTCAATGGGAGGCTCAGGAGGGAAGAGAATCATTATCTGAAAAAATAAGATATTTAAAAAACAAGTTAAATTGGAGAAATGTTTCTTTTAGTTATCCCGATATTGATCGGATTTATCTGGAAGCAGTCTTTGCCCGAGGGGACAGAAGATTAGGTGATGTATTAGAAAAAGCTCTTTCTCTGGGGTGTAAATTTGATGCCTGGAGAGAACATTTTAATTTCGAAGCTTGGCAACGAGCATTTAGAGAGGTCGGACTTGATATGGCATTTTATATTAATAGAACAAGACAAGAAGATGAAATTTTACCCTGGGATCATATCTCCTGCGGGGTAAAGAAAGAATATTTGCTCAAAGAGAAAGAGAAAGCTTTCAGGGGAGAAACGACGCCTGATTGCCGCTTCGAGGATTGCATGAAATGCGGAGTATGTTAAGTTGATTAGCATAGAGCGTACAGCGTTTAGCGTATAGGTGTGGGGGACAATCGCGGGAAAAAATAATCAGTCAGTCTGCCGGTCATTCTGATTTACCAGTTGGGAAAGATATAAGATGTATTTAACATTCTGAATACTGATTACTGAATTCTATTTCCTTAATAAAATACAATATGCAAATTCGTAAATTCATAATTTTTAAATATAAAAAAAGGAGAGTTTTTTATTTGGAACAATTAATTAGAGTAAAATATTGTAAAAACGGACCTATTAAATATATTTCCCATTTAAACCTGGTGCAGGTTTTTACCCGTGCACTAAGAAGAGCCAACATCCCCATGTCTATCTCCAACGGTTTTAATCCACGATTCAGGATATCTTTTGGTCCTCCTTTACCTTTAGGAATCAGCAGCATCTCCGAATATTTAGATATTAAGCTAAAAAAGGAGATAATAGCTGAAGAGTTGATAGAGAAATTAAATCGAGTTTTACCTCAGGGGTTGACGATATTAAAGGCTAAGATACTCCCTTCCTCTACTGATTCTTTAGTAAAAATAATCGATAGAGCAACTTATATTATCACTCTAAAAGTAAAAGAAAAATTATTAAATTCGGGAGCTAAAAATCAGGAGGATGAATTTAAAGAGTTAAATAAAGAGATACATAAAAATATTAAAAGATTTGTAAATTTAGAAGAAATTATTATAGAAAAACAGACGAAGAATGGGATTAAAATGGTTGATATAAGACCATTAATTTTAGATATAAAGATGCAGAAATTTAAAAATCCGAATTTAGAATTTAATTTGGACCTTAAAATAGGACAGCAGGGAAATTTAAATCCCCGATATGTGGCAGAAGCCTGGATTTCTTATTTTGCTAATAATTTTGATATCCTGAAAATTTGCCGCAATGGTTTATATATAAAAGATAAAGAAGTTATTTAAGTATCAGGTAAAAAGATAAGTTAAAATAATATTGATGGTATTTTTAAGATACTGTTTTTAATATTAGTTTGAATTTTACCTTTACTATTGAGATGATTTAGAGTAGAATATATTAGGACTTATTCAACCTAGAGTATTGTGTTATGGAAGAAGAGGGAATCAGAAAGTTAATTAGTATATAGTGAATTAAAGAATAAATCATAAGATAAGATAGTATTAAGTATCTAGTATATAGCAAGAGGAAAGCCCATAGCGAAAACGTAAAAAGTAGAAGTATAACTCAAAATTAAAATAGAGAGAAAAAGCTTTAAGTATCGAATTATGTCTTTTCGCTTTAAATTTTAAGTTAATTAGGAACTAAAGTAAACATCTTATTAATTTAAAACTATACGCTAAATACTGTTTAGTGGGTATCTACTGTGCAGAATAATTGCTAACCGCTATACGCCATGTTCTATATTGACTGAAATTCACCATTCACTAACAACTAATTCGAAAGATTAATTATTTAAATTAAAAGCAGGAGTTTTTTAATGAATAAAAGAGTAATTATCGATGTGGGTCTAACCGAAGAGAGGGTGGCCGTAATTGAAGCTGGTCGGTTAGTGGAAATCCATATTGAAAGAATTGAAGATGACAAAATTGTAGGAAATATATATAAAGGTAAAGTAACCAATGTTCTGCCTGGGATAGAGGCAGCATTTATAGATATCGGAATTGAGAAAAACGCTTTTTTACACGTTGATAATACTTTAGATGATAATGATAACGATATTGAGGCAGTTACAGAAGCTGGTCCTGTTTCACAGGCTGTTTTGGATAAAATTAAAGTTGGCCAGGAGATAATGGTACAAGTAGTCAAGGAGGCGATAACCCCTAAAGGGGCACGAGTTACTACCAATGTTAGCCTTCCAGGCAGGTATTTGGTTTTAATGCCTACCAGTACAAATCTTGGTATTTCCAACCGAATTGAAGAAGAAAAAGAAAGAGAAAGATTAAAAAAGATTATTCAACAGATAAAACCTAAGAATACAGGATTAATTATTCGAACTGCTGCCTGGGGTAAAGAGTCGGAGGATTTTTTGTCTGATCTGGATTTTTTAACCAGATTATGGAATAAGATTAAAAACAGAGGGAAGAATGACAAGGCTCCTATGTTGTTACACGAAGATCTGACTCTCACTTATCGGGTTATCCGAGATCTGCTTACCGAAGAAGTAGAAGAAATTTTAATAAATTCTGAAAATGAATATAAAAATATGCTGAAGTTTTTAAAAACTCTATCTTTATCAGAATTAGAACCCAGGGTATTTCTTTATAAAGAAGAAAAACCCATATTTGAGAAATATAATATTGAAAAAGAAATTAACAAAGCTTTACAAAAAAAAATATGGCTTAAATGCGGAGGATATTTGGTTTTTGACCAGGCGGAGGCATTAACGGTAATCGATGTGAACACCGGTAAATTTGTCGGTAAAAAAGATATGAGGAAAACCATTTTGAAAACCAATTTACAAGCCGCAGAAGAGATAGGACTTCAGTTAAGGCTTCGGGATATTGGAGGGATTATCATCATCGATTTTATCGACATGGATAGCCAGGAAAATATAGAAAAGGTAATAAAGAAATTAGAGGAAAGTTTAAAAAAGGATAAAACAAAATCTAATATTATCCAGAACACTGAGTTAGGTTTGGTTGAACTTACCCGAAAAAGATCCAGAAGAGATTTGGAAAATATGCTAAGAACCACTTGTCCTTATTGCTCCGGAACAGCCCGTGTTTTATCTGCCGAAACCGTAAGCAACATGGTGCTACGTAAACTGGAAGAACTATGTAATACTTCAAGAGCAGAAGCAGTTCTATTAGCAGTACATCCTAAAGTAGAAGAAAATTTATCCGGTGCAAAAATGCTGTTGATTAAACAATTAGAGAAAAAAGGAAGAAAAACTATTTATATCAAATCTTCAAAAAATATTCATATAGAGAAAATAGATGTAGTAGCTGTGGGTAGATTAAAAGAAATAAAGAAAATTAAGCAGATGTTTAATTAGTTAAATTAGTCGTTAGTGAATAGTCGCTAGTTTTAAATACAAGATAAAAGATACAAATAACGAGTTCACGGTTTTTAGTTTAAAGTTTTTAGAAAAGAAAAATTATTTTTCGATTCATTGTAAAAACTTATAACAATACATCCTCACATGTTTGAGCTTTTTATAAATCTGAAACCCGTAACTTGTCGCTAATTACTCATTACTTATCACTGTTTTTCTATCCGCTAAACGCTGTACGCTTTTTCTTCACTATATACTATATACTTAATACTTGATACTATCTTATTTTATAAGAATAAATTTGACAACCATATAAATATATGCTAAATTTTATAAGCGTTGGTTTCATATCCGCACAGGTTGGGTCTAAAAGTAGTCGATATATCTGATTACTACCTAGTCATGGCGAGTTTATAAGGCAAGGGGGATTACTAAAAATGCAAGCTGTTATCGCAACTGGAGGAAAACAGTATCTAGTAAAAGAGGGAGATATTATCAGGGTTGAAAAGTTAGACCAGGGAAAGGGAGAGAAAGCAGAATTTGACCAGGTACTAATGGTTGATAAAGATGGAGAACATATTATTGGTCGACCTCTGGTAGAAAAAGCTAAGGTTGTTGGGAAAGTTCTAAATCAAGATAAGGCTAAAAAGATCATAGTTTTTAAATATAAATCCAAAAAAAAATATCGTAAAAAAACCGGACACAGACAGCCTTACACTGAAATATTAATTGAAAAGATAGAAATATAAAGATATAATATAAAATATTATGATAATGAAACATCTATGACATCATTTAATCAGATACATGTTTAAGAGGGTGAGGTGAGAATTTATGGCACACAAAAAAGGTCAAGGATCAATTAAAAACGGTAGAGATAGTAATCCTAAACGTTTAGGAGTAAAACGATTTGCCGGTCAATCTGTAAAAACAGGCAATATCTTGATAAGGCAGAGGGGAACTAAAATTATTCCCGGAGAAAATGTGGGAAGAGGCAAAGATGATACTTTGTTTGCTTTAATTGAAGGATTTGTCACTTTTGAAAGAAAAGGAAAAGATAGAAAGCGAATCTGTGTTTATACCGAAAGATCTTAAAATAAAAAATAATTATAGATATTAACCCTGGGTTTTTTTGTAAAACTCAGGGTTTTTTAGTATCATTGAGTAAAAATTAAAAATGAAAAAATAAAAGAAGTGCCAAGTTATAGCACAATATTTTTTATTTTTTCGGGAGAAAAGTATGTTTGTAGATAGAGTGAAGATAGAAGTGAGAGCAGGAAAAGGGGGAAGTGGAGCTGTCAGCTTTAGAAGGGAAAAGTATATCCCTAAAGGCGGTCCTAATGGGGGAGATGGAGGAAAAGGCGGAGATATAATTATTGAAGCAGATGATAAGTTTGGCACTTTAATAGACCTTTATAATCACCCTCATCAAAGAGCGAAAAACGGAGAAAACGGACAGGGAAGCAACAAAAAAGGGAAAAACGGAGAAGATTTAATTATAAAAGTTCCTCTGGGAACTGTGGTAGAAGATATGGACAGTTCTATAGTTTTAAGTGATTTAACTAAAAATGGGCAAAGGATTACCATAGTCCGGGGAGGACGAGGCGGAATGGGAAATTATCGCTTTAAAAGTTCTATTAGAAGGAGTCCCAAGTTTGCTCAAAAAGGAGAACCAGGAGAAGAAAAGAAGCTATACTTAAGTTTAAAAATAATTGCTGATGTAGGATTGGTTGGCTATCCTAATGCCGGCAAGTCTACTCTACTTTCTCGGATTTCAGCGGCTAAACCAAAAATTGCCGACTATCCCTTTACCACTATTATCCCTAATTTGGGAGTAGTTAATGTGGATGCAACAAAAAGCTTTATGGTAGCAGACATTCCTGGTCTGATCGAAGGTGCTCATCAAGGGACTGGTTTAGGGGATAAGTTTTTAAAACACATTGAAAGAACTAAAATAATCTTACATATTATCGATGGCTCCACAATAAAAAAAGAAGATCCATTATCTACCTTCAGGGCAATAAACAAAGAACTAGAAAATTTTAGTGAAAAATTGACTAAAAAACCGCAGATTATTGCTATAAACAAATGTGACCTTCTTTCTGTTCAAGAAGATATGACCTATTTAAAAAATGTTTTCCATAAGGAGGGTTACCAAATATTTCTCATATCTGCTTTAACTGGTGAAGGTTTGACTACACTAATTTATGCTCTTTCTTCTTATTTAGATGAATTAAAAATAAAAAGAAAAGAGAAGATTGCCGATGTTTTGCCCAAAAAAGAAGCGGTGTATAAATTTACTCCACGGTTTGGAATTATTAAAAAGGGAGAAATTTATGAGGTAACCGGTGCAGAAATTGAACGGATAGTAGCCATGACTAATTTTGATAATGATGAGGCGATAAGTTATTTCCAGAAAATAATAAAAAAAATTGGTTTAGAGAAGGCATTAATTCAAAAAGGGATTAAAGAGGGCGACCAGGTAAAAATCAAGGAAATCATTTTTACTTTTTCAGATAAATAAGGTATAATTTTAATAATTAGCGTATAGTGTGGAGCGTATAGAAATACTGTGGTACATAGTAAGTAATTAGTTACAAATTACGAGTGACAACAAGTTTCAAATACATAGAGCAGAAGCCAGGATAAAATCGTATCTACTATTGCGTCAGTAGTAAACTAAAAACTTAAAGCTAAAAGCGAAAAACCATAATTCAAAATTTAAAACTTTTTCTTTAATTTTAAGTTTTAGTTTCGCGTTTTTGACTTTACATACATTTTACCCTCTGATACTATTCTCTAACGACTTACTTAATTGACCAATTGGAGAATTGGTCAATTGGCAAATTAAAGCAAAGGTGAATTAATGACTAAAATAACCAATTTTCTTTTAAATGAAAAACTTTCATTGAAACTTTTTTACATCATTATTGTTTTGACAGTAATGATTAGTTTTTTTTATAATATCCAGAATGTTCAAGCTTTTGATGGAAAGATAAGTATCTTATATTTTGATAACCGTACAGAACAGTCAAGCTGGGATTGGTTGAGCAAAGATTTTACTGACATGCTTATTAAGGTTCTTTCTCAAGTTGATACTCTTGTTTGTTCTTCCAGTCAAGATATAGAAGACTTATACTATAAATTTAGCTTATCCCCCGTTAAGGGCGAGATAGATAAATCTCTATTAATCCAGTTTATTGATAATCTAAATACCGAGTTAATATTTTATGGGTATTTTTACCTTTCTTCTCCCTCTACTTTAAATTTAGGTCTTAAAAAATTCGATAGTTCTACTGGAGAAATTACCGCTTTTCGAGATTTTATCACGGAAAATACAGATATTGTTAACTTAAAAGATAAAGTAGTTTTATTTATTTTGAAAGAGTTGAATGTTGAATTACCAATACAAAAAGAGTTGAATGTTGAATTACCAATACAAGATGAAGATAAATCACAAGAAATTCCTACTACCTCTCTTGATGCTCTAAGTAATTATAATAAATGTCTTGATTTAATGGACAAAGCCATTATTGAATATAAAGGTATTGATTATCCCAGTAAAAAGTTATGGGCTGAGGCTATAGAATGTGGAGAAAGAGCAGTGGCAGAAGACCCCAAGTTTGCTGAGGCTTATTATCTTTTAGCGGAGATTTATCACAGAACCCATTGGACTATTAGGGAAGTAAATAGTCTGAATAGTTTTATCCAACTGGTAGAAGATAATCAATTGAAAAGTAAAGATATTTATAAAAAAGCTTCCCAGGCATATTTTAGATTAGGATATGCATTTTATTCTAAGGGTGAGCATGAGCAGGCGATTAAATATTTTATTTCTTCTACAAAATATGATCCTGATTTATTAGAAGCACACCTCTATTTGGTTCAGATATATTACGAGAGAGGAGAAATAGGTCTTTCGCTTGATGAGAGTAAAGAAGTTTTAAGAATAGATCCTCAGAATAAAGAAATATCCTGGTTTATAAAAAAGAATGAGCAGTCTCAGAAATATGGCCGGAAAGCTTATGAAAGTTACGAAAAAGGCTTTCTATCTTATAAAAATGGTAATTTTGGAGAAGCGATAAGTTATTTCAAATCATCTATTCTGGCAAATCCCAGTTTTAAAGAACCTCATTATTATTTGGCTTTAAGCTATTATCAAATAGGAGATCTGGATAATTCTATTTCCCAATGGGAAGAAGTTATCAAGATAGATTCTTTTGACAACACCGCCCAGCATTTTTTAAATAATTGCTTAGAAGAGAAAGAATACGGGAGAGATACATTAAAGTATTTCAATGCTGGCTATGATTATTATTTAAAGGGTGAATACGGTAAGGCCATCGAAGAATTTAATAAGTCTTTAGAATATAATCCTAATTTTGAAAAGGCGCGTCAATTTCTTTCCCGATCATATTATCAGCTTGATCAGATGGATAAATATCGTGAAGAAATAAATAAAGTGACTGAGTTAAAAACCAGTGGTGAAGAAGAAAAGGCCGAAGAACATTATAAATTAGGTTATGAGTTTTATTCTTTGGAAAATTATACAGTGGCTATCGAAGAATTAAAAAGATCCCTGGAAATAAAGAGTGATTATCCCTATGCCCGCTATCTGTTGGCTGAATGTTATTTCCAGCTGAAAGATTATAAATTAGCACAGGTAGAATATGAGAAGGTAGTAACCGATTCGGAAATAAACGAGTATACCGATGATGCCATCTGGGGGAGTGGATGGTGTTATTATATGTTAGAGCAATATGGTGAAGCAGCCAAAAGATTTTCGAAATTATTAAATGATTTTCCCGATAGTGATTTAGCCTTGCAAGCCAGCCATAAATTGGGCAAATCATATTTTCAGGAGAATAATTATATAGATACAATCAAGGTATACCGTGAATTTTTGGAGAAATATTCCGAATATCAAGGGGAAGAGACAGAAGAAGTGTACTATTTGTTGGGTCAATCTTACTTCAGGTCCGGAAAATACGCCGAAGCAGAAGAAGTATTTAATAATTTATTATTTTTCTTTCCGGGATTTGAATTGGCTTCCGAAATAAAATATTATAATAGTTTGCTTTTATTTAAAGAAAATAAATACAAAGAAGCAATAGTAAAATTACAGGACTTAATCTCGGAAACAGAAATAGAAGATAATAGAAAAGAAGAGGCTCAATATTTATTGGCTCGTTGTTGGCTTAATTTGCAAGAATATAGTATGGCTATTGAAAATCTAGAGAACATAAAGCAACTTGAATTGGAAGATTCTTTATTGGAAAAAGTCAATTTTGATTTAGGTTTAGCTTATTCCCGGAAGGGTGAGAAAGAAAAATCAATCTTAGAATTTCAAGAATTTATAGATAAATATCCGCAAAGCTCACTTATTAAATCAGCTCACTTTGAGCTGGGGAAAGATCTATATGATTTAAAAAAATATCAATTAGCATTGTCAGAGTTGAAGGATACATCCAGCGATGAAGCACTTTACTTAAGTGGAAAGTCCTCTGAAGAATTGGGGGATCAAGAAGGAGCGATTGTAGCCTTTAAAGAATTAAGAGAAAAGTACCCCCAGAGTGACTTTTCTCAGGAGGCATATTTTAAATTAGGCGATGACTATTATAAAAAGGAGAAATACAAAGAGGCAATTGAAGAATTTGATAAGATTATTCAATATTTCCCTCAATCTCCTTTCCTCTCGGAAAGCTATTATTGGATGGGATGGAGTTATTTTAAATTAGCTGATTATAAGAAATCAAGTGAATATTTTAACCAGGTGGAAGAAGATGAAGAAAATTTAAGTTTGGGGCAAAGAGCAAAGTTTATGGTTGCAGAATCATGGTATAATCTTAAAGACTATCAGAAGGCCCGAGAAGCGTATATAAAATTTATTGAAATATATCCCGAGGGAGATTTTTCAGCTAGTGCCCAACATGCTATCGCTTGGACTTATCTAGAGAATAAAGAGTATGAAGCCTCGACTGAGGAGTTTAAAAAACTTATAAGCATTTATCCCGATAACAAGTTTATTGAAGAAACACAGTTTATCATTGGGAAAAACTATTTTCTTTCAGGGAATGGGGATGTAGCCAAAACAGAACTGGAAAAGTTTATAAGTTATTATACCAAGAGTAGTTTCAGGGCGGAAGCCATGTATTTATTAAGCCAGATTTATTTACAGAAAGAGGATTGGATGGATAATATTATTAATTTAGAAAGTCTGGTGAGAGAATACCCTGATAGCCCATACCTGTCAGAGGCTTTATACGGCCTGTGCCTTTCTTATTTTAAAAAAGATGAGTACGAGAAGACCATTCAGGTGGGAGAAAGATATTTAAAAGATTATTCCAATCTAAAATATGGAGATGATATTTTGTATACCAAAGCAATCTGTTGGGAAAAGTTAGAAAATAAGGAGAAAGCCATTTCTGATTATCAGAATCTAATTTTAAAATTTCCCCAAAGCCCATATGTGGAAAATGCTAAAAAAAGATTGGAAGTAATAAAGAAGGAATAGAATAATTATTATATAGTAT
>Ga0268280_1002420_pt1 | contig 10867 bp, 14 predicted proteins | sample saktaG_9_FD_190139 | JGI IMG/M metagenome (GOLD analysis project Ga0268280, IMG submission 190139) | Saline water microbial communities from Sakinaw Lake, British Columbia, Canada - sak_2011_5_24_40m | ecosystem: Environmental > Aquatic > Non-marine Saline and Alkaline > Saline ...
TTCATCCCTGCGTAACCTTCAATCTTCATCCCTGCTGCGATGACTTGAAGTTCAGGCTTGCTCTTTCCGTCAAGTTCTTCCTTGGTAGGAATCACGATTGCCGGAGGAACATTCGGAACGATAGGAACGACGGGGACGACGGGAACTACGGGGACAATCGGAGTCTTGTCGCCTTCGTCTGGAGCCTTGTCTTTGTTGGCTTCCGTCTTTGCCTCGTCAGGGTCTTGCGGAAACTCGGTGGCCCGCACGTTCGAGAACGGCTTTGAACCTTCCGGCAGCGGAGCGCGGTTCTTGCCCCAAAGAAGTTCTGCAACAACAGCCCCAGCGTCTTTTTCGCCTTTGCCAATAGCGATTGCTGTAGCCTGGCTGATTTCGCGATAGTTCCGCTGCTGTAGCGTTTCAGGCGTAGCAGGAACAACTCGCAGATCATTAACATTGATGGCGTACTTGGTTACTTTCATTGATTCATTCTCCTAAGAACAGCCTCCGCGATTTTAATCTACGGAGGAATGTCTAGTTTTTTTGATTACTGAAGGTCTTCATCCGTCAAGGTCTTGGCCATGTCGGAGGGTTCCATGAGCCAGAAACCCGCAACAGCAACCTCGAAGATCGCCGTCGTCATACTGGCAGAAACGTCGATAGCGAGATAAACGTCGTCTCTGTCAACAACCATAGCACTGGCTACGGCGTTTTCGACAAGGAACAACCCCGTCGCGGCAACCGACTGATTATCAATCAGAAGACTCTTTGACACGCCAGCGGCGGTCATGATGTCCAGATCGAACGTCAATACTCCGTCGATAGTCTGCACGTCCACGAAGGCGCGGGAAGGAGAGAACCCCTTGGGCAACTTCATCAACGCATAATCAATTCCAGCCGTCAACGGTTTGACGGTGCAATCGACCTTCTTACGGAAAATGGTCACGGGAACACCCGCAACTCCTGCACCGTAACTGCAATTTGTTTTATTCAAAGCCATTTTCTTTTCCTCTTGAAATGGCGGACGCAGGTTATTAAGCTACGCCGCCGTTTTGGTTTTCGTCACTCACTTAGCCGATTGCCACGATTGCCGAACCGAAACGCTCGCTGTAGCGAACGAACCAGTCATAAATCATGAGCGAACGGTGGAAGGTGCCGTACTCGTCCTTGCTCTTCATCGACTCGGAGATCGTCGCTTCATCTGCGAACGTAATCGCCGAATTGTCGCCAAACAGCACTTGGAACATATCAGGCAAATCGCCTGCCGCGTCCGTTTTCGGGAGCAAGTTCGATGTGAAGATGCTCATGCCGCCGATTTTGCCAAGGAACTTGATGCCCTTGCGCAACGTTGAAACGCTGTCACCCATCTCGTTGGCGTTCTTTAACTCACTTGTGATGAGCTTGGAACTAAGCCAAGTCGGGATGATGCACCACGGATCAATATCGTCACCGCCTGGCTGTTCTGCCAGTGTGGCAGCGCAATCAGCGATGAAGTCAACGCCGGTGTTCTTCTGGGACATCGAAGAGGCGGAAACCAAAGCGTCCGTCTTGTAGATGCCGACAGGAGCCGTTACGCTGCCGAGAACATAGCTCTCGGAACGAGCGCCAGCGGTGTTGCCTTGGTTTTTCACATGGCATTTGCTGGGCACGTCTTCCATGAACTCCGTCTCGATGTCAACGGACAACTGCTTTCCGCCGTCTGCCATCGTCTTCATGGCCCATTCGTCGATGTCCGTAAAGATTTCATCTTCCGACGTGGTGTGCAACGCGAAGTCGCGCTCACGGTCGATGGTGAAAACTTCATCGAACGCCTCGGGGCGCTGATACGTAACCAACTCACCACGGCGACGACGGCGCGTGGTCAACAGCGGAAGGGCGCGAACCGTCAGCTTGGTGCCACGGTTTTTAAACTTCCCTTTGAACTCGCCATTGGTGATACGGCTCAACAGAGTCGCGTCACGGAAACGGCGTTTCAGTTCTGGCAAATACATCATGGGATCGTAGCCCGCCATATTGGGCAATCCCGCTACTCCGGTCATAGGCATTTGATGCCTCCTTTAGATGGCGCGGAGAGAAACATGGTTATTCGTCTAACTTTGCAGACGGTTTAGCCACGCGTCCCTCTTTGAGCGCCTTGTTCAGTTCTTGTACGACGGCTTGGTATTCTGCTCCTGTAGAGCGTCCTGCACGATTGTCGGTACCCGCTTTGTCTAACGCGGCGGAATACTGTTCAAACGTCATGGTCGTGCCACTCGGCGCGGCCTGCATACCAGCCTGTTGAGATCCGCCACTCGTCTGACGCGGGGTCATGGGCGATGCCTGATCTCCCCCGCGATTAGAAACCCCAAGTTCCGCAAGAAACCCGTCGATAAGTCTCGACAGTACGGGCATATTCAAGCTGTTAAGGGCGTAGTCGATGGACGGCCCGAAAGCATCGCGGTATAACTGCCACGCCTGCTCTTTGTCGCCACCTGGATTGATTGAGCGGATTAGGCCCGGATAACGCGCTTCAACACTTGCGTAGAAAGCGTCTAAGCGAAGTTTCTTCGCCTGTTCGCCTTCTGCCTTCATGCGGTTCTCCATCTCTGCCATTTCCTGCCGAATCCGATCCTCACGGATAGAGGCGACTTGCTCGGCAACGCTCCCAGCCATACGGACGGACTCTGCCGAAACGGTATCTCGGATGTCTTCCGGTACCATGCGGCCATAATCGCGACTCGCTGACTCAAGCTTCTGCTTTGCTTCTTTCGCCTCTTCCTGTGCCCTTGCCAGTTCTGCTGAAAGAGCTCTTACTCGTCCGTTCTCGACGCGCGTAGCGTTAAGCTGCGCTTCAAGTTCAGAGATTCGCGCATCTCTCGCATCTGCTCCCTGTGCGGTACTCCCGCCAAGGCCCATTCTGTTTGCTCCGTTGTTACTCATGGTTTGGTTTTTCCTTCATCAAGCCCGTTGCCATACGGGAGTTGGTGGTGGACTCGCAAGCAGGAAACCGCCTGAATTGCTGTCCGTTGTTACGACTCTGATTACCCATTAAGCTGAATCCCCGTAGCAGACTCGCCTTTGGCTAAAGCGAGTAACTGCTCAGGAGCAGAATCAATGTTTTTAATCATCGTCGTTAAAGCTTCGTTTGCGCCGATAATGCGATCCATAGCCGCTTTATCGACAGTCACAAAAATTCTTTCCCAGTTCGCCTTGATCTGCTGTTCGATGCCGTCTTTCATCAACGGCCATGCGCTCGAATTACTGAAAAATGACTGGGCTTCAATAAATTGTTTGTTTGAGGTCATCCGGCACCGTTCCTTTCAGCGACTCCGCCTGGAGGGGCCATCACTTGCGCCTGTGAGTTAGGCAACATGCCTTGGGATACGGCTTGCGATTGGTCTTGGGGCCCCATGGGTGGCTGACTTTCGGGCTGTCCTTGTGGTTGCTGTGAGTTGAGCATCTGAATTTGCTGAATCATCTCCAACTCTTCCAGCTTCTCCGCGCTTGCGATAACGTCGTCTGGGTTCAAACCCATTCCCTTTGCTTCTTCGCGAAGGATGACGGCTATTCCCTTGGGCCCGACGATTGGGAACATCATGGGATTGGCTACCATCGCAACGAACGCGCGACGGCGTGAGCTTTCCTGCTCCTTGAGAATCAATCCCATGACTCCAGACGGATTGACGTTGAAGTCGCCTTTGATAGACACGTCTTCATCGTTTATCAAATTGTAAGAAACCAGCATCTTGAGGACGTTGCGCACAACATGGCGGTCTGTGCAGTTAATCACCATCTTCATGCCCTTGTTGGCCGCGTCCAGAAGCATCGACATACCGCCGACTGTTCGCCCAGCGCCACCAGAAAGATTTACTCCGTATGTCAGAGAGGGGATGCCGGAACGAGCGTCGGCTTTCTTCTCGACCCATTCCATTGTTGTGAGAAGGTCGGTCAGGTGTGATTTAACGTCCAACACGCCAATGGGTGAGCCGTTCTGTCCCATCATGCTTTGCGTGAATACAAACATCTTCCACGGCTTGACCTTGAAAGCGTCCTCGCTCTTGTCCAAAAGCCTCGATGCGTCATTGACGTAGAACATGCTGCCGCTTGTCATGGCGGAGTTCATAACAATATTGCGCATTGTGGTATTTGAAAAACGTTGTAGCATCGCCAACTCGTCTGCGATTGAACCGCCCCACCATGAATCGGGCTTCTCGTAGAAAATGCCCTTGCTGATTGGCCGGCCAATGCGCGGGTCGATGATCTTACAGAAAACCACATATCGGCCAATCGTGATACAGTCAACCTCGTAATAGTCATACGGATCAATGGTTTTTCCGTCAGAGGTCTTCCAAATTCCAAGATCGCGAAGCATGTTGCCGTCAACCTGTCCGTAAAACTCGATACCTTCCATCTTGCAATCGTTGCCGTTGTCCATGCCGTCTTTTTCAAGCTGCCGACGCAGGACATCATGCGGTTGCGGGTCAATCTTAATTCCGCCCTTTGGATAACGCGCTAAAAGTGCTCGTACCGTGTCGGGCATCCACTGGCCTTCAACATTTTTGGAACCATGCGTCTTGCTGGCGAACCGGCTAAGCTCGTCGGACGTATATCGCACTCGGACGCAAAGGTATCCGTCCGTTACTTCACGCGCCATGGGGGATGGGTATGCGTCCCATGGGCTGATTGCCTCGAAACATGGCATCTCTTTCAGCGTGGTGGAAAACTTCAACGTGCCTAGCTTCGTCTCTTTGCAGGAGTTCGTCATTACCACCCTGGGGAACGGCCCCTTGATAAGCCCTGTTCCGTAAGTGCAGATGTAGGCGACGTATTTTGCGAATGTTCCAAGCCATCCGCCTTCAACAAGCTGATCGTGGCATTTCTTATCCATGCGCTTGCCTCGATCTTTCGCCCATTCCTCTTCGGCATTTAAAATCTCGTCCATGCGCTCTTGCGCCGCTCTGAAAATTACGTCTTGAGGTGGCATCTGCCCTGTAATTTGGGCAACCTGCATCATTCCTCGCATTGTCAACTCGACTGCAAGCTTCTGTGCTGATTCGGGTATCTCTGGCCATGGAGTAGGCTTGATTTCCCAAGGCTTGTCGCTTGGAGCGTTGAAAATGTCCATCATGTTCGACATCGCTGCTCGGCGCTTGGTGTCCGTGAGCTTGTCGTACATCTCCGGCGAGATCCCGATTTTGCGCATCTCTTCGATGACCTCGGAAGAAAACTCGCCTTCGCAAGCTCGCAGGGCCCGTAATAGCCTGTCGTCGATTCCGCTTGTGCGCCGGTGCTCGGAGTTAATCAAGAACTGGGTGTTTATGAAATTCGCAAGTCGGCTCATTGGCTCGGACGACGGAATAACGCCAAGCTGTACTGGCTTCTCGCCAGATATAGCTAGTTCGCCAACCGGTGTTTCCCTCACGCCAAATAAAGCTTTTGCGCTTTCATTCATGCGATTAAAATCGCAAGTATTCACCGCCTGTCAACTTGGTGCTATCTTGGAACAAAAAAAAGACCGCCCAACTAAGAGCGGCCTTTTTTAAGAGATCGGGAAGCGGTTACTCGACAACCATCCAGTCATCTGCCAGCATATCGGTTTGTGATGCCAGCCAGCCCATGAGGATTTCGCCTGTGGCCATCTTCATGGTGATGCAAGGAAGAACAGTTGCTACCCCCCCGTTCTTTTCTGCATACTCTGCATTGTTTTCGCTCCAAAACTTGTCAGCCTCAACAATTCTACGTCCGTTTGCCGGCCCTGACAAAGAAAGCCACATTCCTTTACCGTTCCATCCTTCACGACAAACCTTCTTGCCGTTTTTCAATGCCTCAATCGCTGCGCCAAATGCCATCTTGTTCATACTTTTATCCTCTTCGCGGTTCGCCGCGCCGTTTTGCACCATGCAAAATTGTTTAACATCAAAGTTTTATTCCTTTCCCATCAGCCTCACGTCTCCTCCAAGCTCAAATATCGCCTTGCCTACACGGTCAACCGCCATCTCCATCGCATAAGCGTACCCTTCGTCGCTCCCAGAACCTATCGCGTCGCCCGTTCCGTCGAAGCTAATCCTGTTGATTACGTGAAACATCTCGTGAACAACAGTCCCGATAGTCATCTGCTTCTGGAATGAAAGAAGCATGTATTCGCGTCCTTCGTGTTCTACGACATAACACGACGCTATTGAACTTCTGCACGTCCCCACTTCATCGGATATCTTCAGTGCCTTCAACATCGCATTGATCGTGTCCCTTGAGTTATCCCCGACCGCGACATAGACGGTTTTAAAAAACGGTTCTATCTTGACCTGGCGCATCTTGATTTTAGCCATACGATTCTCTTTCTGTTTTCCGTGTGTCAATTTTAGTGTGCGATTAAAAACGACACACGTCTAGCACCCAAACGCTCCGAGCGATATTCCGCTGTTCATTGTCCCGCCACGCTCAAATCCCCTAGCGTTTATTCCGAACGGTGAATCTGTAGGCGCACCGTAGTCAACGCCACTCCTCGTAGCGCCGTAGCACATATACTGCAACGCGTCGTGCAAATGCGAAAACTCATTCTTGTCCGGCGAATCTGTGTAAATTTCATCGTTCGCCTTCTGACGCATCCTGCGATAGTGGTATCCGCCGTTGAATCCCTTGCGCAATATCTGGCATCTCGGCCCGATGATGATTGCCGCTTCTTTGTCGCGCCGTGAGCGTAACAATTCCGCAACGCAGTCGCGCCGAAGCTGGAACGAGTTTTGAGGAACAGGGGCTGGACAAGTCTTGATCCCGTATGAGTTCATCGTCTGAATACACGTGACCTCATTGATCTGCCCAGGGTCAGCGCCAGCGGGGTCAGCCCAGTTGATGTGTCGAGTCGATGGGAAGTTGTATCTCGAAACGAGCAACGGCCTAAGCTTCTCTTCCGTGCATTGCCGTATCCCCATGTTGTCCGTCGCAATCTCGTCAATGCAACGAATCTGCCCCGAGGTGGACATTTGGCCGATCACGATAGCAGGGGTACGGCCAAAGTCTGTGCCAAGAAGCAACGGCAATCCTTTTTCAAACGCAATGTCGTTCTTCGAGTAGTGAACATTGTCATCGTATTCTGGATACACAGGCTTTCCGTCCATTGTGCTGCCGAACTGGTTGAGCACGATCCGCTTGATCTTCTCCGTGTCGCCCAATAACGTCTGCTTGTGGTAGTACTCAAATCCTTCTTCCAAGTTCTCGATGTTCTCCGCTGGCATGAATGCGGGATCTCGCCCGTCGTTTGGTTCATACCATACCGCGCCCGTTTTCGGGTCAACCCTTTTCAGAAGTCCGGGGGGCTGGACAAAAAAATCAACGCCGTCTGGTTTCTTGACAACTTCCTGCTCGTACCACCAGTTGCTTTCGTCGGGGCTGTTCGTGTCCATTATCATGCCAAGGTTCTTTCCCTTGACGTTCGCAGCCGGCCCGAAACGACCAAGACGGCCATAGATGCCGTCAACAACTTCAAGGCGCGTCTGTGTCGCCTCGTTGATCCATGCCCCGCTCAATTCAAGCGACATCAAGCTGTCGATAATGTCCGCTTTGTCAAGGGGATAAAACAGCAAGTCAATCCGCGTCGTCGTCCCGTCATTCTGGCAGCATGGCACCTCAAGCCGTCCTTCAAACGGAGGGCTCCAGTGCATCTTTGTACCAGGGAACCAGCGCAACCAAGTCGGCACGGTTGTTTTCTTGATGTCGTCAAACGTGTTTCGTCCGATAAGCCACTGGCTCCATCGCAAGCCGTCGTAAACCGTCTCTTCATAGTTGGACTTGTAGAATATATCCATACAGCACGTCACGGACTTTCCGCTGCCCACCGGCCCACGGATACACTTGATCTTCTTCATGCTCTTGTGAAAAAGATCGCCTGTGTAGCTCGATGTGTAATTTATGTGTCGGCCCGATGCCATTATTTGTTCCCTCTGTCTTCTTCGTCAAAGTCGTGGTCTGTTCCGCTTGCGAGAGTAATCATAATGATGATGATTGCGAGCGCCACAAGAACAGCAAACAATATTTTCAATGCAAAAATAATCGTGCTCGTCATGGCGACACCTCCTTGATAAATGCTGCCTGTATTGCTTCTCTCACAGCCTCGTCGTACCGGCGCTGAACCTCAACAGGATCAAGATTGGTTGGCTTCACTCGATCACGCTCTAGCGACTCCACGCGGTCTTGAGTTGCCACCATGTAGTCTGCCATCTTCGTATTTAGATCGCACTGAACATAGAATGAATCTCTTAGGCATTTCAACAACTCCATCGCGATCTCTTTTTGTTTGGTGTTCATCTTTTGCTCAACAACGATTGCCTTGCGTTCAATAGCCGCAATGCTTCTCTCAAGCTTTTGTATACCGCGCATCTGCACCGCGATCATGGCAAGAAGAAACGCCATTATTAAAACAGCCGAAATTCTTTCAGAGGTATCCATTTCAAACACCGCCTTCCTTGTCGGCGATCTTTTGAAGTAAACGCCGAATCTTGCAAAGCTCGTCAATCACAAGAGCCAAAATAAAACACAATGCCGAAAACAAAATACATTCTGTCATTTGCCACCGCCCTTCTCTATCCGCCACACGCTCGGCTGATACAAACACCCGCCGCTCTCAACCAGGTAGCTCTCGTGATCCCTCACCATCCCGTCTACCGGAAAGTTCCGCACGCTCTTCCCGTGCTTCCGGCAGTACCGCCGAACACTCACGCCGGCGGAAATCACCGCAATCACCTTACCGGCTCGCCACCCGTGCGTCCTCAAGTTCCTCACCTCGTCGCCAACTCTGAATTTTCCAGCCATGTAGACCTCCGTTCTAAAATCGTTAATCTTTGCACTCCCAGCAATATCCCCTTGAGGTCAGTATGCTTCCGCATCTTTCACACTGTCCATGCGGCGAGCGCATCCTGGATGCTTTCTCTGCCCTCTCCGATTCCGTGACCTCGTATCTCCTGTTATTCGCGCCACATGCGATACACAGTCCGCTATCAGGCAACGCTTGTCCGCAGTTCCGGCATCGAGGCGCGCGGATAAGCTTGCTCAAATCCGGTAACGGACAGTCCGCAGTAGTACATCCGCCGCCGGAAAAAAAATCAGTAGGTCTTGCGGAACTGCTCTCTACACACGCGGAACCCCCCCTACGACCACCAGCGCCCCCGCCCCGCTCGCTGCCGTGGCCCCATGTACCCCGCGAAGCCGGAAAAGGCGCGAGCCAAACCGACACGCGAGAAGGCAAAGAGCAAACCACTTTCATTGCATCGCCCAAACTTTCAAGCACAAGCCAACCTTTCGCCCAACCTTGGGCAAACCACACCCAAACACCTGAAACAGTCGAAACAACTGGCATTTCTAGGCGTTCGTTGGTAGTATGAGGGATAGTAACCCTCAACCATTCTGTTAAAACGCCAGTAAAAACGATGTTTTTCATCCAAACGGTGACCTTTCCGCCTGTTTTCCGCCTTCGATGGCTTCGGGCACGATGTCGATGGGCGCTTGATGGTGTCGTGTAGTGATCGTCGCGTCCTGCCGGAAGAAAGCGATGTTGTAGGTGATCTGCTTCGCCTGGTTCGCAGCCGAATCGCCTGAACCGTTCGCATCGCGGAACCGCTTGTCGTGCGCCTTTAGGAAAAGTTCGCGCATCTTGGTGTTCGGCCTGCGCTTCTTCATTGGTTCGCCAAGCGGATCGTTTAAAATACCGTCTTTATCCTTCCCGACACGGCCAATCACGTAATCTTCGATGTCGGATATAGCCTCTTTTTGAGACGCTTCAAGTATCTCGGCGAACTTCAACGCGTCTTTCTTGTCCTTTGCCGCGGTGAGCAGGCGTTTCATAGCCTTGGTTGATGTCCACACGTCCAGCAGGCCCCAAGTGATACCAACAAAAGCCGCGATGTCCTTCCAGTTCTTGCCCTCGCAGTGCATCAAAAGGACGAGTGCCACTCGCGCGCGGGAATCGCCGTCTAAATGCGAAACCCCCGTTCCTTGGAGCCCTGCGGGCCCCGCTTGTATTGTTTCCGCCTGTGCCGCCTCTGCAATTAGGTTTGTCAAAATGGTGATCTGGTCGGCGTTGAAAGAGTATGCAGGACGAGCGGAGATGGGGAGTGCTGCCGGAGGCTTGATTGTAATGACAGGCTGGACGGGCGCGACTGTAGCAGTCTGGAAGAGGTCAGGCGATGAAGTAGGTTGTTTCTTGCGCTTGGTCATAATGAGATAATGTTACCGCGTTTCGAGCGTGGTGCAAACTGAATGCTAACTCGTGAATAGGTGGAAGGAACGAGAAGATTAGATGCTGGTTTTTGTCGTGTATACCTAAGTTCGCTAAAATATACCTAAGTTCACAAACCCAGCCTAAGTAAGCAGACCCAGACCTAAGTTAGACATTGTTTTTCTAGGTCTGGGTCTTTAACATCTTTATTATTAATACATTATGACTTAGACCCAGAGACCCAGAGCATATTAGTATACTTCTAATGGTAGGAATGTGCTCCAATAAACATAAACCATATAGCTCTATAGCAGGGGTCTGGGTGCTCTGGGTCGTGAGTGTTTGCCCTTCAAAAACTACAAACTAAACACTATTTGATTTGCTTCGTTATAGAACGCTGATTGTAAAACATATAAAACAGTTTTGTTTTTTTGTTTGCAAATACATAACTATTTGATAAGCTTTTCAAATCACAACAAAAAAGGAGAGTTATGCCATACGTTAAACTGACACCGCAAGAGAGAGCGGAATCACGCCGGAAGGCCATAGAAAAATCACTCGAAACTCGCCGAGCGCGATCGGCTGTTCGCGGAAAAATGAGCTATATCAAAGTTCCTCAAACGGCTATTGACCACATCAACGCCGTTTCGATAGCCTGGGGGATGACGCAGGTTGACGCTGCCACACGCGCTTTGATGGCTG
>Ga0268280_1002421_pt1 | contig 10865 bp, 12 predicted proteins | sample saktaG_9_FD_190139 | JGI IMG/M metagenome (GOLD analysis project Ga0268280, IMG submission 190139) | Saline water microbial communities from Sakinaw Lake, British Columbia, Canada - sak_2011_5_24_40m | ecosystem: Environmental > Aquatic > Non-marine Saline and Alkaline > Saline ...
GTGCGTGAACGCGCCGTAGCCCAGGTCGACGATGATCTTGTCAAACGTCTGTCCCTGGCTCTTATGTATCGTTATGGCCCAGGCCAGCTTTAAAGGGTACTGAGCGAAAGCTCCGACGATATTCTCCTCTATTTTGTCTTCTTCCTCGTTATAGCTGTACTCTATCTTCTGCCACTTCACCCTCGGGACTTCGCATATCTCTCCGTCGATATCCACCATTATGGCGCTGTGTGACAACGACGCTATGGTAGCGATCGTGCCGTTCACCCATTGCTTATTAGGGTCGTTCTTTAAGAGTATGACCTGCGCGCCTTTTTTAAGTTCCAGGCACGCGTTGGTGGGGAATGCCGATTCTTCTATCTGACCTTCGAGGTCCGCCTCATAAGAATGCGCCTTGCCGGGTAATCGCGCCAGCCGCTTCTTATTTACCTCTCCGGCTATACTATTGGTCGTGGTCAGGATGACCGTAGTGTTGCTCGCGTTCGGCATGCTGCTGGAAAATTGCATATTTAGCATGTCGATATCCTGGTCGGTATGCTCCTTATTCCTGAACCGGTTCAAGAGCTCGATGAATTTCCTGTCGCTCTGCCTGTATATCTTGGTTAATTCGATATGGCGAAGGTGCGAATTATCAAATACTTTTGCGCTGAAAAAATAAGGAGTGGAATACTGCTCTTCCAATATCGCTTTTATGGAATCCTCGACGACGGGAGGCAACTGGAAAAGATCGCCGAAAAATATCACCTGAGCCCCGCCGAACGGTTTCTTCATCTGGTGGCGGTTAAGCCTGAGGGCGTAGTCGATGCCATCCATGAGATCGGCTCGGACCATCGATACCTCATCGATGATGACGGCATCCAGCTTCTCGATTATGTCGGTATTACGCCGTCTTCGTATCGTATCCTTCTGGATGAGACGCGGTGGGAATTTAAAGAAGGAGTGAATAGTCTGTCCGCCGATATTTATCGCCGCCACTCCCGTCGGAGCCAGCACCACTATCTTCTTCCCGGTATTGGCTTTGAAGTATTTCAGTAACGTCGATTTCCCGGTGCCGGCCTTGCCGGTGATGAACAGGTTATCGGAGGTATACTCCATCGCCTCAAAAGCGGCCTTGAATTCAGTATTCAGGTCGAGATTCTTCGGCAATTCGTCTCTTGAGACTTTTCTTCCGGAGGTCATATTTTTTCCAATTCTACTACTCTTTCGTCATCACTTTTTCGTCATTGCGAGAAGGATGGCGCCCAACTCTTTCCGACGAAGCAATCTCTAAAAGCGGGATTGCTTCGTCGCTCAACCGTATAACTACCAGCTCCTCGCAATGACAGCGGGGCGATACTTCAATAGTTAAACAGGTCTTTCGTCGAATAACTTTTGTTCGTCGCCCTCGTAAGAGCATTCAATATTTTACTCTTCACGTTCGGCGTCAGGCGCCTGCCCTTCACGGCGCGGGCGACCATCTTATGGGTTATCTGCTCGGTCGAGAGCGCCACCAGGTCGTGGGCCGTGAGGCCGCGCCTCTTCATTATCCCGGCTATCGGCTGCTCGCCAAGATCTATATCTTTATTGTTGATCATCGTGCTATTTGGCGTCTGGCTTACAGCTCGAATTTCTTCGTCTCTACGCTCTTACTTTTCGAGAACTTGCCCTTCGTATTATCGAGAGTCTGTTGCAGGGACGCGAATATCTTATCCACTTCTTCCGCGGAAGACTCGTAGCCGGAAGACGCGAGGTTGCCTATGAGCTCTATCTTCTTAAGGGCGTTCGTAACCCTCTGAGTCGCCAATCTTTTAAACTTATCGTGTTTCGTCTCCTGATCCGCCATTTCCATTCCTCCTTTTTTTTAACTGCCCCTAACTTTTCAAATCATACTAAAAGCCGTCGTGAGGACGGTCACCAGGACCTGCCCCGCGATCGCCATTGCCCCTTTTGTATTATTGCGTTTTTTCAGTTCTCTTTCAACAGAATTAATCGCGGTAAGACATACGATCCTGCCGGCATTTTGCATCTCCGTTAGCTCCGGCGCCGCATCCATGTAGTAGTTTTCCGCTTTCGAACCTAGAATTTCATATAATTTTTCCAGATCCTCATCTTTCCAGGAAGATAGCTTCACTTTTTCATATTTCATGTCAAATATACCGGAGGCCTTTATGTATTTCGATTTACGGTTCGCTAAAAGCTTCAGGTACTCTTCGAGGGCAATAGACCTGGCTATCCCGTCCTCCCAGGTATCGCCGGACACGTTATAGATAAGAGCGACTACCTTAAGCGCCTTATCATCGTCAAGATCCTTAAATTCCGCGATCTCCTTACCTTCCACCTTGTAAGCGCTTGGATATTGCATGGTAGCGCATCCGGATAATATCATGGCCGATGCGCATATCGGAATGATCATCGAAGCTGATAATATCCTTTTAGGGCGGCCCGCCATAAGAGAGATCTTTAGATTGTCCGGATCTAGGCGCTTCTTTTACGTTTTTTAAAAACGGGTTTCTTCCTGTCGTATGGTTTCCGGCTTTCGCCGCCTTCGAACTTATGCCCGTGACGCTCCCGGCTGAAGTTTTCCCTGCCGGGCCTCTCATGAACATTAGGCCTGAACGACCTGCCATCCGCTCCGCCTGCGCCCCCGCCCGGTCCGCCGGGTTCACTGGCTTTACGTTTCGAGAAACATTCCTTGCAATACACAGGACGTCCGCCGCTTGGCCTGAAAGGAACTTCGCACTCTTTCCTGCATTCCGCGCAGATCGTCTTATGCATCACCCTGTCCATAAAATTACCGCCGCCCCGCGCGTCATCCCTGCGGGGAGCCTGATCAAAGCGCTGAGACGGTCTTGGCTCGTCGCCCCTTGTCTGGACCGAGGATCTCCCCATCCCCTGAGCGATCAATGTATCCACTTTTTTGTCTAAGAAGCTGATCTGCTGCTGGATCTTCAAAAGCAAGCCCGCTACGTCCGTATCATCCTGCGGCGCAGCCAAATAGCTTTTTGGTTTAATGCGCTTTTTCATGTTTCTCCTTTTTTTATGCTGCTATATGATTATAAATAACGCTCATATGGTCATCGCCATATATATATTATTTCGAGGTTATGAGATTTAAAAATATCCCCACGAGTTTCGGATCGAGTTTATTTCCGGCGTAGCTTTTTAATTCCTTTATAGCATCATCAGCGCTCATCATTTTCCGGTAAGGCCTATCGGTCGTTATGGCGTCGTATATATCGGCTATGGTCAATATGCGAGCCGACAAAGGTATATCCTCGCCTTTCAATCCGTCGGGATATCCGCTCCCGTCATAAAGCTCGTGATGGTGCCTTACCAGGACGCTTAATTTTGACATCGACCGCAGCGGCTTCAATATGCTCTCGCCTATCGCGGCGTGTTGTTTCATTATCTCATATTCCTGGGGGGTGAGCGTTCCGGTCTTTTTTAAAATTGCGTCTTCTATGCCGACTTTCCCTATATCGTGCAGCAACGCGCCTCCGACCAGTATCTTTAACTCATCATCTTCAATATTAAGTTTTTTCGCCATCATCTTCACGTAGGAAGAAACCCGCTCCAGATGGCCTGCGCTGTATTTATCCTTCACTTCAACTATGCGCGCAAGCATGACAAGCGTGTCATAATACGTATCTTCTATGTTCTTGCTCAAATCTATATTCTCTACGCACAGGGAAACCTGACCGGCTATATTTTCAAGAAGAGCTATATCTTCCGGGCCTATCTTTCCGGCGCCGGCTTTATCCGTAGTGCCTAACACTCCTCTTATGCTGCGGTTAACCATTATAGGCACGCAGCCTATACTTGCCTCATACGGTATCACGTCTTTATTGATATGCCAGCGGCTTTCTTCATCGCGATTATTTTCAACGATCGGATTTTTATTCTTTATTACCGCGCCTATGATCCCTTTATTATCCGCCAGGGCCATATCATCGCGCAGATCTGTTTTTCCGCCGGAATGCGCCTTTAGCCGTAAAATACCGTCCCGGTCATATAAAGCTATAAAGCTCGTTGCCGCGTCAAGCACTTTATTCATCCCATGGATGATTATGCCGAAAAGCGATTTCATCTTCTGGCTGCCGGTGATCGCGTGGCCTATCTCCTGAAAAAGCTCGCGCGTGATCCGCTGCGCGTACTCAAGCTCTTTTATTTTCGTTTCTAAATTAACATTTATGATATTGAACGAATCTGCGAGGCCTTTAAGCTCGTCATTGGAGGAGACCTCTATCTTTCCACCCCTATTCCCGGCTGCGATATGCTCGGCTTTTTTTATTATGGCAACGAGCGCTTTTATCGTACCCCTTAAGAAGAGGTACCCGAATAAGCCGGATACTATCATAACCGCGATGGTAATTCGCGCGTATGTCAGGAATCCATTTTTATCGACTATTATATTGGGAATAATAAATACGAGGTTGAATGCGAGGATCAGGGGAATGATAAACATGAATAAAAACGCCATGGCGTTTTTACTGTATAATCCTAAATTTTCAACGGAGAATTTTCTATTTTTTTGCATTTTGTTTTTTGGGCCATCCCACAGGGAGGCTGTTTACCGTTTATTGAGAAATTGGACGGCTTCTACCCTTCCTAAGGTCTTTAGGTAAAGTGAATATGAATCTACTGCCTTTCCCGGGCTCGCTCTCAGCCCAGATCTTCCCCTTGTGCAGCTCTACGATATTTCTGGCTATGAAAAGGTTTGAGTCGAACAGCTTCTCGAGATTTTTTTTATCGAGGTTGGCGCCTCCATCAGAAATTTCAAAGCATATTTCATTTTCACTTACGGTAAGTTTAATTGCGATTTTGCCGCCCGGTGGGGTGTTTTTTATGGCATTGCTCAAAAGATTGAAAATAACCGCTTTCAATTTAATCCTGTCGGCCCAAAACGCGCATATATCTTTCGGGATATATTTTTCCATAGTAACCCGCTTTTCAGAAAGTTTCATTTCATAGTTTGATATCGCCTCATCTATCAATGGCGATATCTCTATATACTCCCTTTTCAGCTCCATATTGCCCGCATCTGCCTTAGGAGAGCTGATTAGCATTTTAAGTTTTTGATTTATGGTTTCAGCGATGTTCATGTTGGTAAGCGACTCTTTCTCCGCTATCTCGTGCCTGGCTTCCTGCAGCCCGCGTATCATCCTTAGATCGCGCGGCAGAACTATTTTAAACTCCACTTCTCCGGCGGTATCACTATTTACGGTTATGTGTCCATTGTGCATATCGACGATATCTTTGACGATAGAAAACTCGGCCATTATATCTTTGGCTCCTGAATAATTATCCGGCCCTTCACTCTTTTCGGATATTTTGGCTGTTTCATCGGATAAAATCCGGTAATCAATATTTTTTGTGAAAAATTGAACCGTATTCTCGTTGGATAAAACAGTGATATTGACGGTGGCCCCTTCGGGAGTATATTTTATGGCATTAGCCAGAAGGTTCATTACAACTCTTGATAATTTCTTTTTATCACCCCACAGTTTAGTGTTGCCGGTAACGAACGAGCATTGTAAATTCAAGTTTTTCTTTTTAGTCAGTTGTGCCACACTGTCTACTTCGGTTTGAATTATATCCCGCAGATCTATGAATTCACGCTTTATATTCGTTCTGATAAATCCATACTTAGAAAAATCCGTAATCTCTTCGATTAGTTTATCTATAGTCTTCGCGGCGTTAAAACAACCCTTTGCCGTTTCCACAACGGCGCCTTCTAAGGCATTGTCCGCGGAATTCGCGAATTTATACATGCCGTCCCTTAGCACTTTTAATGGCGCCTTTAAATCGTTATTGACCGCAATAATAACGTCGGTCTTCTCATTATTGGCAATTCTGCAGTCTTCGGCATATATTAACAACTTTTCTATTAAGGTCCTCACAAATTTATAAGCATACAGAAGGCCCGCGAAAGCTATAAAGACCGCTATGATCATTTCAATGCCGTCTTCGTCCAGAAATAAGTTATATATAAAATGCTTGCCAACGATAATATAACAGACCACCAGCAAAGGTATTATACACATTAACGCAAATATAATATTTATCACGTGGAAGGGATTAACGCCCAACTCAGAGATGATGACCTTATAATCGTTCTTATTTTTCTCTTTTTTCTTTACCATAAACTTCCTAAAATAAAAAGGTGGCTCTCGACATCGGGAAAATTTCACCAAATCCTGGCTTGATTAAAACCGGCGGAAGACGATGTTGTCGAACCCGCGGGGCCAAAACAAGAATACCACTGGTTCGCCGCCCATATCGTGATTCCGGTCAATAAACAAGCTATATTATACAAAATGTATATCCACAAGGCAAAGCAATTGTCCCGCCACGCAAGTTTAGATATGGGCCGGGACATACGGAGGTTCATAGACGTCCTATTTTGGTACACCCTACGGGGTGTACCTTTTTAGGACGCCTGTCTTCATCGCTGGGATCCTTTCATGCTTTATCCGGCATAAGTAAAAAAACTGGCGGACCCAGTACAAGAAATAGCCTGCCCATACTATGAACTGTCTCCGACTAGCGGCAGCACGGATTCGACCTTAAAAAATACTATGAAACTGCCCTTAACGAACTGCGGAATGCAGTATGGGCCGGGATACGTCGCTTTACAAGTATTTACAATTAGCCCATGATCGTCGGACTCACTTTCTTTCTTCAGATAGAGTCTCTTGCCGCTATAACCGAACAAGCCCTCTTTGAAAAGATAAGCCGCATATGGGTTTTTTCTTATATTGGCATGGCTCAGTCTGTCACCCATAATGAACGCTAAATGCGTATCATCTATCACGTGAGGACTGGCGTACGGCGCTGAATTGACTACCCCTTTATCATCGGCGGTGCTCAGGACGCCGAACCCTTTTTTCTTCTTAAAATACTCTTTTAGATCCATACTAGGAGCCTCCTTTATTTTCAATCATATTTACCTCAACTGCCTTGCGCAGATCTTCCCAAAACTTCTTTCTATTTTCCGAATCCGCTTGCGCGAGCGCCGGAAATTCCAGAAACGGTACTTTTATATTCTCTTTGCCGAGTTCCTCCGATAATATCTCAGCCATTATGCCAGCGAGAGCCGGATCGGAAGAATCGGGTTTATCGACCATATTTGGAGATTCTGTTTGGTATCTATTTACCTTATGCTTTCCCCAATGGATACCGCACGTAGGACTGTTTTCCAGCCCGATGAAACATGCGAGACGGTAATTATTCTTGATAAATTCCTTCACCATAAGCATCGGCCCTTTTAATAATTTCTTACAATGGTCCCTGAAGAATATATTATCATACTGCTGGCGACCTTGCGGATTCCGCATCAAGCCCATGGCGCTCGTCTCCGGACATAGATATTGGATAATACCAACATGTTTTTCCATGAGATAATTCATGATCTCTCTTGATAGCGGAAAGTTCTGACCGAGTATATGGACTCTGCAATACGGATTAACCAGGCACTGGGCAATAAGTATTATTCTCTTGTCTTTCTTGCTCATATTTATCCCCCTACTGTCTGTAGGTAGCCTTGTGGGCTACATTATTCTCGAGTCATACGCCCAGTGCATCACGGCCTGTCGCTGTTTGGGCCTGCAATTCATATCACCGGCGCCGCAATGTTTATATATCTGAGCGATGTGCCTTTTGATCGCTTTCCACCTGGCTATCTGGCGGCGATCTTCTTCGCCCAGGCGCCGCCCCATGTAATACCGGCAGTACCACTGAAACCACCCGCGCGGATCGTCCGGATATATCCAACCCTTCTTACGCCAGTACCAAAGAGGTTTACTGGCATTGACTTTGAAATAATTCAACTCCGGGTCATGGCGTTCGGGACAAAGCTTCGCTTTTTTAAACCAGTCTGCCGGAAATTCTTTGCAACAATCTGTCATGTACTTACCGCCGAATACCCCGAGCGATAACATCTGTTTCGGAGTCAGCTCGGGCTTAAATTCCGGATCGAAGCTTTTCCCGAAAGGCTCCGTCAGCACGTACCGGAAGCGCTTCTGCATCTTGTCGCTGACTATTATTGTCTTTAACTTCATTATCGTGGACAGGATTTGATCCCGCGCTTCATATAATATTTCTGGTGATAATCTTCCGCCGGATAGAATTCTGCCGCAGGGGTTATGTCGGTTACGATAACTTTATTATACTTTCCCGAACGCTGCAGTTTCTCTTTTGAGGAGACCGCCGCATTTTTTTGCTTCCCATCAACATAAAAAATGGCCGAGCGGTATTGCTTGCCTGTGTCGGGACCTTGGTGGTTCAACATTGTCGGATCGTGCATATTCCAAAATGCGTTAAGAAGCTCTTCATAAGATACGGTCGAAGGATCATATTCGACTTCCACTGCTTCGGCATGGCCGGTCTTATCCGTGCAGACATCCTCATAAGTGGGGTTTTTCTTTTTGCCGCCCGTGTAACCGACCCTGGTCGAAACCACACCTTTAATACTGCGAAAAGTCTCTTCTACGCCCCAGAAACAGCCTGCGGCAAAAATAGCTCTTTCATATTTCACAGTATTTTTAGCAACCGGGATAAACTTTAAAGAAACCGCATTTATGCAGTAACGTTTATTGGTAGGCGGTGGGCCATCTTCAAATACGTGCCCCAGATGAGCATCACATCTGGCGCACAAGATCTCGATGCGGTTCATCCCTATGCTTTTATCGGCTTCTTCGTTTATATTGAGGTCTGAAACCGGCTTCCAGAAACTCGGCCACCCCGTTCCGGATTCGAACTTTTCATCGACCCTGAAGAGGTCCGTTCCGCAAGCCGCACATTTATAAACGCCTCCTACTTTGCCGATCTCGCATTTTCCGGTGAACGGCGCCTCCGTGCCCTTTTGACGCGTAATGCGATATTGCTCTGGGGTGAGTATCTTCTTCCATTCGGCGTCGGATTTTACTATGCGCTCAACTTCTTCAACTTTTCCGGCGCCGGCGTTAAAGATGGGTATTTTTTTTATATCTTCGGGATCGGCGTTCTTCACAAGCGCTCCTATGAGAATGAAAAATAAAAAGGCTGCAAAAACATTCCGCATCATATATTCACTCTACCAAGAAACAGCAAGAGAGGCCTGTCGCTACGATCAAAGATTCAACTCAAGCTGAGGATTACGCGACTTTGCCTCTTTCAAAATATTTCTTACAAGCAAGGTGGCGTCATCTAGGGCTTGCTTAGATTCCGATCCGGAAAGTAACGTTCCGGCATCGTATGTTAACTCATTCCTTTTCCTGCGCATTGTTTCAAAATGACTGACAAGGTCAGTGTATTTTTCACCTAAAATAGCGCCCGTCATCTCAACCACAGTTTTGTGCTGTGCACCGTCCGTAGGCCTATAGCCCTTCAAGAGAAGAAGCGCGCGTCCCGCTTTAAGCATGGCTATGTATGCCATTATATAAGTTGCCCGGTCTGCTATGTGCAGTATCTTCTTAGCCTCTTCCAAATCAATAATTGATTCCTTCAATAGAGCCTCTACCTGAACAATCCCAGCTTTTTGCTCCGCGAGCTTACCCTCTTTAATCAGCTTATTTATGAGAGCTTCGAACATCAAGACTTCCTTTCAGCAATATAATTTTATCTTTTAAAACCACATTAAGGAATCCGCCATTCTTCTTACTCTCTATTCCGAATTCTGCTTTAGTGTAAGAATTAAAATTGGCCTCTCTATTTAATTTTGCTTCGAGCGCACGAAGCTTACGTGTGAATTCGTCTCTAGGAAAAGAACCTACCACAACGATATCTATATCGGAGATGTCCCTCTCTTTTCCTTTTGCATATGAGCCATATATGAAAGCAAGCGCTATCCCGTCATATTCGGAAACCAACTGCCGCAAACTCCCCTCCACGCCTTCCGTCTTAAATATTATATTTTTCAGATCGCTGAATAACGGATACTTTTTATCTAAAGAATAAAACTTTGTCTGGCCTTTAGTGTAGGAGGTGAATATGCCTTCTTGCTCCAGTTTGCGAAGTTCCCGTGAAAGGTTGCCGGGGTCTAGATCGAGGATAATGCCAAGCTCGCGGACATAGAGAGAGTTTCCCGGATTGGTAAAGAAGTAGGAAAGCAGCTTTGATCTTAATTTTGAATTTGTAAATGGCGTCATTGTGTTTGCTTAACCGTTGTGATATATACATCAACTGTTGTAAATTATACAACTGGTACACTTTTTTGTCAAGTATATATTAACGTCTTTTTCTAAAAAACTGGCGGATCCGCCATTTTGCTTTTGCAAGATGGCGAGATCTCGCCAAAATTTGCTACAGTTTTACTCGGGCAAATTTTGGCGGTGTGTGCTCGACTTCGTTCGAACGCATTTTAAGCCTACCGCCGTCATTGCGAGTCCCGCTGTAGGCGGGACGAAGCCTGCCTGCCTGAAGTTTATAGCGCGCAGTCAGGCAGGCAATCTCAAAAGTGATCAACCCGAGGCTCGGCCCGGCCGCAGGCCGCCCCCACCTCGGGCCTCGCGGCCGGACGTGTCCTCGCCATACAATCTGCTACACAAATGTCCATAAGCTACTATGGGCTCGTCCACATCCCGCCTACTACACACTAAAAGGCTCGTGGACGGCGGGCCGCCGAGCCCTCACCGCGACCGACTCAATACCAAAAGGCAATTTTGCCCGCGCCCAAAATTGCCTTTTGGCCTACACGGGACAAAAAAGAATCACCGTGACAGCAAGCTGATTTTGGTTAGTCTCAGAGTAAAAATATCAATATTATGCGCTCAGCATATTTCTCCAACCAATGGTTGGAGTTTTATGGCTTTAAGTTTTTATAAGTAGTCGCTCTCTTTTTAATTCTCTCACCAGTTCTTTCTCCGTAGGCAAATACAGTTTATATCTCGAAGCGAATATCTGCTTAT
>Ga0268280_1002422_pt1 | contig 10862 bp, 16 predicted proteins | sample saktaG_9_FD_190139 | JGI IMG/M metagenome (GOLD analysis project Ga0268280, IMG submission 190139) | Saline water microbial communities from Sakinaw Lake, British Columbia, Canada - sak_2011_5_24_40m | ecosystem: Environmental > Aquatic > Non-marine Saline and Alkaline > Saline ...
CCGCGCCCCAGTCGGCAAGTGGCAGCGAGTCCCATTCGTTCGCCAGCGCGTCCCAGTCCCATTCACCGAACGCGGCGTTGTCTTTGACGATGAACTCGCGCTTCTGGTCTTCGGTCAGCCCGGACACGATGCGCACGGCGGCGGTCTTCGCTTTCAACTCCTGCAACGCCCGCAGGCGCATGTTGCCGCCCAGCACGGTCATGGTCTCATCCACGACAATCTCGCGGATGGACAGCATTTCAGGGAACTCGCGCAGCGACTTGACCAGCCGCTTGTACTGATCATCCTTGATGATGCGCGGGTTCTTGGGATTGAGCAGCACGTCCGCCAGCGGTACCGTGCGCGTTTCAACAGTGACTTTGTTTTTCATTTTGTTTTTGTGGTTATGAAGTGCTATGAATGTGATTGTTGGGAAGTGCAATCTAGGCACTTCTCGCGCAGTTCGCGCATGGCTCGCGGGTCAGGGCACGGACCAAGGCTCGCGTAATCAGGCATGAAGATGCGCTGACACTTGCTGCACGTCGCCATGCCGATGTCATCCAGCGTAATAGTGCGAAATCGCCCACTGCCTCCGCGGGCAATCATCCTCTTATTCGGTGTTCTATAGAATTGGCTCATGGCGTCTCTTTCACGTTGGCAGTACCAATCTCCGCGAGGTACGCGATGCACGTTTCATTGGTGCAGCATTCTTCACACACCGTCAGCGTCACCGGATCCATCATGGGCACGGTCATTTCCTCGTCGACGCCCATCGCAGCAGCCAATATGGCACTGCCGCCAAGTAGCGCGGTCAATCCGCTCTGGCGGCGCACGGCGTCAAGTTTAACCGCGTGGCGCTCCAGGCGGACGCGCCAGAACATCGGCACGCCACTTTTACCGATCTTCTCACCGCACATCGCGCACGTCGCGCACTCTCTCAGCTCTTTCTCCTTCATTGTCCACCTCCTTGTATGGTTGTTTTGGTTGTAATATCAACCGCCCATTCTAGTTTATTGTTCTTTGCATCTTCTGCCGCCCTGCTGCACGCTTGCATGTGCGCTGCGTCAGGCCAGTACCCGCGAATATCCGATAGCAACTGCGCCACGTCGACAGCGGACGGAAACTGCTTTTTCGTTACGGCGATACGTGGCTGAGCATCAGGACCACCTATGTTCTCGACGGTCACGCGGACGTAGGTGTCGATTGCTTCGATGGTAACGCTGCCAAGTCGGTACTTCATGGCGTCTCCCACATTTGCAGCGCGGCGGCCTGCGCCCGCTTGCGCATCGTTTCGTTTGTGATGCCAGCCATGAACCAGTCAACCAGCGCCTGCTTGTAGTACAGCCGGCGGCTGCGCGAATTCTCGCCCGACTTGTAAGAATAGGGCAGATCGCCATCGTCGAACGGCGGGACGCTGCGCTCGGCCCGCTTCACGAATCCCCGCAGCGAGTGCGCCCGCATGAACATGTCGCCGAACACCGCCGCCAGAAATTTGTATGCGTCCGGGGTGCCAACTACGAATTCATTTCTCATGCTGCTCCTGTGGTTTTCTTTTGATTGACTGTTTCTGCTGTCGCCTGGCAATCTCGCGATCAATCCGCTCGATGCGTTCCTGCCGGCCTTCATCGCCGTGGCGTTCCTCGACGCGCCGTAGGGCTTGCAGGTCGCGGTCGCTCCACAAGCCGGATGGGTCACGCTGGAAGTCGCCGAAGTTCTGTCCATCAATGCGTGGCATGTTTTCTAACTCCTGCTATCCGGCCACATCCTTCGCAGGGGTGGGTGACGTGGTTCAGACAGCCGGGATGCCAGCATGGCTCGCCATCGGGAATGATTGTAGTGTCCGGTACGCCTGCGTTGCGTCGGCACTCACGAGCAAATTTCGTCAACCGCTTCATGGTCTCTATCTTGAGCGTCATTCGGGGAGTAGGTTCGGATTGCTGTTGCTCGCACGCCTCGCGCTTCTGGTAAGATGTCTTCATCTATTAACTGCCCTTTTGCAGTTGCGGCATAAATGAACGTCCCTATGGGGGACTTTGAACGACCTTCCACAACGCAAACAATTTCTGCTAATAACGGTAAAATCAAAACGACGATACGGTGCGGGTTCCTTATTCCTAAACTTTATTTTATTGGGGCACCATGCGTTTATTTCAACGTCATAAATTCCGGGCGTTAAATCTACATCGCATTTTTTACAAACACAAGTATAACGGCGCACTATTTTTGATATACTATCCCCGTCAAAACTTTGGAAACTATTACCACACACGATGCACTTAACAAGAGGGATATTAACGCATGGATCGCCAGATTTTGGTGCATGTGATAGCTTTTTCATAGGCACACCTCTCGTAACTGCGGCTCACACCACGGCACGCCGGCCAACGCGAATACGTCATCTTCCTCGAACGTCGGCACCTCCACGCCGTCGCGCATGAGCATGCCGGCAACGCTGTGGTAACCGTTCGCCACCCATCCGCAGGCCAGCACCTTGTGCGAATACGTGGCGCTGCCCGTGCGGATCGCGTAGATCAGCCCCCAGTTGCGCTTGTGCGCCGTGAAGATGTCCACCGCTATGCCGCCGTGCTGCTCGTCCTGCAACTCCACCTGCACGTACTTCCCGGACGCTGGATCGCCTTTGATCACATCTCCCAGCGACCGCACGATTTTCGCCCAGAGCGGATCACGCATCATCTCGTGGTTTATGAGGCAACCGCCATCAGTGTGCAGGATAGGCAGAACGTCATCGCGCGTGATCATGCGCGGAATGCACACGATCTCGATGTCGCCCACTTCCGGCTTGCGCCGGCGCACGCTGCTGGCGATCTCAATCCGGTCACAGTACGGCCGCAGCTTGTCCGCTACGTCGCGCGCCAGCATGTCTGCGTGTTCAAGTTTCATGGATTATCATCTCCAAGAACAAGTGCTTTGAATACATCTGTTCCAAACGCTCCGATGGCAGTTGTAACTCCGCTGGATATGAGCACACGCGCCATGTTCTGCACACCAACGCGATTGAATGAATGCAGCACAACCAGCTTTGGCCTTTTTGATTTTGCAATAAAGCATGCGACTTCGTAACCGGTGCCGGGTCCAGAATCGACCATCGTTTGACTACCCAAGTCGTGATCAAGAGACACTATCTCATAATCTGATACGAAAAGCGCGGAGATTGCCCCAAAGGCTGTGTGAAAAATGTCGGCATACGGAGCGGCTTGTTGTACTTTTCTGCACCGTTCCGGGTCATCGTCAAGAAAAAGCAATCTCCTCATCACTGGTTGGCCTCGTACAGGTTGGCCACGTCGCTCATGTACGTGTCTTGGACGCCGCTGCCCTTTAGCGCGCCGCCCACGCCATACTTCCACGCCTGCGCGGCAATCATGACAAGATCGCGCTCGGTTGCGCACCGCGCGCGCAGCTTGTGATTGTTCAGCAGCCGCTCGGCGTGCCAGTACACAATCTCATGGTAGTAGTCCACCGCGAAGTCACGCGCGGCGGCGTCATCAAGAAAGGCGATCTTCTTGACGGCCTTCGCCCAGTCGCGTACGATTCCAAGCGTGATCTGGTGCGGCCCATATTCTCCGCGCTCATTCCAGACAAACGTCCCGCCCTCGCGTGCGCCAACGGCTTTCAGAAAACGATGCGTGTCAAATGTCATTGCAGCCCCCATGATGGTTGTGATTGTAAGAACAAGTAAAAGCGCCTTGTGTTTCATGTTGCGTCCCTTAGTTCGCGAGTTTCAAAAAATCCTGCCAGTTCAGGCCGCGCCGCCATGATCTCGCGCGCAAGCCGGCTGGCAACGTTGTTATTCACCTTGAAGCCGTCCGCATCGGCACCGAGCTTTAGCGCGAAGTCGTAGCGGATCGCCTCCAGGATGCACTTGATCCCGTACCGCTGAAAGCCGCGCTGCCGCAGCCGTGTGGCCCGGGTCATTGCGGCGTCAACCACCGCCCGGCCGTGCGGGCTGTTTCGCCAGCGTGTGTACTTCACGTCCGACGTTTCGTTGAATAGTTCGCGTTGTGTCATGTCATGCTCCTCGTGATATTGCTACTGAGTTGTGACCACCAGCATCTAACATCGACCCACACAGGGCCTCCGCCGTTCTCACGGAAACTGCGTTCCCAATCTGCCGCACCTGATCCGTCTTAGTGCCAGCAAACTCGTATCCGTCGAACCCCATTGCCGCTGCCAACTCGTGAGGCTGAAGCATGCGGAAATAGATATCCATCCGTGTCGGCTCAACCAAGGCAAACCTATCTTTGGCTGTAATCGTCTCAAGTGGTTCTGTGATCGGACGCGCTCCTTTTGCCGTACCGTAATACTTCGTTACGAACGGTTCGCACACGGCCAACTCACCGCGGTGTCCGGCCGGTATCGTCGGAAGCGGATCATCAACGCTGCGCACCCGCGTGTGATGCGATCCTGCATGCGCCACTTGCATCACGAACGGTTGTACGAGCGCGATCCCGCGCGACTCCGTACAAATCGTTGGCATCGGCTGCGACACACCACGCGGTGCCCCGCCAGAATGCTGCCCCAGAATGAACGGTTCGCACAGCGCCGCATGAACACCTCCAGCGCTGATTGTTCCAAGCGGTTCATCCATCGGCTTGACCCATGCTCCGCTCTGTCTCATGTTCGTCCCACGCAGTACGGCAACAAACGGCTCACCGCCAAACTTCCGCAGCCCTGCTTCGATTCTGTCAAGCGTCCGAGGCGCCAGCGGACGGCGCCGGCGGAAGATCGACTCTCCTTTCATCGCCCAATCTATGATATCCCTCGCCGGCCGCCATCTCCCCGCGTGTGTCGCCTTAGGCCAAGTGATTTTCCCCGATCGAGACGCCTGCACGAACAGGCGCTTGCGACTCGTAGCATCCCCGTAGTCCGCAGCGTTCAGCACGCGCCATTCTACGACGTACCCCAAACTTATCACCGCCGCCACGAACGCTTTGAACGTTTCGCCCTTCCGTGATTTGTCGGGCCGTCCGTCATCAGACAATGGCCCCCACCCCTCGAACTCACGAACGTTCTCGATCAGAACGCGCTCAACGCGCAGCCGTTCGATCCAGTGCAATACGTGCCATGCACTCGCCCGGCTCTGGTCGCTGCAAGGTTTCCCGCCGCGCGCGTTGCTGTGATGCGTGCATTCAGGGCTGGCAATAAGCAGGTCAAGGCGGCCACCCGGAATAGCCTTGCTTGGGTCAACCGTCGAAAGGTCAGCGCACAGGTGACGCGCCCACGAATGGTTGCGCGTGTGAGTGTCCACCGCCACTTTCCAGTGGTTTATTGCCACTAAATCCAGTTGCAGGCCCCTTGCGTGAACGGCGCGCACCAAACCGGAACTGCTCCCACCTGCACCACAAAATAGGTCTGCCGCAAAAATCATGCTTCACCTTCGGTGTTTGTTGAGCGGCGGCGCCATGATTCCCAATCGCAAATGACGTAGGGGTTTCCGTTGTGAATCATGCCTAACTGCCAAAGCCGGTCGGCCGCCCGATCACTGAAAGCCTGCTTGAATTCCTTCGGCGACATGTTCGACGTGATCACGACGGCCTTGCCGGCGCGGTACCGGCGGTCCAACAGTTCTATGATCGTGCCGAACTCAGAATTGGTCGCCTGCTTCACGCCCACGTCGCGCAGCACCAGCACGTCCAACCGCTCGAACCAGCGCAGGGCTTCCATCTCGCCGTTGCCACCGGCGTGATATGCCTTCGTGCGGAACATCGCCATGACGCCGGCGGCGCTGTCGGCATAGCACGTGCGCAGCTTGTCGATGTTGTGTAGCAGCATGGCAGTTGCCAGGTGATCCTTGCCGGTGCCGCATTTGCCGAACAGCGCCAGCCAGTTGCGCGCGGCCCGCGGGGCCCACCGCCGACATATCGCGACGACCTCGGCCTGTGCCGGCGCGTACATGGTGTAGGCGTCAAACGTCTGCCGCTCTTCGGTCGGCATGATGCCCCAGTCGCCGAACGAGCGGTTGCCTTGCCCGACTGGTTCAGGCGTAACGGCCGTGCGACACGCGTTGCACAGGCACGCGGTCAGCTTGCCGCCCAGCTCAAAGCCGGATGCTGGCGCCCCGCATTGCGGGCACTTGCAGGCAACCGTTGTGGCGTTTGCCACTATGTCAGAAACCTTTTGCATGAAAATCCTTCTCCCCGATTGATGCCGGCTTGTCCTGGCGTTTGTCGAACAGGCCAATCCAGCCGTTGGTTATGCTGCTCTCGATTGCAGCAATTGCCGCTTCGACTCCCATCTTCTCGCAACGCCGCAGTTGAAATTCGATGGTTGACCGCGTGGGCGCCTTGCGCCGCTCCCAAAGGTATTGCAGCCACCGGCGCCACGCCTGCAAGAATGCCGTCGTCTGCAACAGCAGCGGCAGCGGATACTTCAACGCCACTTCGACCGAAGCAAAACGTCCCCCTTTAGGGGGTAAGGGGGTATCTTCTTCTGAGCATAGCGAAGAAGAAGATGAAGATGAAGATGAAGAAGCAAGCGTGACATTTGCGTGACAATCGCGTGACAAGTGCGTGCCACGTTCGTACTGCTTGCGTGAAGTGGCCTGCTGGCGGGCTTTTGCTTCGCGTTCCTTGCGCCGATTGGTGAGCGTGACAACACCGTGACCATTTCTGACGATTGCGGCTCCGGTGGCATGGAGTTCCTGCACGGCGGTATGCAAGTCGGTAGGCGAACAGCGCAGAGCACGCGCCATTTGGTCGGGTGTCCCTGAGAGTGATCCGCTACGGAGTTCATGCATGCAGCACAATACATCGATCCAGATACCACGGGTTGCAGGCGAGCAGAGAGACAGGCACGGGTCTTTCAGCCAGTCGCCGGGATAGAACATGAACGCAGGTTGCTTCATCTATGTGATCCTCCATCCAACAGCCGTTCAACGTGCTCCACACTGCGGCAGACGTGCACAGTGTTGCCTTTCACTGCCAGTCGCGTGAACTGCTGCACCTGCAGGTCCGTCAACTTACCGCGCGCCGTCTTCAATTCGATCAGTAGCAGCCGCTTGTCTGGTCCAAACGCGATCAGGTCAGGCCACCCGCGCGGGTTACCGATGGCTGCCGCGCCTGGCATATGGAAATACATCCATCCGCGCGCGCGCAGCAGCTTTTCAACCGCTGCTTGGAAGTCCTTCTCGCTGCCAGCCCATTCTTCAATCTTTGCTAACGGCGCCACGTCATCCCAACGGTACTTTGGCACGGCTATCTGCGCAACCGCTTGCTGGCGCATGTCCACTGGCAGGTCTTCCAGCCGCAGTCTCATCCTTCCACTCCCGGCAAGGCAGGCTGTTTCGGATTGTCAACCTGTACGTCGCCTTCATCCACATATTTCTCGGCATACGCCAGTTTCACATGCCCGAACAAAATGCCCGAACCGCTAATCTTGATCTGCAGCGCCACAACAATTTCATCGCCCTCATCAGGCTTTTGGCGAATACGATCAATCTTGGGCCAGTTCATTTCCAGAAGTGCGGCAATTTCATTCACCAGGGCTTCACGCAGGTCGGAACACTGCTTGGCATAGATCACTTGCTTGTCGGTGAACTGAATTACTTGGGGGGCTTTCTCGCTCATACCGTTTCCTTGTTGGTTAGTTCTGCAATGAATCTACTCGGCGTTGCCGGTATCTGACCATTCCGGCCTTGCAAAGACTTCGGCACGGTCACGACAACAGCCTCCTTTGCCCGCGTCAGCGCCACATACATCAACCGGCGCTCTTCCTCGAGCTCGTCACCGTCGCGGATAGGCAAGTGCCGTTCGACCGCGCCGACGATGATCACGACCTTGAACTCAAGTCCCTTGGCCCCGTGGATCGTCATCAATTTGACCGTGTCCTCCTCGCGGACAAGCTCGTCTTGGATGTCGCGCTGCTGCAACCACAGCAGGTATTCGTGGATGTCGTCACCGTGCGCCGTGCCCCATTCTGCAATGCGCTTCACAAGCTCGTCCCGCGCGGCCTCGAGGCCATGCGTCTGCAGCAGCATGTCGGTCCACGACCGCAAACTCATGCCGTTCACTTTCACGGCGTCTGGCGCGAACAACGGGCGGCCCAGCATCGTCTCGCACGCCTGCATGTGCGACTGCTCACCCTGTGTCGCGCGCAGGCGGATCTGTGCATACGCATCATCGGCAATGCCCAGTGTGCGGCGCACACGCATGAACGCCATGTTGTCGCGATTGTTCACGACCAGGCTCATGAGCGCGTGGAACAGCTTGACGTCATCGCGGCCGTAGAAGTCACGCTCCTGCTCGACACACGTCACCGGCACGCCGGAAGCACGCAAGGAGTTGGCAATGGGCCACAGCCAGCGCCGCGTACGTGACAGCACGGCAATGTCTTTCCACGAACAACCATTCACATTTTTTATAACCGCGCTAACGACAACCGCGGCCTCGGCGTCCGTATCAACAATTGTTTCCACAATGACGCGGCCCGCATTTTTAGTTGCTGCCTCAATGGTTTTGGCAATGCGCTTCTGGTTGTGCCCAATCAGCGCGTTGGCTGCGGCCACGATGCCATGCCCGCAGCGATAGCACAGCGGCAGTTCGATTGTCTCCGCGTCAAAGTGCTCGATGCTGAAGTCCAGCAGCACGTCCAGCGTCGCGCCACGAAACGAGTAGATCGCTTGATCAGAATCGCCGACACAAAATAGGTATTCGGGATCGAATAGCGTGTGCAGGTTGTACTGCAGCCGGTCGGTGTCCTGGTATTCGTCCACGAGCACGTGATTGAATTTGTCGTGGTAGTGCGCGCGCACGTCGGCGTGTTCGGCGATCAACCGTTGCGTTTCAGCCAGGATCAGGCCGTAGTCCAGCGCATTGTTCTCGCGCAGGCGCATGCGGTACTCGTCGAAGATCGCGCATTCTGTCGGGTGCTGTTGACGGTATTCGTCGATTGCGTGCCAGCCGCGCGTGCCGAACGCCTGCAGGACTGTGTCGAGGGCGCCCTTCTTGATCTTCGCGCCGCGTGTGGCGATGATGTCATTCAGCATGTCGCGCTGATCGCACTCGTCATACACCGTCAACGTGTCGGGCTTGTAGCCCAGCTTCTCGCCGTACTCGCGCAGGATGCGCAGTCCGGTGGCGTGAAACGTCCCGATCCACATCTTGCGCGCCTCGCGCTCGCCCACGGCCTCGGTGATGCGGCTTTCCATCTCGGCGGCCGCCCGGCGGGTGAACGTCAGCAGCAGGATGTTGTGACCGCTCACGCCGCACTCGGCGACGAGGTGCCGGACCCGCTCGGTAATGACGCGCGTCTTGCCAGCGCCCGGGCCGGCCAGCACCAGCACGCGCCGTCCGTTTGTTGCAACCGCCTGCTGCTGTTGTGGGTTTAGGTTCATGGCTTCATCATGTTTGTAAGGAACTTTACTTCTCGAACAACACAAATCAACTCATTCCGCAAACGGCACGCTACTGTTCCTGATCCGGTCACGCCCGCAGTTACCTTTATGGTATCCTCAGCAGCCGGAATCACGTACGCCCGAATCATGTGCATCCTCTTCACCAGTTCCTCGTTCGTCTTGCTGCCATCTAGTATTGCGTTCACAGTTTGCCCTCCGTGCTGCGCGCGCTCTCGTCAAGGCCGGCGCGCCACTTAGCTGACTCCTGGGAGTAGAACTCGTCCAGCGTGCCGGGACAGCCCAGGGAGATCCACAGACGTTGTATCGCCAGTTTGTTGCGGCGCGACTCGGTCATCTTGTCGCGCTCGCATTCGCCGTTCTGGTGCAGGAACAGGTCGTTGGCGTCGCGCGGCACGAGCGTCAGAAGCACCGGCTCGCTGCGGTGCAGTTTGGCTAGCGCCAATGTCACGCGATCCGGCAGCTTTTCAACCTGCAGCACGACGCCCCACCGGTCGCCTTTCAGCGAGTGGAATCCCGTCAGCAGCGCACTGTCGCACACAAGCGCGGTCATGGTCAGGCCGCCTTCTGCTGTTTGCTGACGACGTCCGCCGTCGTTTGCCCGCGCTCGATCACGTTCCATCCTTCGGGTATTGCGATGTCGTGGCACGTCATGAATAGGCATTGCACCTGATGGCCGGTGACCCAGCGCATCGCCCCGAGGAATTGCCCGGCGATGTCCACCGGCATTTCCGCGATCTCATCCACAAGGATTTTCTCGGCGCTGTCGTTCAGCTTCAGCAGCACCGCACCAAGCACGTTGCGGACGAACACGGACTCGGCGCCGCTGAGAGATCGGTACGGCGTTTTGCAGCGCGCATCCTGCTGCCCCTTCACCGGCTTGTCCACGCCGAACACCAGCCGCCCGCGGCTGTCCAATTCGATGTAAAAGCACCAGCCCGGCGAAATGACGCGCAGCGCTTCGTTGACGGACTCGGTCACGGGCGCGAACGCCGATAGCACTTGCTGGTCGTAGGACGCCTTCAATGACGCCTCGACGGTCTCATACATCAGCGCCGCCTTTTCAGCCCGTTGCAGGGCCAGCTGCTGCATCTGATATTGCTCCTGGCGCGTCTTGTGCGCCACCAGCTCGTCAATCGTTTTCTTGTCCGACTCGATGGCCGACTGCAGGCCGGCGATCAGCGCGTCGCATTCCGGCACTTCGGGCGCGTTGGCGTTGAGCGTGGCGTCAATCTCGGCCATGCGGTTGCCCAGCGCCGCCGCCTCGTCGTCAAGACGCTTGCGCAGGTTGGCCATAGCCGTCGAATCCAGCAGCGGCCCTTTACGGTCAAGCGCCTTGCGGATGCGTGCGGCCAATGCCTTCTTCTTCTCCAAGTATTCACACACCTTCACCATACAGTCAACGCACAGGCCACTTTTTTTCAGTATAGTATCGGCGGTGCTGACAATCACCAGCGCCTGCTCGTGGTCGGCCTCAGTGTAACGCGCATGCTGTTCTTCATCGCGTGTTTGGCGC
>Ga0268280_1002424_pt1 | contig 10859 bp, 24 predicted proteins | sample saktaG_9_FD_190139 | JGI IMG/M metagenome (GOLD analysis project Ga0268280, IMG submission 190139) | Saline water microbial communities from Sakinaw Lake, British Columbia, Canada - sak_2011_5_24_40m | ecosystem: Environmental > Aquatic > Non-marine Saline and Alkaline > Saline ...
AAATCATATGTTGTTATATGTTGTTTCATACTCTTCTTAATTGCACATATTTAGTTTTGCTTGAGTTAATTCCTGTTTCACCTCTACCATTTGTTATTGCTCTTCTAATGTAACCTAATTTTAGCAGTCCATTTAATGCATTGATAACTGTAAAACTCTTTTCATCTAACTCTTCCATCTCTTGTATGATTCTATTCTGTGGTACTGGTGTCTTTTCCATGTGTACCCACATATCTATATAACGCATAATCTTCTGTTGTAGTCTTGTTATATCATATAGATTTGTGTATATAGAATCAGCCATGTTTAAGTATTAAAATATCATCGTTTTTGTATTTATATTTTGTACCATCTGGCATAACCCCTATTTCATTCTCATGTATGTATGACATTTCAATTAGTTCTGCTTTGTATTTTTTAGGTATTAGTACAAGTGTTTCTTTTACTTGATTAACTTTTACACAATCAAATGTTATTTTGTCTGTCATCTAGTATTTTAAGTTTCCTTTTTCTTTCTGTTTCTCTTTTGTCTATTCTATCCTTTTCTAGTTTACATTTCTTATGATATTCTACACGAACCTCATAAATAGAAAAACCCTTACCACACCATTTACATTTTCTACCTAATTGTCTAAATATTGTTGTTGCTTTTAGTTTTTTGTTTGACATGGGTTCATTAAAATCAAATCTTCTACTGCTTTTGTTAAGTCCACCTCTGTCTATTTCTTTTTGTTTATTCATAAACATATTTCTTTCCACAATCTGGACAAATAACACCACTTTTCCCATCTTCAGTTATAAAAGCATTACAGTTCCTATATTCTCCTGGAACAGCAAATTTAAAACCACAACTACATTTTTTTAATTCTCTACTATTTAATAGCTTCTTTTGTTTCATATAACACCCTTTCTAATAATTAAATAGATATATACTGTTAGATGCCAAACTATTGTAATTAAGGCTAGTGTTTTCATATTATTATTTCTAATTAAAGTACTTTATTAAGTTAGATAGTTTTAGAGATTCACCTGTAACTACTTCAGGGCTAACCTTGGACTTTCAACCTGTGGTTATCTACTGGCTCAAGTTGTTATCTTAAGTGGCACTTGTCTTATTCAACAAGGGTTATATCTAACTTAACAAAATATTTTAAAGTACTTAATACTGGATTGATGGAACTACTAAACTAACCCCCTTAAAGTTGGGCTAATGTAAAAAAATGAATAGTCCAACAGGGATTGTTCTTGCCTTATTCTTTATATTCGGCAACTTCCTACAATCCAGTACAAAATATTTTAAAAGTACATTATTAAACTAATTATCATTCCTTAATCTAAGGTTCTTAATCTGTTGCAAAAATAGTGATTAGTTGAAAATATATATATGCACTAATCTTGCTAATATTTTCGCATTGTGTTTATTTTTGACAACAGACCAAAAATCTTAAACAAACTTTTTAATTAACTTCTTTAATATTATTTTAATTTCTTCTTCTGTTAAAAGATTATGTTTTAGTGCTATTATCAACCCTTCTATTGTGTCTTTAAAATTATTCATATTTAATCACCTCTTTTTATTTTATTATTTCTATAATTTCGTTTAAAGTAACCCTAATCCATTCAAGTTTTTGTTCAATACTCCACGCTTCTGAATCTTCTGGTGGCAATGAATCATAATCATTTCTATCATATTTTTCCATATTTGATTGTATCCATTGACCTGATTTACCAATATCTATTTTTTTCATATTATTAAACTAATTATCATTCCTATTGCTATACCTATTTATCATCGTTAGGTGTTATATATCTTTGCTCTATAATCTGTGGCTTTCCAAACTGTTCTATTAAAGCCTTGTTATATTCTCTTTCTGAAGTTATTTTATGAAATGAATAAGTAGTAAAACAAACTGTCAAGGCTAATAAAAATATAGCCCAAGCTATGAAGAACGCCCATTGTACTTTTTTGTCTATCATATAATTGATAATAATATTATTCCAAAAATTATTCCTGTTATAAATCCATAGACTATGTTTTCTATATTTTCTGTAAGTTGAACTCTTAACCTTCTCTTGAAGGCTTTTCTTTGAAGTTGTCTATTATGATATACCATATTTATCTATAATAATGTTATATGGATAACATAATGTTGTCAAGAGGTATTTTCAAGTAATTCAGGCATAATTAAAAGTCCTCTTAAATCTTCTGCTTTGATTTTCTTTCTTATTTCCTGTAATGATTCAATAGTCCAGTCAACTCTCTTGTTTTTTGCTTTTAATAAGTACTCATATCTACCTGGATATTTATTTTTAAACCAATCCCATGCTTCTGATGGTTCTAAATGCCACCAGTAAGGGTGGCAATGTCCATCCATAGGAAGTGCATTCATTGGGTCAAATCTAAGATTCGGATATGCACCAACTGAATGAACATGAGAGCATTGCATTACTGGGAATGTTTGACCACACTTAGCACAAGGTTTATTGAAGGCTATTAGATGATTAAATTCTCTTTGAACTGTTCGTTTTAATACCCCTATTTTAATCTTGCGAGGCATACTTATCCTTGTATATTTGTTTTTTAATATCTACTCCTGAAGAACCTTCACGAGCCATCTCGGCATATTTGGTAGGGTTATCAGAAAACACTATTGCTTGGCAGGCTGAAAAGAGAATATCTTTAGGAAGTTCTAGTTGAGTAGATACTTTCCAAATATATGCATACATACGAAGTGTTCCAGCAGACCTTCTAACTCCACCAGTCTTTTCAATTTGGCTTGAGAAGTCCTCTAGTGCTTTGTAACCATGTGTTTCTACTACAATGTTAGATAACCTACCCAGTTCCCATTGATAGTTCTCTACCACATCAAGTATGTGAGATGCTTCTACTACTAAATAATCAAAATCCATATTTATATTATAATTATAACAATTACTTGCTGTCAACACAAATCACTAAAAATGGGGTCGTTCTATAACCACCCCACTTTTAATAATTCCTGTCCTTAAGAATTACATACTGTCTAACACTTCAGCAATATCTTCTTCCTCTTTCTTATCATTTTTAGAGAAAGGATTACCGCCTCCGTACAATTCGTCAACCTTAATATTAGAATCCTTATAAGCCTTAGTTATTTCTATTTCTAATTCCTTTTTAGGTTTTGGATTGACAGAATAAGTTGTCTCAAACTTTTGACCCTCTTTGGTAATAACTATGTCATAACCATCTTTTCCAACTGGGTTTCCCCAATCACCGTCTCTGTTTAAGACATTAATAGCTTTTTGGATTGTTTTTTGGGTTATTTCCAATATCTGTAGTCTTTTTTGCTGATAGTTCCAAACTACCATAGCCCAAAAGTGTCTTGGAAGTCTTGGTTCTCCAGTAGTAGAATCCTTATCAGAATTCTCATAGTCTTCTACTGTTATACTTTCCTCTTCCTTGTATCTTTTTGGTTTTCCTCCAACCCAAAGCTCATATCCTAAAATAGGAGCTTCCATTATTCTAAATCTATTTTCTCCTTGTTCTAATTTCATATATCCACCTTCTGATGTGGGTACTTTATAGTCTTTTGGTAAAAAATCACTCATTATTTGTCACCTCCTTCCGCTTCGTAGTCTCCTCTATCCATCATATATTCTACTTGTCTCCAGTCATTGGTCTTAATTATATCTTCAGCTTCATCCACATCTATATATCCTTCTTTAACGCCAAAATTTAAATAATCTATATAATCTTGGATTTGTGCTTTAGTATATGTCATTTTATTTTTCTAGTATTTAATATCATTCTTTGTGTAACTATTGAAAATTTTTCATATTTCTCCTGGCATTCTTCACAACAGATACGATAATCTAGTCCATGTTTCTTACATTCAAATGTATCTCCTGGTATATTTTTCATTTTTTAAGATATTTTTTTCCCCAATCATAAATATCAACCAATCCTAGATAAATCTCTATTCGACCACAAGTTTCGCAAATACGTTCTTCCTTATTAAAATATGCATAATCGTGTCCATATTTTATACAAAGTCTTTCTTTTTGTTCTTGGGTTTTTTCAATTAGTTTTTTCATAGAAAATCCCTTCTTTCGCATCCAAATTCTTCTGGTTTATTTTGGTCATAGTCTAATAATCTGTCTTCTAGGTCTGCTCCGTATTCTGTATCACAGAAAGGGCATTCATCAAAACGGATGTCATAGTTGTGTCCAAATTTGCACTTTTTATGTATTAAACTATCATTATTTATATTATTCATATTTTTATCTATACTTATGTTATAACGATAACAAATGTTTGTCAAGTAGTAAAAATCTTATATAATGCTACACTACGACACTTGCGACTTGAAAAACCAGTACGGAATCTTCTATCAATAGCTTCAACATCATCTTTAGTAAGTTCAAACCATTCTCCTCTAATACGCTTTTTTAAGTATTTAGTATGTAATTCTTTTTCAACCTTTATATAATCATCAAAATATTCACAATATATAAGTTCTACTTTGTAAGGATTAGACATTCTTATTGTTGACAATCTATCATTTATATTAGATGTAATACCTATTTTATAATATTTATTACATTTAAGGAGATAAACTAATCCAAAATTATTAATCTCACGAGGTTCTGTATATAAACCATATTTATTCCTTGCATCTATTTCTTTTTTAATTCTATTACATACATATTTATTATCTTGGTTTGTATTCAAAAAATTATATTCTTCTTCTAATGTCTTTGTTGGAAGTAAATATATATTTCTTAATATGTTATCTATTCTATTTTTCATTAAAAATTCCTCCAAAATCATCTTCATCAGCTTCATATTTTTCAAACTTAATTCCATAATATTCACATAATTCTTCAACTCTTTCATGGTCTTTAGAAGATATAACTGTTGATATATTGTCGTGTCCTAGTCTTTGAATATCAAATCCCAATATCTTTCTAACTGCGTTGCCTAATTTCTTTTCTGAAATTGGATACTTTGAACCTTTATTTAATATCTCTGATATATCAGTCAGAGCTGGTTCATTACCTTTTTTATAATAATCATGTATTACTATAAAAGACTGTCCATCTATTGATTCCCTTCTTTCCCTTAATGTTTCATCCTGTTGTTCTATTGCAAATTTTAATATTTTCTTTTTAGATTCATCATCAGCTAAATAATATATAGGAGTTATTACTTGTTGTACTCTACCATCAAAACATTGTAGAGCTTCAAATCCCTGGTTTATTTCAGATAAATCAATTTTTATTAGTTTTCTAAGTCTCCATAATAATAATTTCTTTTGTAGTTGTTCAGCCTTATTCTTAAAACCCAATTGTCTATAAAGAGGAACTCTTTTTTTATTCTTTTCCATTCTTATTTCTAATACTCTTGACCTTAAACCCGCATCATTTGTAGGATTTTCTGATGTAAATATCTTTGGAGATTTAATTAAGAATCCAACCACCTCTTTTTTCTTGTCTCCCTCGACTCTTAATACTGCCCTATCACTTACACCAGTTTTTAATAATGTAAGCATTTCTCTATAATTTTCTCCTGCTGGATTAAATTCATCTAATAATAGAGTACCTTTCCATTGTGATGCTATTCTAAATATAGAAGCCATTGAAACTGCTCCTGAAGCGTCTATTGGCTTGTAACAGATGCTACCAACTACTTCCATAGCTGTTGTCTTACCTGTTCCAGTTCTACCTAAGAAGTGAAGATAAGGTATAAAAGGGAATTCATCATATACCCAATAGAATAATATTATATAAGGTAGTAATTCTTTAAAAAACCCTGGTGCTTCAAAGTATTCATATAAAAATTCTTTTATTTCTTCTACTAACTCTATAGTTGTTCCATATTCCTCAACACCTTTTGGTAAACTAATAATTCCTTGTGTTAAAAGTTCACTATCTATAGGTTGATAAACCTTGTTTTTATACTCAAAAGTTGACTTTTCTTCAGTTGTGCCTGTCTTCTTGTTAAAAACAATAAATTTCCTATTTGTTTTTGAAGTAGCAAGTGTCGTTGTGTCGCAACTATTGATTTGCTCTAGGATATAATCTTCTGTCTCTAAAAAAGATGTACTTACAAGAATATCGTCATCATCATCCTTTTTCTTTTTAGATTTATTAAGTTCACCCATTTCATTGATAGCGTTTTCTTTTTCTTCTTCTAAATCTATATCTTTTAGTCTGTCTTCTAGTTTTGCCATGTTTTTGTTATTTTTAATATCCTTTTAAGATACTTTTTTGCTTCTTTTTTATATAATTTTCGTTTCAACATACAAATTTCCTTTTCAATACCTTTAACTTTCCAGCTCTTAATCAAATAATCTAATGCTTTATCAGAATAATGATTATATTCTTTACAATCAATCCAAAACTCACTTTTTATAGGTGTCATATTCATTTTTCCACTCTTTATAAATCATTTCAATATCCATTCCAAGTGCCAGGTAAGACCTTGTAAGGGCTTCTACCTCTTCGTTAGTCATTGCTTCTGGTGCTGGGTATCTTTTGCGAGTTTGGTCTGAAGTCCAAGAGAGTTGATTGATGCGTTGAAATAAGGAAATTAACCTTTGAAGTTTTGTAAATTTTTGGATGTCTTGTACTTGATTTATCATTTATCTATTTATCTATTTATAGTTATAACAACTTATAAATACTCTGTCAAGTAGGTAATTATGTGATTTGTCCTAGTATAAAAGCTTGAGCCACGAAAATGTCTTTAAACACCTCCATTTTCCTTTTTTCAGGCCACATAACTAAAGTAATACCTGCATGGCCTGGGTTCATTCCTAGACCTATTCTTGATGCCCAAGGACATTCTGTTTTATAAGTTCCTGATACTATTGCTATTTTATCTGTTTGTCCTTTGTTAAAGTGTTCATATGATGATTGATGAGTATGACCCAACCAACCAATATCAGCCGTATATTCTCCACTTTCATACTCCATCATCCTCTTTGGAGCATTAGTTATATTTATTTTGCTCTTGCCCCAATATGTATGATTTAAAATCATCTTGTAAGTGTATCCAGCAGTTTGAATATCCAAATGTCCACCCTCTGTAAAGATAGGGCATTGAAACTCATCAGCAAATGTTTCAAAGAAGTTCTGTCCACCTGATAATCCAAACAGGTCGTGGTTTCCATGAGATATAATTCCTACTTTGTTTTTTCTATCCATATCAAGTAGCTTCTTAAACATGACACTTGCTTGGTAATGAGGAGGTAGAGGATTTTCAAACATTCCATCTGCAAACTTAACAGAGTTGAAGTTATCTACATGGTCTCCATTAGTTCCCAAAAAGAAATTAGGAGTATCTTCCACAATCTTTAAGTGTTCATTTAATAGGTCATAATCTACATTGATACTTCCGTAATGAATATCACTCATTAAACACATTGCAAATGGTTGTCTAGGATATTCTAGTTGAGGTATCCAAGTACCTTCTTTCTGACCGACCTTTGCTTCTTTGGCTAGTTGTTTTGCTTCTTGTAGGAATTGTGTGGTTTTTTCGTAGTTATATTCGGGTACTCTTTTATCGGGGAAGGGTGAAGTGGGAGAGATAATTTTCTCATCTCCCCTAGCGTTGATGACTAATCTTTCCATTTAGTTAATTTCTGCAAGTTGTTACGCATATTAATTAGTGTTAATTCATTTCTTAAATCTACTAACCTATCAATATCCTGCCTATCTGTTGATAAGTAAACACATTGTGTTCCTTTACAAACAGAACTTACTGGACAACTTCCAGTCATCTCCAATCCTCTCTCTTTTGCAAGAGTTTTAGATTGCTCCCACATTAGACATCCTTCTTCTTTCATTAAAGTCCTCCTAATTTCTGTGCAACTTTATAGACACCTGAACTTGAAATTCCTACTGCTAGCCCTATTTCTATACTTGGAATACCAAATAAACCAAATACTCCAAAAACTGTTCCTGCTATTACTGCGACCAAGAAGAATACAAATGATTTCCAGTTCTTATCAAAAGCAAACTGAATACCATTAACTAATCCTATTAAAACAAATCCTGCCATTGCATATTGAGACAAATCCATAAATTACCACCCCCTAGCCAAAACCACGCCAATTAAAATATATGCTATTACTGTTATTATGTGAAATAATCCATCCATATCGTTTTCTGGCTTATAAAAAAAGAACCATTTAATAAATCTCTTAAACTCTTTCCTAAATAGCTTCCAAAACCTGCTTAAAAACTTGCCAAGTCTATTTAAAAACTCCTCTGCTATCAGCTCATCAGGATGTATTTTCTGTTTTATCATAGTTGCTACATTAGGAAGTAGCCACCATCCTCAACCTAGCAACTGTTTCAATTCAGAAAGTCTTTTCTTCCATCCGTTAGTTTTCCCAATCCAAGTCCAGCGACTATATACAACCTGTGCAAGTTTTGATAAATCTGGGCATATAGGCTCTGGTTTGTTCTCCAATTCAGTTATTTTTTTGTTTAAAGATGTAATGGATAACTTCAAATTGATAATCTCTACCTCATTATTATTTTTAATTTTGGTTAAATCAGCTAATCTGCTTCTAACAGCTTGTACTTCCATTTCGTTTCCATTCTCATCAATTATTGGAAGTTTGGTTTGGTCTGTTATGGGAGCTTGTACTGGTTCTCTGAATCTTAAAAATCCTAAAACATCTGTATAAGCATGTGTAATAATTCCACATTTATTTTTAGTAGTTAGGAAGTTTTGGTCAAATGTTTTAAAAGTATTAATATCTCCTTCACCATTTGATACAGAAATATGTCCAACATTTACTTTGACACCATTTATATAGACATATCCATTAAAGACCACCAGGTCGCCTATGTGGGGTACTGCCATAGCAGTATTAGGTATCATCTCAAAATACTTTACAGTAGCGTCATTTGGCTTTACATACACTTCAGATGCATATAAATGTCTTATTGCGTCTCTGGTAACACCTAATTCATCTAACCAGGCATAAGCTAAGTCCATGCATTGATTTAAATTAGAAGGGTCATTAACCTCACATGGTTTACCATTCCACTTATTAAAGAATGTATTAAATTTATCTTTCATTTAGCTATTGTTTTTTTAATATAGTCAACATCTTTTTGTAATTCTGCATCTCTCACTAAACTATCGTTAATTTTACAATTTATTAGGTCTAATTTTGTATTGATTGTTGTGTAATTGTTTTTTAATTCTTGAATATCTTGTGCGTTTACTGCTCTACCTGCTTGAAGTGTTGCGAGGGCTACAGCAAATGAAATAATAACTGTTCCAATAGTTAACCAGATAGAACTGGGCTTTTCTAAAAATGTTCCTTCTGTATTTAACTTGGTCATATATACATATTACAGGTTACTTTTGATTGGTGGCAACTACTTTCCATAAAATTTACTCAATTCTTCTTCAGAATAGTATTGACCCCATGCTTTTCCTTCATCTTTTGAAGCATCCCATCTACTTAAATATCCTTTTGAAATCATATACATAGCACCTCTAACATTGTATTCTGCATTTGTTTTTTTAGCATCTTGTGGAATAACTTTCCATCTCTTTAAATCTGACCAAGTATCATCTGTAAACATGTAAAGCCCTTCTGCTGAAGAATAAGGTAGTATTTCACCTTTACTATTTTTTGTCTTACCATCAAATCCACCCTTCTCTGCTGAATTGGTGTGGTCTAAAACACTTTCTGCATATGCAATATCTGTTGCAAGGTCTCTAGGAACACCATATTTATCTGCATTTCTATTTATAATATCAAGTGTTGCCTTTTTATCTTTTTCAACATTTGCAATAGCAGAAGAACGATATTGAAGTTTTCCTGCTAAAGCCTGTTTTTCTAATTCATAGTATTTATCAAGTTGTTCTCTAGTTGGCATCATCCCTTTAACAAAATCTTTACCCAATGCCATATCTCTTAATACTTGTGTAAGTTTTGCTGGTGGGGTAGGAACTTTATTTTTAACATCAGAAGCCATTGCTTCCTTTACTTTAAACGGATTAAATGATGTATTTTTGAATTGGTCAATAATCTCTTGTCCACGAGTTGCTCTATCTTTTGTGTCATCAATTTTCTTGAACTCAACAATCATTTGTTGTGCTTCTTTAAGGCTAACCTTCTTATCTTTAACTGCCTTGATTAAAGCGTTTTCTACTTTAGTGTAGCTTGACCAAACTGCTGTAGGTACAACCTTCCAATTATCAGGTGATTCAGAACCACCTAGTTTGTTAGGTATGGTGTGGTCAAGTTTAACTTCTTTCATATCTTTAACACTTCCACCATTATCTTTAACCCATTGTTTTTTAAATGCCTCTGAATCTGCCACATCCTGTCTAGCAACTACTATTATTCCACCATCACTTACCTGCATTATCTTTTGACCACTAAATATTCTATTAAAAGCTGTTTCTGGGTCTGTACCTAGTGCCTTTGCATATACTTGAACCATTGACATAAAGTCCTCATTCTTAATTACCTCGTTTGTAGGTATTATTTCTGATTTTATGTTTGAATCTCTAAATGTATTTGAGCCAATTCCAAAGAAGTCAAGCACAACACCAAAAGCCTTATCAATTGTTGGATTTTTTACAAGTTGAATAACATTTTGAATAGTAATTGGTACTCCAGTCTGTATTAAAGTACTACTAAGAGTTGGTTCATCTCCTGCAAAGTTCCTACCTCTCAATACATCTATTACTCCCCTTGTAGCTGGTGGGGCTTTATTAACAAAAAAGTTTAATAATGCATCAAATCTACTTGTTTCTCCAAAACCTGAACCATAATCTTTAATTTCTCCTGTTGTTGCACTTTTATACTTGTTCATTAACATTCTTGCTACAAGAACGATAA
>Ga0268280_1002425_pt1 | contig 10859 bp, 14 predicted proteins | sample saktaG_9_FD_190139 | JGI IMG/M metagenome (GOLD analysis project Ga0268280, IMG submission 190139) | Saline water microbial communities from Sakinaw Lake, British Columbia, Canada - sak_2011_5_24_40m | ecosystem: Environmental > Aquatic > Non-marine Saline and Alkaline > Saline ...
CGTAAACGCCCAGTATGTGCCTTCCCTTAACAGAGGGAGGCACGGTGATGACATAACTGAATGTGCCGTTGGGCTGAGCCACTACATTGGTGTCGATTATGGGTCCATCCCATGTAAATGTAATCCCATCCTCTCCCGCCCTGAAACCGACGCCCGTAATGGTTATCTTGGTCCCGACCGGTCCTGATGCGGGTGTTGATTTACAGAAAGGAGATACAGTGAATACCAGGTCAGGAACGTCGCCCGGGCCCGTAGAGGCACTGGAGGCGCTTACGATGTATTCGCCCTTTGGCGCGGTGGGTACATCGAACTGGGCGCTCCATGAGCCTATTTTGTCGGCCTGAATCGGTGATTTAGACAGCGGACTGCCGTCCCAGTTGAATTTGATATCGCCCTCGTTAGGCGCAAAGCCGTAGCCGAAAATATAGATGCGAGTGTTGATCCTGCCCCAGGGCGGCTCACAGATGAGACTTGGACGGACGGAGAAATTAGATGATGCTGTAATATTTGACCAGTTACTATCATCAGTGACTTTTACCGTGTGCGTACCTTTGGATGAGGGAGGAACATCAAATTTATGGTTGATCTCTCCCGTTTTGGAAACAGGAACGTTTTGTACAAGTTTCTTATCATCCCAGTAGATCGTCGCCACCTTACCGATGAATCCGTCACCGGTTATGGTTATCTTTGCACCCATCTTGCCCGAGTCAGGATTCAGCGTGATTGATGTAGCAAAAACGCGGGCAGGGATCATCAATATGAATAACAGCATGACGGGAAGCAATGCTGAGATGACAAACAAAGTCCCGGGGGAAAGCGATATTTTACCGTTGCGGTATATCAATCCCATTATATTCTCCATAGCTGCAATTACTTGTGAATCAAGTGTTAGCTTATAATAAAAAGGACGATAAATCAATTGTCTAAATGTGATAGGCGGTGGTTTGACACTGGTTATATTATGTTGATAGACTTTAACGCAGTTTCAGCCTCGTCTCGCTGCTTTTTGAGCGTGTCCATGGCCCCGTGGTGTAGCGGTCTAACATGCCACCCTGTCACGGTGGAGATCGTGGGTTCGAATCCCATCGGGGTCGCCAATACCTACGAAATCGGGCGAGAAAATTAGCCCGTTTTTCTCCTGCAGACTATCGCAAAGGGTGAAAAGAGGAAGGAAAACCTGTCTCGGTTTTAGAGCGATTATTCTCTTTAGCCCGGCGTCACAGTAAACAGCCTCAAGCATCATGGCCAGCATCCTGGCCTTTTCCTGTTCATTAGCCCCATCCCATATGGCCGACATGCTTTTTAGTTTTTCACCAGCCTTTATAGTCTCATCCTCTCCAGGTATAGTGAGTGAGGCTAAATTGATCTCCAATCTCCTCTTCTCTAATTCATACTCAGCCTCGCTTATTTCAAGCTCTGCGTACAGCTTCCTTAGGAGTTTCAGTTTTTCTTCTATTCGTTCCTTTTGATTAGCCACATGAACTCTTTCATCAAGAGATGTCACAATATTAAGCACCTCAATCTGCCAGGACTGAGATGGGTAGAAGTTCTTCTGCGCATATAATATAATACGAATTATTAGGTCATATAAAAAGAACATTTACGAAGCCTGACCAATGGAAAGACTATAGTGACAACATGCGCTAGAAACGGCTGCCAGAATCACGGCAAACTTGTAATTGATGCAAACGTTGTGCACTATATGGTTGGTGGAGCAGTCAGTATGGCGGAGAAAAAATACGGCCAATTAACATGGGATCAAAGACTACCGCACGTTAAAGAAGAACTGACAAATAATCTAAATCTGATAACGAAATGTAACCTTGATGGACAAATGTATATGCCAGATCAAATCTGGACCGCGGAGCTGGTGAGGGCATCCCCTTTTCTGTACCAGCCAGAATGTTAGTTTTGCAGGTTATGTAGCCTTTGCCACTGCCAACGCATACTCGAGTGAAGCCAAGTTACCCAAGGCCCTGTGGGGCCGCTCCTTATTATACTGCTGGCGCCAGGATTCCACCTTTTCGCGTGCATCCTCCAGTGATAAGAACCAGCTTTCATTCAGACATTCCTGACGTAACCTTCCGTTGAACGCTTCAATAAGTCCATTGTCAGTCGGTTTGCCCGGCCGGCTAAAATCCAGCTGCACACCATTCAAATAAGCCCACTGATTCAGAGCTTTGCTTATGAACTCCGGCCCGTTATCCACTCTGATCGTACTTGGAAGCTTACGTTCTTTTCCAATCTGCATTAATACTTCTACGACTTTGTGTCCTCCGATACGGTCATTTACCTCAATAGCCAGGCTCTCACGGGTAAAGTTATCCACTAGCGTTAAGAGCCGCATGCGCCGTCCATCGAACAACTGATCGCTCATGAAATCCATTGACCATCCCTCGTTGGGTTCCGTAGCCATTAGCCTGTCGATGCGCCTGCAAGCAGTCACATGCCGTTTAGGTCTCTTGGATCGCATCGTCAGACCTTCCTCTCGGTAGATCCTGTATACGCGCTTATGATTCACCTTCCAGCCTTCACGTCGAAGCAATACGTGTTATCGCTCATACCCATAGCTTACCCTTGCCAGTGCCAGGTCCCGAATTCTGATCCTGAGAGCAGCCTGCTCATCTTTTCTGCTGCAGTATTGATAAGTGGATCTCACCAGCTGGAGTACTTTACAAGCCCTGCGTATGCTGACCTTGTAACACACCTTCAATACCTCAACTTGCTCTCGCTTCTGAGCAGGCTTCAGGGCTTTTTTCGCAGTACATCCTGAAGCATCTGCTTATCCAGACTTAGATCTGCCACCAACTGCTTAAGTTTCCTGTTCTCCTGCTCAAGTACGTTGAGCCTTCTTACCTCCGGGATTCCCATACCAAGATATTTCTTCTTCCATCGGTAAAAGCTCTGCTCAAAGATGCCCATCTTCCTGCATACCTCAGGAACAGGTGTGCCAGTCTCTGCCTGCCTTAGTGCGAAGGCGATTTGCTCTGCCGTGTACCGGGATTTCTTTAGGGGACGATCTTCCTTTAGACATATTGATCATCCCACAAAACTCGCATTCCGTCCGGCCCAGTTTCCGGGGAGACCGCCAAATCACAGGAAAATTCTAAGAGCAACTGGCCTGGATTATCAGGGGAGGGTCAAACTGTTTTTCACTCATAAGGATGGTAATGTTATTACCATCCTATTAATCAGAGCTACCAAATTGGCCTCGTCATTTTGTGACATTCGGCACTATTAACTTCATATAATTTCTAAATTTCTTCACACAATCTTCACATGTGCCTATTATACTACTAGTTAGCAACAGATATGACAGATATAGAGGAACTGGCCACGAATCCCATTTCAAAATCACCCAGGAATCAAACACATACAGTCTTAACGTGGAGTCAAACTATCATAGGCTGTTTGTGGATTGTAGCCTTAGCCATTCTATTAGGTGGGATATTGAATTATACGTTATTGCTTGATGCTATTGACGGTAAATTGATAGCTGGAATCCAACAGAAGCAACTGACAGACTTAAGACAGAAAGCCGAGCAATTGTACCCTGGCAGTTCCTTCATTAATCTTGTCTCAGCTAAGAAACTCTACGATGATAAGCTTGCTCTATTTTTGGATGCCAGAACAGCGCCAGAATACCAGAGTGCACATATTTATGGGGCCATGAGTTTGCCAATTAGGGCGCTTGTGCTGGGAGATATCGAATTGGACAAAGTATTGCCGGCTAAAGGAGCACTTTTGATTACGTACTGTGATGGTGGCGAATGTGATATCGGGCTGGAATTGGCGAAAGAATTATCTGAACGAGGATACAATAATATTTTTGTCTTAGGAGAAGGATATCCCGGCTGGGAAGCCGCTGGCTACCCTATTGAAAGGTCAGGCATGAAGCAATGAAACTACTGCATAATGACTACCTTCATTTGGCAGTCCGCTTATTAATAGGCGGACTATTTCTCTACGCCGGCGTGCCAAAAATTCTGGACACACTCGGCTTTGCCGCATCCATTTACAACTATAGGCTCTTCCCTTCTCTAGTAATAGGCTTGACGGCTGCTTTTATTCCATGGGCGGAAGTTCTCGCAGGTCTGGCACTTGTCTTGGGGGTAAAAGTGCGAAGTGCATCACTGATTATTTCATTGTTGTTAGTGGTATTTGTCAGTCTTGCCGCGATTAGCTCTATACGCGGCCTTGACATAGATTGTGGATGCTTCAGTGGAGTTGAGAGAAAGGCTAGCTGGTTGGCAATCTTCGAGGATATTGCTCTACTGGGTTGCTCATTTTTCATCTTCTGTTTCGATCAAGGCATAATTTCTCCAATAGCACTGTTTAGAAAAATTAACAGTCCGTCAAAAAAGGATGAACTAGCATGAGAATTAAAATATATTCAGTTTTTTTTATAGCTATTTTATTCTTGGGTCTGGTAAGTACAGCTGGATGCTTGATATCTATGTCTCAGAGATCACCTGTTAATCAGCCTAATTCCAATCAGACTACTAGCGGCAGTCCGGTTCAGAACGACGATACACCAAAAGCAAATAGTCAGTCCGATCCAAACTTGGCAGAAAATAGTGAGCCTTCACCTGAAGTTGCTGAAAGTAAACCGGCGGCTGACGCTGGAGAAAGTACCATTCACCAAGGCACAAGTGGTGATCTAACCGTTACGGAATTATCGAGCATGCTGGCATCTGGTGAAAAGCTGATTTTGATCGATTTAAACCCACCCGCCGAATATAAAGAAGGGCATATCAGGGGTGCTATTTGGGGTGATTATGGATCCATACGAACTGCAGGAGCCGAAACATATCTCACGCAGCTTGGCGTCAAAAAGACCGATACTATTGTGCTGGTTTGTGAAATTGGTAATAAGAGTGCGCGTGCTGTTCCCCTTGTAGCCAGAGATGGTTATTTGAAAGTCTATAGTCTTACAGATGGAAATATCGGCTGGTTGCGAGCAGGATTTAATCTGGAAAAATGAATCTGGTAATTGTGTCTATTAAGAAGTCTGAAAAATTTATTGGACTGGTCAACCAATTTCACAATATATTCATATCTTACTGGTATCATAGAAATTACAGTGATCGATCGCTGAAAACGTATAATAAAAAGGAGGTGAGAAAGAAAAGATATGAGAAAATTTAGCAAATCCTTGGTCATTGGTCTCTTACTTGCTGTGTTGGTTTTAACCACAGTTGGTGCTGGTGTAGTTTTTGCCCAAGATAATGAAGCACAGCTACCGCAGCAAGGATGGTGCCATGGTTCTGATGGTGTATGTCCACAAGGCATTACCGCAGAACAAAGAGCAAATGGCGTCTGCCCAAGCGGTATAACAAACGGCGGATGCCGCGGTTGTCACGGTACCGTCACCACTCCTGCAGTACAGTAAAAAACACGACAACTATATTAGCAGGAACCACTAAGAATTTGGCCTTAGGCAAGAGTTATTCCCATAAATATACTCTTGCCTAAGGGCATTTATAAGCGAGGGTAAATTATTAAATGACCACTTTAAATAAAACAATACTTTTAGTTGATGACGAAATAAAAACTAGTGATGTGGTCAGAGTATATCTCGAAAAAAATGGATATGAGGTGATAATTGCTCTTGATGGGAAAGATGCATTGGAACGGGTATATTCTAAGAATCCAGATCTTATTTTGCTTGACCTGAACCTACCATTTATAGATGGGATTGACGTATGCAAGATAGTTCGCCGCAATTCCCGTGTGCCTATTATCATGTTGACGGCGCGGGACGAGGAAGACGATAAAATAAGCGGTCTGGAATTAGGAGCTGATGACTATATTACCAAGCCATTTAGTCCACGTGAACTTGTTTCGCGAGTGAAAGCGTTGTTCCGTAGGTTAGATGAAGGCAATAGCAGCGATCATCATGAGGAAAATATATCGGTTGGTGAATTGTGGATAAATATTAATCGCCACGAGGCAAAATATTTGGGGCAAGATTTATCACTTACGCCGCGTGAATTTAGTATTCTTAATGTCTTGGCTAGAAACCCGGGGCGGGTCTTCTCCAGGCAACAGCTTCTTGATAAGGCTTATAATATATCTTACGAAGGTTTTGATCGGACAATAGATGCCCATATAAAAAATATCCGGCAGAAGATGGTAAAGATAAACCCCGATTGCTCAATACCCCTGGTTACCGTTTTTGGAATAGGCTATAAGCTGGAGAATGGATAGGATGCACAGTCTATCGTTCAAAATGATTCTTCTTTTCTTAAGCATTGCCATCTTGGCTGCAGGTTTGGTTGCCTTGTGGGTGAATTACTCAATGCAGACCGAGTTTGTTCAATATTATCAGGACATATGTACCCAAAGGATGTCATCAGAAACAGATTTGCAATGTGGCCATGGTGGCAAATTTGCTCTTGGTGCCGCAGAGCAGGCCTTCCTTTCAACTTTCAGAAATTCCCTCTGGATATCAGCGCTAGTTGCTATAGTTATCGCCATTATTCTCGGTCTAGTCTTTAGTCAATTGATCACACGTCCTTTGAAGCGACTGATAGTCTCTGCTAAAGCGATTGCTTCAGGCGATCTTTCTCAAAAAGTTAATAACGAAAGACGGGATGAGGTGGGGCAATTATCTCAAGCTTTTAATGATATGGCCGAGAAGCTGAAGAATAAAGAGCTTAGTCGGCGACGGCTGATAGGCGATATAACCCACGAATTACGAACTCCACTTAGCGTTATCCAGAGTAATTTGGAAGCTTGGATTGATGGCGTAATCCCCGCAACACCAGAGCGGATGGTTTCTGTGCACGATGAGACTGTGCTATTGTCCCGGCTGTTCACCGACCTCAGGGACCTGTCGCTGTTTGAAGATGGTAAATTCACACTGCATTGCGCCTCAACAAATCTGGTTGATATTGTAAATACAGAGATATTGGGCATTGCCGCTCAAGCTCAACAAAAGAAGGTCTCCATCAGCGCCGATATATCTGAAGAACTGTCAGAGGTGTTTGTAGATGCTTATCGTATCCGCCAGATTTTTCATAACCTACTGGATAATGCCATCCGGTATACTCCTGTTGGCGGTACAATTAAAATTAAAGCAAATTCTAGCGCACCTGGCTGGGTAACTATAAATATATCAGACACCGGCAGTGGAGTTAGCCCCGAAGACTTACCTTATGTCTTCAATCATCTGTATAAAGCTGAGAAGTCACGCCACCGAGGTCACAGCGGTTCAGGATTAGGATTGGCTATAGTTAAGCAACTCGTAGAAGCTCATGGTGGAAAGGTATGGGTCGATAGCGAATTAGGCAAAGGGAGCAGCTTCTATTTCACTTTACCCACTGTCTGTTAGTCAAGATTTCTGTATTTGTACCCCTATTATCCTGACACCACTTATTGTTTTCATTGAAAGAGTTGCCGGCTCGATGATCAGACACTGTTTCTCTTTTAGTTCTACCGTTTCCGAGTTTACTTTTACCCGTGCCTCGCCATTCAGAATATAGAATATGACATAAGATGCCATTTCACAGGTGGGCATCTGTCCTCCCGGTGGCAACTCAATTATTCTTGTCTTAAATTCCTTAGTCTGATAAAAGACGTTCTTCTCTCTTTGCTCATAAGGAAATACGTTTATCTTGTCAAGGTCAAACACTTTCATTTCTCTACCTCCTGTGAAGCACCTGTTCGCCTGGTACCAGTCCACTCAATGAGTTTTTTTATAAAGATACCCATAATAAGCGACAAAAATGATAGTTAAAATAAGCCTTGCCGCCATGAACTCGATGCCTAGGAATTGTAGCTCGACAAGCTACCGAGGGATTTTGATTTACCATGATTTCGCTCTCAACAGAAATTATACCTCTGTTAGCTTATGACATGTCATATTCTTTTGGGCATTGTTCTTTGATGCATCTTCATAGCTACCACTATAAATATGACTGTAAATGCAATTAGAACAGCAAAATCAAGAGCTAGTGGCAAATACCCCTGCCCCTGAATGCAGTTACGGGCAATATCAGTAAAATAAGTCAGGGGCGAGATATAGGCAATCACTTGTCCCCATGAAGGGAGTTCATTCAGTGGGATAAAGATACCACTGATAAAAACTACGGGGAATTTGATTACCGAGGCGATCATGTTAACTGTAGACGGAAGATTGGTGGGTGGAATGGAAAACACGTTGCCCAACGATGCAAAACATAAGGAAGCCAGTATAATCGCGAGGATAAGTATTAGCAGCCCTGGTATGGTGATTCCCATGATCAAACCAAGAATAATTGGCACGAGGGAAATTATCGCTCCGAAGAAAAATGAAGCAAGTACGTCCCCGGCAATAATTGTTTCAATCCTTAGAGGGCATGACATTAGCCTTTCTAGGGTTCTTGCCTGAGCTTCCCATGGCACCACTATCGGAGAGATTGATGTAGCCGTAAAAAACAAGATCATACCCAGAAGTCCAGAAATCATAAATTCAATAGACATCTGCCTCCCGATGGTAAATGATAAAAACAGGAAAACAGGGAAAAGCACGCCGAAGATTATTACTGGACCCTTGGAATAATAAATGTGGATATCTTTGCGTGCTATCACCAGCGATCGGCGAATTTGCTGCCATAAAAGTACCATATTAGACATGATGCACCTCCTTCTCAGTTAGCGCCACGAAAGCATCTTCTAAAGAAGGAGACAAAGTGTTAAGCGATATAATATGAAGCCCAAGATTACTCGAGTAGTTGACTATTTGAGTTACCAGTTCCCCTGGATTGTCGGTATAGAGTCGATACTTATCACCATTTTTTTGTACTTCATTCACTGCGGGCAATTGCTTGAGTTCCTCGGCGCTCGTTGTGTCACTAAAACTTACCTCAACTGAATGCCGGCTGCTCGTAGCCATCCTTAGTTTCTGCGGTGCATCAATAGCAACAATTTTACCTTTATTGATGATAGACACTCGATCGCAGAGTTGATTGGCTTCATCCATATCATGGGTGGTAAGAAAAATAGTCTTCCCTTCGCCATTAAGGACACGAAGCATATTATTAATCATTCGAGCACTTTGAACATCTAAGCCAGAGGTAGGTTCGTCAAGGAAAATTAATGCCGGGTCGCTCACTAATGCCATGCTCAAGATAAGGCGCTGCTTCATGCCCTTCGAATAGGTTTTAACCAGACTGTTTTTCCGCTCCAAGAGGCCCAATGATTCTAGCAGTTTCTCGCTCCTGTTCTTTGCCGTATTAGAGGGGATACCATAAAGCTCGGCCATAAGCATGAGATTGTCCCAACCCGAAAGGTCAGTATAAGCATTTGCCATCTCCGGTAGAATACCCGATATCTGCTTGGCATGGATGCTGCCAGCGCCCAAGCCCTTGATGAATGCAGTACCGCTATCAGCTTTGATAACGCCAGTCAGCATCCTGATTGTTGTCGTCTTGCCTGCACCATTGGGACCGAGGAACCCGAAGAACTCGCCCTCGCTCACGTTGAAGCTGATGTCATTAACAGCCGACAAATTTCCATAGCGTTTGGTGAGATTGTGTACCTCAATTGCTGCAGTGTCAGTCGTCGTATCTAACATTCTTACCTCAACTCGATAGTATATTTTCTCAATTCCTCAGGCTTAGATAGATCGTCATTAATCAACGCAATGATTCACGTCCTGCGCTACTCAAAGGACAGTATTGTTGACAAGATAGATCTTCGCCCGATTCCCCAATACTCAGGGCGGATAAGGCTATTTTACGGCATTTTTCAAGCGTATCATGGTTGATAAAGTAGTGAATGTGATAGCCACGTCTCTCACTTTTCACTAAACCTATACCTTTCAACACACGCAAATGCTGTGAAACTGCTGATTGAGATACTCCCAGGGATTGAGCCAAAGCATTAACACAAAGGGCGTCTGATTTATGCTGATTGCAAAGAAGCCTGACCAATTTGAGGCGGGTGCAGTCTGACAGAGCACTAAAGACTTCCGCCTGCTTATTTATGTCGTCCACGGAAAATTTCTTAGTGCCCATAATTATTATAAGTATCTACTAATATACTTATAATAATCTTTTGTTAATAAAGATGTAAAGAATGAAATTTGATATAGCTTATTATTTTGAATTGGAGACTAGCAATTGTTGGAGCGCTGGAATAAGCTTCTTACTCTCAAACAGGAGTCTGGGAACTGTCCAGAATGGCCCAACTGTATGGATTCGAACTTCCAAACGGCAATTTCTTTGCGTGTGCTCTACAATACGCAAAACTCCGGTGTTTCAAGTGGAGTTCGACCCTCCCCCGCCTCCACCAACTAAATTGTTTATTATTTGTTATAGTCCCATAGGTATTGGATGCCCCGACCCCCATTGGGGTCGTATCTTATTCATCTGTTGATTGATACCTTTGCCCTTTTTCTATAGCATTGCCGTCATCCAATAAGCCACGTATAATCGATTATGAGGGCATTATGATCGATACAGCGCTAGTTATCCTGATGGCTGCAGCGGCCTTTTTGCTGGGCGCCTGCCCCTTTTCACTCTGGATCGGCAGGGCAAAGCTGCGCAGGGACATCAGGGACTTCGGGGACGGCAACCCCGGTGCAACCAACGTATTCAAGGCAGGCGGGCGGATGTGGGGTGTTATCGCGCTAACAGCGGACATGCTTAAAGGAATGCCCTTTATCCTTATATCTGAATATTTGTTGGGCTATGCGCAGCCGATCGGTTACATTATCGCTGTTTGCGCGGTGATCGGCCATGCTTATTCACCCTTCCTGGGATTTCGTGGCGGCAAGGCGCTGGCGGTATTCGGCGGGACCCTGCTGGCCCTGGGCCGGTGGGACATCATCATCTGCCTCGTCATATTATTCTTTATCGGGTTTCTCTTCATCA
>Ga0268280_1002427_pt1 | contig 10850 bp, 10 predicted proteins | sample saktaG_9_FD_190139 | JGI IMG/M metagenome (GOLD analysis project Ga0268280, IMG submission 190139) | Saline water microbial communities from Sakinaw Lake, British Columbia, Canada - sak_2011_5_24_40m | ecosystem: Environmental > Aquatic > Non-marine Saline and Alkaline > Saline ...
CGTGAGAAATGTAAAGATGATTGCTGTTTTTCTGGCGGCGCTTAGCTTCTCTATTTGCGTTACTCCGGGATTTGCCCAGACGCTTTCGAGCACGGAATTGATTGAGAACGCGAAAGAACTGAATGGCGCAATAGTATCATATAAGGGCGAGGCAGTGACGGCTATCATGCAACGGGGGGCGCATTCCTGGGTCAGCGTTAACGACGGGCCTAACGCCATAGGCATATGGGCCGAAAACAGCCTTGTCGGGAATATTGAATTTATAGGCGATTATAAACACAGAGGCGATACGATCGAGATAGAAGGAATATTTAACAGGGCCTGTTCCGAGCACGGCGGAGAGCTTGATATACACGCCGAGAAGATTACGGTCCTGGAAAGAGGCTCGAGTCGCGCGGAGAGGCCGTACGGGAACAGAATAAGGATAGCGATAGCGCTTTTTCTGGCTACTCTCATAGCCGTGGCGTTTTTCCGGGGAAAATTATAATAGTTCAGATTTAAGGAAGTTTAACAAATCTGTCATCCTGAGAGAGCCCTCGAAGGGCGAACGAAGGATCTAATCCTTTAGATTCTTCGTCGCCCGCCACCTTCGGTGGCGAGGCTCCTCAGAATGACAAGCGTTTCTATAACTCAATCGTTGTATAAAAAGGTGATATGCAGAATAATCTGGAAGAGGCCAGAATAAAGGCCGCCGAGATGTTCGTTAATTTATCCTCCCTGCTTAAGAGAGACGTGGTCTCTTCCGACGGCAATGTAGCCGGCAGGTTATGGGATATATCCGCCAAGCTAGGCGATATATATCCGAGAACCGAGGATATTATTATATTCAAAGGCTCTTTTAATAGATCATATGCAAGCGTTGAATGCTCGCACATAAGATCGATCGACGATGAAATAACTCTCGACATAAAAAAGTCCGATATCAAATTCACTCCTGATGTAAAAGCGTATGAGTTTCTGCTTAAGAGGGATATCCTCGATCAGCAGGTGGTGGATACTTTTAATCATAAGGTCAGGCGTGTTAACGATGTGCAGCTGCTTAAGGTGGACAACGAATTTTTCGTGGCCCACGTTGATATAGGGTTAAGGGGCCTTATCCGCCGGCTCGGTTGGGAGAAAGCCATCGATATCGCCGTCAGGTGGATAAACAGTAAGTCGAAATACTTAAAGAGCGAAGAGCTCGTATCGTGGAAGTATGTTCAGCCGGTCACCGTTAATCCCGCGAGCATGACCATGAAATTATCCTTATCCGAAAAACAACTTACATCTATACCGGCGGCCGATCTCGGAGATATCATATTTGATCTTAACCCCGCGCAGAGGATGGCCATCTTCAGATCACTCGACCTAAAGACCAAAGCCAAGGTGCTCGAAAATCTGGATCTTGAGGAGCAAAAGTCGATATTAAAGGAACTGGATAAGAAAGAGGCGGCGGTTCTTTTGTCCAATATGTCGTCGGACGAGGCCACGGACCTTCTGGAGAACCTGCCTCACAGCACGGTTAAGAACCTTTTGACGCTTATTGAGTCGGGACGGGCGAAAAAACTTTCGACCCTTCTGGGGTATTCCAGCGACTCTGCCGGCGGTCTCATGACCACAGAATTCGCTTCGGTCCGGGATACGGTGACGGTGGCGGAGGCGATAGAGTATATCCGGAATAATACAAAAGAGCTGGAAACTGTATTGTATCTGTTTATGGTGGATGAGAAGAACAAGCTCAAGGGCATAACGACGATACGGAAACTTTTATTCGCCGACCCTAAAGATCCCGTAATTAAAACGGCTTATCCCAAGACGTTATATGTCCATCTGGACCACAGCGCGCAGGAAGTCGCGTATATTATGGATAGGTATAAGATATCAGCCATCCCGGTTGTGGACGAGCATAAAATATTGCAGGGCATGATAACTATGGATGACATATTAAGCCAGGTGATATCTATCGCCTGGAGAAAAAGGCATAAAGCGGCAAGGGGCGTCTAAATAAAATGAGTAAGAACGAAAACGTATTAAGAAGGCCGAGCAGGTGGAAGAATCTGCTGATATTCCTAAGCATTATGGGTCCGGGAATAATAACGGCTAATGTCGATAATGACGCCGGCGGCATAGCGACATATTCGGTGGCCGGCGCCCACTTCGGATATTCGATGCTCTGGATATTCATACCGATGACGATCGCGCTGATAGTCATACAGGAGATGTGTTCAAGGATGGGAGTAGTCACCGGAAAGGGGCTGGCGGACCTTATAAGAGAGAGGTTCGGTGTCAGGGTGACTTTCTATGCTATGATCGTTTTCGTATTCTCTAATCTTCTGAATACTATAAGCGAGTTTTCAGGCATCGCGGCGAGCTGCGAGATATTCGGTATATCGAGATATATAGCGCTTCCCGTGGCGGCGATATTTATATGGTGGATTGTGGTAAAGGGCACATATAAATCGGTGGAAAAGATATTTCTATTTGCCTGTCTATTTTACCTTGCCTACATAGCGACCGGATTCATGGTTCATCCTCAGTGGGGTGAGGTATCCAGAGAATTTGTGCGTCCGTCTTTTTCGTTTAAGCAGGGCTTTATCATCATGATCATGGGTATTATCGGCACGACGATCGCGCCATGGATGCAGTTTTATCAGCAGTCCTCGGTCGTCGAAAAGGGTATAAACGTCAAAGACTATAAATACGCCAGGCTCGACGTGATAATCGGCGGCATAGTGGTCAGCATAGTCGCTATATTCATAGTCATATCCTGCGCGGCGACATTATTTAAAAGTGGCATCAGAATAGAGACGGCCAAAGACGCCGCCCTTGCCCTAAAACCGCTCGCAGGGAATTATTGTTCCGCATTATTCGCTATAGGGCTTCTGAACGCGTCCGTATTTTCGGCTATGATACTTCCGCTCGCGACAGCATATTCGGTCTGCGAGGGGTTAGGCTGGGAGACGGGAGTGGATAAGAAATTTAAGCAGGCCCCGCAATTTTATTTCCTATTTACGGCTCTTATACTGATAGGCGCCGGATTCATAATGTTCCCGAACCTGAATCTAATAACGGTGATGCTGCTTTCTCAGGCGTCTAACTCTATTTTCCTGCCGTTCGTGCTCGTATTCATGCTGATCCTTATAAACGACAAGCATCTTATGGGAAAATACCGGAATTCACGTTTCTTCAATATAGTGGCGTGGGCCACTACGATCATAGTCGCATCGCTGACCGTGGCGCTTACCATAACGATATTTTTCCCGCCTAAGATTTAACGAAAGGACTTTATATGAGACTTCGTATAAAAGATATGATGTCAAAAAAGATAAGATCCATATCTCCCGACTTAAGCGCCGCTGAAGCATTGAGGATATTAGTAAAGAAGAGCACGAGTGGACTTCCGGTCATAGATAAGGAAGGCGCCGCGCTCGGCGTCTTTACGGAAAAAGAGGTTATAAGAGCGATACTACCCACTTATCTGAAAGATATCGGTAATTTTATATACGCCGAGGATTCCAAATCTGAGCTTAAGAAGATAGTTGGGCTTAAGAATATAAAGGTTCGGGATATAATGCGCAAAGACTTTCCGACGCTTGACGAGGAAGCGTCTCTTACAGAGGCCTCGAGAATAATGCTTATGAGAAATGAGCGCCGCATAGTGGTGCTTAGGAACAAGAAGGCTGTGGGGATAATAACGCGCTACGACGTGGTTAGGGGGCTTGCAAAAGAAGCGGGGGTAAGGCTTTAAGATGGCGAAAAAATTCGCGCTTTTAATATTATTATCGGTCGGTATGGGGTTTCTGGGCAGGCACATAGGCCTTAATCCCCATCAGTCCATATCTATATCGATATTCTCCGCATCTATACTGGGGACGCTCTTTTTCTGGGATTTTCGTCTCACGTTCGTGTTTCTGGGCACGTCCGTACTTCTCATGACAAAGACGATAGACCTTGAGCATTTAATAAAATACTCATCCCTTGAAGTTATCCTTTTTCTTGTCGGTATGATGGTGCTTGTCGGGCTTTTGAAGGAATCCGGATTTTTCGCCTGGCTCGTAAGTCTGATACTTAGAGTGAAGAATCTGACCGCTAAAAAATTCATAGTTTTAATAACGGTGATGTCGGCTTTGTCGGCCTGTGTGGTTGATGAGGTTACCTCTATAATATTCATAGTGGCTGCCGTATTCGAAATTTGCGATTATTTCGAGGTTAACCCGACGCCGTTTTTGATAATATCCGTCCTCGCTACAAATATAGGTTCGGCCGGAACCGCGCTCGGGAATCCCATCGGTATATTGATAGCTTCGAAATCCGGGCTTACTTTTGAGGATTTTATAAAAAAAGCATTTCCTATAATGCTTGTATGCCTTGCTTTTCTGATACCGATAGTTATGTGGTGGTATAGAAAAGAGATATCGCATCTGGATCGCAAGATAAAAGAGCTTGGCGCTAACGATATACTGATAAAACTTATATCCGTGCCTCCCGAGATGGGCTTAAAGATAAGTCTGGCAATATTCGGGGTTACGCTATTTTTCATATCTTTACATCACAGGCTGGAGGTGGCCTGGGATCTGCCTCCCAATACACTTCTATTTGTCATACCTCTTGTATCAAGCGGTATAGTGATGATATGGAAACATGCCAGGGCGAGATCTTACATCGAGAAGGACGTTGAGTGGTGGACGCTTTTATTTTTCATGCTGCTATTCGCGCAAGCCGGCACATTAAAATATACAGGAGCTACGGATTTTTTAGCGAGTAAGCTTATAGTCATAAGCGGAAACAGCGTAGCAACGCTTACCGGGATGATTCTATGGATATCCACGATAGGTTCCAGTATTTTGGATAACGTGGTTCTGGTGGCGGCTATGATACCGGTGGTGGAAGGTTTTAAGGTCGCCAATATAAGCACACAGCCGCTCTGGTGGGCTCTTCTGTTCGGAGGATGCCTGGGAGGTAATATAACTCTGGTCGGTTCGACCGCGAATATCGTCGCTCTCGGGATACTTGAGAAGGAGCACGATATAAAGATGCGTTTCTTCACATGGTTTTGGGTGGGGCTTACAGTGGGCCTAGTTACCACGACGGTAGTTTGGATAATTCTAACATTTGTACCCTGGTATCGTTAACCCTGAAACTTTCTCTGTAAAGTTTCAGGATGGCCATTCTTAAATTTTACAGAGAAAATTTAAGAATTAGGAGGGAAATATGCATTTAAGGCGTTATTTCGGGGCGGGGCTTCTTATAACTCTTCCGGCTTTTTTTACCGTGTACCTTATCTATGCCGTGTTCCGTTTTATAGACGGTATATTGGGAAAATTTATAAATTTTTACCTTAAGAAAAGCCTGGGTTTTTCCATACCCGGACTCGGGATAATACTCGGTGTCATAGTCGTTACTTTAATAGGTTTTGTGGCTACGAACTATTTCGGAAAGCGCCTGTTCAAGGCGCTGGAGAGCTGGTTTTTAAGATTTCCGTTCATCCGTAGAATATATCCGGCCGCCAAGCAGATAGTCGATTCTTTTATATCCAAAGAGAGCCCTGCCTTTAAGAAGGTCGTCCTCGTCGAATACCCGTCCAAAGGAATATGGGCTATAGGATTTTGGACTAATGATGGTTTCGACGAAGCCGTAGCGAAGACAGGGGAAGATCTGGTGCATATCTTCATAGCCACTACCCCGAGCCCTCTGACTGGTTTTCTTATACTTGTGCCTAGAAATAGCGTAAAAACACTCGATATTCCGATTGAGGAAGGCATAAAGATGATAGTCTCCGGCGGTATAGTGAGGCCCGAGGCATGATAATTGCGTTAACAATAATATTCCTCATCATTTTATTGGCGCTTGCGGCCCTTACGGCGGCTTGCGAGATATCGATAATTGGCGCCAGCCGGATAAAACTGAAGAGGCTTGCCGCGGAAGGTTCGAAGTCCGCAAAGGTCGTTCTCTCTATCCTTGGCTCTCCCCAGAAATTCTTCGGCACGATACTCGTAGCGAACAATATAATGGATGCCCTGATAGCTGTCATCGTAACTGCTATGCTTATTCACATCTTCGGCGGCGACGACAATTGGGTCGTCATAATGGCCACTTTAATAGCGGCGTTCCTTATAATAGTATCCGAGGTAACGGCTAAGACTATAGCCTCCAAGCGCGCGGACAGGCTGTCGCTTTTAATGGCCGGCTCTATCCGCACGCTTATGAATATATTTGCTCCGGTCGTCAAGGTGTTAGAGGCCATTACCGACGTACTGGTCACGGCCATATCGGGAAAGTCCGAAACCAAGACTTCGCTTGTTACCGAAGAAGAGATAAGGTCGATGATAAGGATAGGGGGCGAGGAGGGCGTGCTTCATAAGGATAAGTATAAGATGCTATCCAGGGTCTTCGATTTCGGAGATACCCTGGTTAAGAACGTAATAACGCCGAAAAAAGACATGATGTCTATTGATATCGCCTCCGGCATAGACGACATAATATACAAAGCCCTCGAATCGGGCTATTCCCGAATACCGGTCCATAAAGATACGCCGGATAACATAGTGGGCATTATTAATATGAAAGACCTGCTCAATCTTTGCCAGAACAAGGACCTTGTGGTGCTTCAGGATATAATTTATCCAGCCACCATAATCCCGGATTCTAAAAAGGTCACGGAACTCTTAAAAGAATTTCAGAATGGTCACACCCATCTGGCTATAGTCGTCGATCCGCAAGGCAAAGTCGAAGGACTGGTGACGCTTGAGGATCTGCTCGAAGAGATCGTCGGCGAGATCGAGGACGAGCACGACCTCCGCTTCAAACCCACAAAACCACTTTCGTCTCCCACCCCTCCCAAACCCTGATCTTTGCCTAACCTTCGTCTAACCGCCGCGGTTAGACGGCTTTATTTAACCGCCGCGGTTAGACGATGGCGGTTAGGTTATTTTCATGCGGGCTTTGATCTTGGCTAATTCGCGCTGATAGGGGATTTGATATTCTGCAAATTTCATGTATTGTTCACGGCCCATGTCTATTTCATTAGAATATTTGCATATCCTATCCTCAGCATCAATATCATTCATATATTCGCGATAGGAGGAATACGGCCAATCTTCAGGTTTATTTACCAGGTACGCCGTAACCGGATTCAGATGTATATAGCGCGTGGTGTGTAGAAGCTGCTCGTCACTATTTATTTTAATCTTTTTTGATTTTCCCTCCCAAAGCGGACCTTTTCGCTTATGTTTTAAATTGAAGTATCTGGCATAGCTATTGAAAGTGTTATTTATAAATTTTGAAATGCCATTTTCTTCAATTTCCTTCAATAACAGATGTATATGTGTAGGCATTAGACAGTATGCCAATATGTTCACAGAATGTGGATCGTTTTCCTTAAAATTCGGTTGTGCCAATTTTAAGAATTGCGAAAGACTCATGATTGGCTTTTTCGATCTGTAGTATCGTATAGCTATGATCATTCTCATAAATTCCTCCTCATTGTTAAATGTTACAAAATCCGCTATACTTTTATTGGTAACATGGTATATCATCTCTTCCTCCTTATTTTTGACCTCGTCTAACCGCCGCGGTTAGACGAACCGTTTAACCGCATCGTCTAACCGCGGCGGTTAGACGAAGGTGGTCAACAGGGTTCGCAATGTCCCCTCATATATAAAGACGTTAAAAATGGTCAAAAAGTTGCAATTATTTTAAAATAATTAAAATTTGACCGCGTTGAGCCGACGCAGCTTGACGCGGTTGGGCAGCCGACGCGGCTGTCCAGGTTCTTCATTCGAATAGTATTGACTTTTTCGGGCATCGATATTACCATTGATACATACACATACAGGGAGAATTGGCATGAAGAACGGTTATATATTGCTTGTTATATCGACTCTTTCCATAGCGTTTATACATTCGCTTGCGCCGGACCACTGGATGCCATTCGCGGTCATAGGCAAGGCGAAAAAATGGTCTAAGACCAGGCTCAGCCTTATTACGGCTATTTCCGGAATCGGGCATGTCGGCTCATCCATAGTGGTCGGGGCCATCGGCATACTTTTGGGCTTCAGCTTGCGCCATCTTACGGCCGTTGAATCCCAGCGCGCCGACATAGGGCTCTGGCTTTTAATAGGCTTCGGCGTGGCCTACACCCTGTGGGGGCTTAAGAAGGCCAAGGATTATAAGCATGAGCATATAAACGCCGAAGAGATGAAATCGAAGTCGATAACCCTCTGGACGCTCTTTGCGGTCTTCGTGCTCGGCCCGTGCGAACCGCTCGTTCCTTTGATGTTCCTGGCCACGGAATACGGTTGGATGGGGATCTTGACGGTCAGTTTTATATTTTCGATAGTAACGATATTTATGATGGTGGCGCAAAGTTTACTTGCCTATGTCGGAATACAACTCATAAGACATGATGTAGCGGAGAGATATTCGCACGCGTTTGCCGGACTCGTCATAATGCTTACCGGCGCTTTCATCCTGATGACCGGCGTATAAAATCCTTAAGACTGATGATATGGCAGAAAAAAGATACAGCATTGTCTATGAGGATGACAGCATAATAGTTATCGACAAGCCGTCCGGCATGCTCGTTATACCCACGCCGAAAAAAGAGATCAATACCTTAACCGATCTTATCAATAATGACCTGGATTCGCGCCGGATCGAGGCGAACGCCTATCCCTGTCACAGGCTCGACCGCGAGACCTCCGGATTAATAGTCTACGCTAAGGGCAAGGCCGCCCAGCGCCTCGTCATGGATCAATTCAAAGACCGGCAGGTTAAGAAGACTTATACGGCATTTGTGCAGGGCAGGGTAAAGAGATCGGTCGGCACGATAAGCGGGAATATCTACAACAGAGATAAGGGGTGCCCTGAAAGCGCCGTAACTAAATATATAACGACCGATAAGAGAAAAAATTTTACGGTGGTAGAGGTTGAGCCAATAACGGGCAGGACGAACCAGATAAGAATACATTTTAAGACGATAGGCCACCCATTAGTCGGAGAGAGCGTGTACGCTTTCAGGAAGGATTATGAGTTAAAGTTTAAGCGCGTAGCGCTGCACGCGAAGAGGATAGAATTTAAGCATCCGGCCACCGGGGAAAAAATGATCTTCGATTCGCCGCTGCCGGCCGATATGGCCGATTTTTTACGCAATAACAAAAGCTTGGTACAACAGGAGGAGCGATGAGCGGAATATTCGGAGTGGTTTCGAAAGGCGATTGCGCGAGGGATCTGTTTTACGGCACCGACTACCATTCCCATCTGGGCACGGAGTACGGCGGCATGGCCGTATTCGGAGCTAACGGGCTCGTCCGTCAGATACACAATATAAGCCAGAGCCAGTTCAAGTCAAAGTTCTACGAGGATTCGAAGCATATGTCCGGGCACGCCGGCATAGGGGTCATAAGCGCTCATGATGAGCAGCCGATATACTTGAGCTCGAGGTTCGGGCCATTCTGCATAGTGACGAACGGTTTAATAGAGAATATTGAGGAGCTGACGTCGCGGCTTCATAAAAAAGGCGTATCTTTCAGCGAGGTCACGAAGGGCACAGTGAATCAGACGGAGCTTGTGGCCAAACTTATAGTCGAGGGTTCCTCGTTTGTCGACGGAATAGAGAAGATGTTTGAGGTCATAGAGGGGTCGTGTTCGCTTTTAATATTAAACAAGGACGGAATATATGCCGCCAGGGACGGCCGCGGATGTACCCCGCTGATCTTAGGAAAGCGTAAAGACGCCTGGGCCATCACTTCCGAGACGGCGGCTTTTCCGAACAACGGATTTGAGATAGTAAAATACATGGGGCCGGGCGAGATAGTTCTTCTTAGCGATGACGGAGCCGTGACGAAGAAGCCAGCCGGCAAGACGGATCAGATATGCACATTTCTCTGGATATATACCGGTTTTCCAGCATCATCTTACGAAGGTGTAAATGCTGAAATAGTAAGAGAGAGATGCGGCAGGGCGCTAGCCAGACGCGATAAGGATATCGGGGTGGATCTGGTTTCCGGAGTTCCCGATTCAGGTGTGGGCCACGCGATAGGTTACGCTATGGAATCTGGGAAGCCTTACCGCAGGCCTCTTGTTAAATATACCCCCGGTTACGGCAGAAGTTATACTCCTCCGTCTCAGGAAAAACGCGATCATATAGCCAAGATGAAACTTATCCCGATAAAAGAAGTTATAAAGGATAACAGAATCGTGGTATGTGAGGATTCTATAGTGCGCGGCACGCAGCTTAAGAATTTTACTGTGAATAAATTATGGGACGCTGGCGCTAAAGAGATCCATGCTCGCCCCGCCTGTCCGCCGCTCATGTTCCCATGCATCTTTAATCTTTCGACCAGGACCATAGAGGAGCTGGCCGCGCGCAAGGCCATAAAAAGCATAGAGGGCAGGGACATAGAGGATGTTTCCGAATATGTCGATCACACTACGGCCAAATACAAAAAGATGGTTGATTGGATAGCAAAGGACCTCGAGGTCACGACACTCCGATATCAGACGGTGGAGGATATGATAGAAGCGGTGGGACTACCGCGCGAAAAGATCTGTCTTTACTGCTGGACCGGGAAATGTCCGGATAAAAAAGAATGTTGTTCCAAAGAGACAGCGGCGAGCTGTTGTAAATAGTAAAAACTAAACTAAGGGAGAATCAAAAATGGCAATGGGTGGGAATCATCTTTCGAGAGAAGGCTATGAGAAACTCGCAAAAGAACTGGAGCATTTAAAGACGGTAAAACGCAGGGCGCTATCCAAAGCGATAGGCGACGCCAGAGCCCACGGCGATATAAGCGAAAATGCCGAATACGACTCAGCTAAAGACGCTCAAGGACTGAACGAGAAGAGGATATTCGAGCTGGAGAATAAGCTCG
>Ga0268280_1002430_pt1 | contig 10844 bp, 9 predicted proteins | sample saktaG_9_FD_190139 | JGI IMG/M metagenome (GOLD analysis project Ga0268280, IMG submission 190139) | Saline water microbial communities from Sakinaw Lake, British Columbia, Canada - sak_2011_5_24_40m | ecosystem: Environmental > Aquatic > Non-marine Saline and Alkaline > Saline ...
TCCTTGTTTAAGATTTTCAAATTCTGTAATGTCTGAGAGAGCAATAAAATATCCTAAAAAATTGTTTTCTTCGTCTTTTCTGGCAGATATCGCCATACTAACTGGTATTTCTTTTCTTTCTTTAGTTAAAAGCATCATCTTTTTAACTATGCTTGTTTTTTCTTTAAGAATTTTTGATTTGATCAAATCATCAAAATCTTTTTTAACTAAAAATAAATTTTCTATTTTTTCACCAATTATTTCTACCTCTCTATAACCAGTTAAATTTTGGAATGCTGAATTAGCAATAAGCATCACGCCCAAAGGGTTGACCGTGCAAACAGCTAAGGGAAGAAAAGAAGAAAGCTCCTGTATATATTTTTCAACTTCTTCTAAGTCCTCAATAGCTATTTTAAGTAGATTTTCTGTTCTTTTTTTATCTTCCATAACTATGAATTTTGTTTCTGCTTTGATATTTTTCTAACATGTATAAATTACCAAGTTATCTTAAATTCATGAACATTGTGTTCTCTGATTTCACCTCTTTCTACTTTCAAATTTTCTGAGGGAACCATTAAGCACATTATCTGATAAAAATATCCTTCTAGATAATGAAAATGAACATCATATATAATAAAATCTTTTATTGTTACTATGCCGATTCTATTTTTATAATCTAATTTATATTCTATTTCTCCTTTTGTATAATATTTTCTCCAATATTTAGAAGCTAGATTAGATATTGTTTCTTTGTTAACTAATCTTGCCATCAATTTAATAATAAAATTGGTCTTTGCTCCCCAGCGGCCCCATTCTCGTATCATTTCATCGCTCCAATTAAAAATCTTTTGCGCCAGCAAAAGAGAAAGAAAATCCTGATGAACAGGATACCATTTATATTTATCTATGTCCTCATATTTCAAAGCATACCCAGATTTCTCCATTTCTGCTTCTACTTTTCTCAGGCCCTCCATCCCCTTTTTTTCTATAATAAACTCACGATCTGTTTTCAAAGAGGACCCAACTATTTCCCCTTCCATGTTTTTTATTTTTTCAAGGATTTCTTGAGAAATTATTGACATAATTTTAAAATATTATTTTAGTTCCTTATCTTTGCTCTTCAATTTTTGTATTTCTTTTTTAAGTTTTATCATTTTAATCTCCCTGCCAACAGTCAATTTATGAAATTTTTCTAACTCGTTCAATCTTTTTTCCAACTGTTTTGTTCTGTCTTTAACTTTACCCTCTAATCCTTCTGCCAATTCTTCCAATTCTTTTGTCCTTGCTTTAACTTTTATCTGCAAAATAGCTTTGGATTCTTCTGACGCGCTATGATATTTTTTCAGTTCTTCTGTCATCTGATTAAATGCTGTCCCCAAGTCTTCTATTTCATCATTAGTATGAATATCTACCCGATAATCCAAATTCCCTTTTCTGATAATCTCCATTCCGCTACGGAGTTTTTTAATTGGACTCACGATTAGTTGGGAAAAAAATATAGAAATTATAAAAATAAAAATCAAAATAATAAATGTAATGAGCGCCAAATTACTTTCCAAAATTGAGGCTGGTTTATAAATTTCTGATATTTGCCTAAAAATAACTAATTCCCATCCAAGCATAGGGATTGAATTGGCCACAATTAACATTTGACCAATTTCAGTATTTGTTTCCTGAACAACAACTGCTTTTTTTTCAGCTAATTCCTTGGCAATTTTTTCAAGATCATTTGAACGAGAATCTTCCAAAGTAGCAAGAATCTCCGCTACTGGCTGCCCTTGTTCTGTTAAGAGATAAATATTATCTTTAGAAGATGTATAGCCAGCCACCATTTTACTCCAAATATCAGAAAGAAACACTTCAGATATTAATGCCCCTTGAAATTCGCCTTCTTTAAAAAAAGGGACTGAAATAATAATTGTAGATACCCTAACCACTGGATTAAAGCTTGACCAGGCAATATAATATTCTTTTTCTTTTTCTTTAATTTGATAAAATTCCGGATATTTGCTTTTATCCTCTAACTCGCGGTCATCGCTACGAACTATTTCTTTGCCAGATTCGTCTAAAACAGATAAAAACTTTATATTATGAATATATTTTTCCTTATTTTCTAAAAGAATTTCTTTTTTTCCTCCAATTGTTTTGGAAAGAGCAACATTATCAAGAATAGACTGAGATAAATCCTTGTATTCCAAAACCATGTCTTCTACCCCTATAATCATACTTTGAACAAGAAGTTCGTTGTAATCTTTAATGCTCTTCATTAAAAATTTACTGGCATTAAAATAAGAAAAAAAACTAACAGCCACTAAAGGGATTAATATTAGTATTAAAAAAGCAATTAAAAATTTTTCTTTAAGAAGGAACTTCATTTAATTTCTTTTTAATCAATTATTTCCAATAATTCTTTTGGAGTTTTAAACCCATCTAAATATTCCTCAACGTTTGTGATATCTAAAGGCACTAATAATCTTTCATCTCTTTCCATCATTAGTTCTTCCGCCCTTTCAATCAAAGACAACGCCGTTTCTGGAACATATTGCTTGGTATATTTCATATCACTAATACCTGTAAAGCCGTCCTTAAAATCAATCAAATGCACGCCTCCTATAAATCTATTTTTAGTTATGTCTTCAACCGCACTATATATTGTTTCTGACATTTTTTTCAAAGCACTAACTAAAACTTCCCCATAATACATTTCATCATGGTCAACATCTACGCCAACAGCAAAATATTTAGGTTTTGCTATTCCTGTTCTTATGTCTTGTTCAGTTATTCCTTGCGCGCGGTTAGATTCTTGAACTGCCTCATATACTCCTATTCCGGTGGCACCAGCTATATCAAACACTATATCAACCCCTTGATCAATTAATAACTTTGTTAACTGCCTGCCTTTTGACGGGTCAGTGAAAGTATCAGCTGTTTTAGTTAGAACTTCAACCTTGTCCCCAGAAAATTCATTCCATGTTTTTGCACCTGCCCTAAACCCTGCGGAATAAGTTAAAACAGAAGGAACATCCATGCCTTTTACTATGCCAATTTTTCCAGTTTCTGAAACAGAAGCAGCGATTATTCCCGCTAAATAACCACTCTGATCTGAATGAAAAAGATAGGAAGCTACGTTCGGTAAATCACCGGCATCTTCATCAATCAATATAAAATAAGTATCCGGGTATAGAGGAGCATTTGTTATTATTGCGTCTTTAAGCATAAAGCCCATACCAACTACTATGTCGGAAGTTTCAGCTGCCTGTGAAACATTGGCTGTAAGATCTTGTCCTTCCATCTTCTGAATAACATTTGCTTTTAGGCCGAATCCTTCACTGGCTATCTGCACTCCATTCCAACCAGCATCGTTAAAAGATCTGTCTCCTAATCCTCCCATGTCAGTGACCATTGTTATGCTCTTAATCCCTTCATATTTTTCACCAACCTCCTCTGGCAAAGATTTAATTAAAAAGATTATTGCTATAAATAATACTATGGTAAGCCCAATCAATAAAATTAAATTTTGTTTTTCCATAATTCTTTTAATAATTTAAAATAATTTTTTTTGCTCACCGACTTTTTTCTCATCTAATTTTGGTAATTTCTCAATTAATTTTATAAGTCCTATTTCTTTCAACGAGGAAATAATCTTTTCCCTATTATACTCTTTCCATCTACATTTTTCTAATTCAAAATTGATTGGTACATTTTTTTTAATTTCAACTAATTTCTTGCTGAATAATGCTTTGTCTCTATCCTCTTTGAGTCTTTTTTGAACAGGTTTATCTATTTTGTCTAAATTTAAATATATATTTTTTAAATCGCCAAATTCTTTAATTAATTTAAATGCTGTTTTCTCTCCAATCCCTGAAACTCCCGGGATATTATCAGAAGCGTCTCCTTTAAGCGCCTTAAAATCTATTAATTGATTAGGAAGTAATCCTTGAAATTTTTCCTTTACTGCATCCTTATCATATAAAAAATTCTTATTTTTATTCCCATTTTTTAAAAAATAAATTTTGGTCTGAGAATTTACCAATTGAAAAACATCTGTATCTCCTGATAAAATAACATTTTCTATTTCTTGTTTTTCTTTCTTGATTATTAGTTCTGATATTGTCCCGATAATATCATCGGCCTCAAACCCTTTTTTTTCAAAAATCGGAATTCCAAATATTTTTAAGAGTTGTTTTATTTTTGGAATTTGTTCATAGAGTTCTTCGGGAGCTTTTATTCTGTTAGATTTATATTCTTTATATTCTTTATGCCTAAAAGTAATATCTGGCAAATCAAATGTAGCAACAACAAAATCCGGATTTAATTCTTTTAATACTCTAAATAAAATCAGATAAAATCCATAAATAGCATTAATTATTTCTCCTTTCTTATTTTTTAATTTCGGCAATCCATAATATGAACGATAAACAAGGGCGTTACTGTCAATTATAAGAATTTGTTTTTTCTTATCCATTTTGATTTAATGTCTAAAGTATTTTTTGATTTTTACTAAAAGCTGTTTTGGAGTAAATTCAGTTTTAATTAAATAACCTTCAGCTCCCAATTGTTTTGCTCTATTCCTTGTTGCGGGATCATCATAATTTGAAAAGATGATTATAGGAACCTTAGAAATATTTTTTATTTGTTTTGTCTCTTCTAAAAAAGTTATCCCACTTTTTTCTGGCAATAAAACGTCTAATAAAATTAAATCCGGTATATTCTTTTTCAATATACTCATTGCTTGTTCAGATGAAAAAGCCAAGATAACCTGAAAGTTTTCTAACTCAAATTTGGTCTTATACATCTCAACCAAAAATTCCTCATCTTCTACTATTAAAATTTTTTTCATGCCTCTTTTAAATTTATTAATATATTATTCTAATAGTAGCCCGTGTTTAGTTTTAAAACAAGATTTATTTCTTTGAGTTTGCTTTGCAAAAGTTTGCTCTTATGATAAAATATTATAATGCAATTCAAGATACCACAATTTTTAGAAAGACAACCCCTTATTATTGGGCCGTTGGCCTTTAAACAATCCCTTTATTTTGGAGTGGCTATATTGATTTTAGTTTTCATCCACTCTGTAGCACCTTTTCTGGTTTTCTTAATTTGTTCTGTTGTTTTAATAAGCATAGCTTCTGGATTAGCTTTTGTAAAAATTGAAGGGATACCTTTGCCAGAAGTAATAACTCAATCTTTCGGTTTTGTTTTTTCTCCTAAAATATATCTTTGGAAGAAAGAAGAAAATTTAAGAGTTATCAAATTAAAAAGTGCCGAAAAAAAACAAGAAGAAGTCAAAAGTTTAAAGGTTAGTCCTAAAAGTATTCTTAAGGAACTCCATTCAAAAATTGAGGGAGGATATTAATTATTACCTATGAATAATTCATCAAGCCAACAATTTTTAGAATTTGACCAGATTAAAAATGGGACTATTATTCTAAAAGATAAAACTCTCCGGGCTGTCCTAATGGTCTCTTCTTTAAATTTCGCCTTAAAATCAGAAGAAGAACAATCAGCAATTATTTACCAATTTCAGTCTTTTTTAAATTCTTTAGATTTTCAATGTCAAATTATAGTCCAATCACGCAAGACGAATATTACTGGTTATTTTGATGGACTAAAAAAATTAGAAAAAAACCAAAAAAACGAACTTTTAAAACTTCAAACAAGTGAGTACAGAAAATTTATTGAGGGATTGGTTGAAAATGAATCAATCATGAGAAAAACTTTCTTTGTTGTTATCCCTTATTATCTCGGGCAAGGACAAAGCGATGAAGAAGAAAATAATAAAAAAGGAATAAAAGGTTTTTTTAATAAACCAAAGATGTCGGAAGAGATTAATGAAGAAAACTTTAAACGTTACCGAAACCAACTTTGGCAAAGAATGGAATTTGTGGCTCTGGGGCTAAGAAGATGTGATTTATCAACAACTCCTTTAACAACTCCTGAATTAGTTGAATTATTGTGGAGCTGGAACCATCCTGGGGAAGCGGAAGTAGGATATTATCCTGAAATTTTACCAGAATTAATTAAATAATATGAAATTACCTTTTTTAAAGAAAAAAAGAGAGCCTAAAGAAAGTATTGCCAGAACAGAGATTATCAATCTGGAAGATATTATTGCTCCATCTTCATTTGAAGTAAAACAAAATTTCTTAAGAGTAGGAGAACGTTTTGCCAAATCTTTTTTTATTTTTTCTTATCCAAGATACCTTTCAACTGGATGGCTTTCACCGGTTATTAATCTGCAACATCCCATGGATATATCTTTTCATATTCATCCTATATCTTCTAATACGGTATTAAAAAAACTTAGAAAAAAATTAACAGAAGTTCGGGCCGAAATGATGGAAAAAGAAGAAAAGGGGTTAATACGAGATCCTGTTTTAGAAACAGCCTATCAAGACATAGAAGTATTAAGAGATAGTTTGCAGACTGCTCAAGAAAGAATTTTTAAGATGGGGATTTATATTACTGTATATACTGAAACCCAAAAAGAATTAAGAAAAATTGAAACTGTGCTTCGTTCAATTCTTGAGGCCCGTTTAATTTATATAAGGCCTGCTTTGTTCCGTCAGAAAGAAGGGTTTATTAGTTGCAACCCATATTGTTTAGACCAACTTGTTGTTCATACCACAATGAATACTGCTCCTTTATCAAGCATATTTCCATTTGTTTCTTCTGACCTTAGCGCTAATGAAGGAATCCTTTACGGCATAAATATGCATAATAATTCCTTGGTTTTATTTGATAGATTTACATTGGAGAATGCAAATATGGTTATATTCGGTAAGGCCGGAGGAGGTAAATCTGTTTTAGGAGATGAACCTGTTTTAACAAGGAAAGATCAACAAGTTCAATTAACAAAAATTGGACCACTGGTGGAAAACTTAATCAAAAAATACGGAGCCACTCAAATTGACGAAGAATTAGAAGGAACCATTAATCCTGGAATTGAAGTTTATAGTTTTGATAAAAATTTAAAAGGGAGTTGGTCAAAGGTTACAGTAGCTGCCAGAAAAAAAGCTCCCAAGGCCTTCTATAAATTCATAACCCGGAGTGGCCGAGAAATTACCACCACTGGCGATCATAATCTAGTTACTTTAAAAAAGGGAAAAGTAGAAGCTACAAAGAGTTCTGAAATTAAAAAGGGAGAATTTATTCCTTTGCCCCGAGAAGTCTCTAAAGATGATTTTTCTTTAAAATCTTTTAATCTTTTGAGTTTGCTCCAGGATTCAAATAGGGTTTATGTAAAAAACGCCGAAAATATAATTAAAAAATATTATAAATCTTTACATAAAATTTCCTTGGATAAAAAATTTGATCCGTATCTCTACAAATATCGCGACGGACAAGCAATCTCTTTAAAATATTTCCGTCAGATTTTAAATCATCTAAAAATCAGTACCGCTGATCCTAGGTTAAAAAAGTTAAGAGTTGTTTCTAAAAGTGGGCAAAGAAAATATTGCCCCAATATTACCTTTCTAATAAATCAAGAGTTTTTAAAAATCGTAGGCTATATTACTGCCGAAGGAACAGTAAGAGAAGAAGTTATTATGATTTCTAATAATGATTTGGAGGTTTTACAAGACATTGATTTTTCTCTTAAAAAAATGAATGTTCCATTTTATTATGGAAATAAGGGGATAATTATTGCTTCCCGAATTTTTGTGGAAATAATAAATGCTTTGGGTGGCAAAAAAAAGTCAAAAGAAAAAGAAGTTTTACCTTTTATTTTCAATCTGGGAAAAGATAAAATTGGAGCGTATCTTTCTGCTTATTTTGAAGGAGATGGAGGCGTAGAAGGTAATAAATCAATTACCGCAACTTCTAAATCTAAAAGATTAATTTCTGAAATTGCTTATCTTTTCTATTATTTTGGAATTATTGGACGAATTTCAAAAACAAAAAAGAAAGCGACTAATGCTAATTGGAAATATAAAAGAACTTACTATAAATTATCAATCACTGGCCAAGATAATTTAAGGAAGTTTAATGAAAATATTAATTTTATTTCTCAAAGAAAAAGAAAACTGCTTTCCGAAACTATTAAAAGAAATGGTAATACTAATGTTGATATTATCCCGGGATTAAAACCAATTTTCCAAGAAATATATCAATCATTTCCACCATTGTTTTGGAGAGCGCCTGGAACAATTGCGTGGAGAAATGGAAGCAGAAATCCATCTCCTCAACATCTTAAAAGAGCAATTGAAGAAATCGAAGAAAGGATTCAATACTTTAAAGACTTGGCTCCTACTTATCAAGTTTTGAGGGAATTACCAGAGTTAGCAACAATAATTAATTTAGGAAAGGATAACAAAATATTAAATCGAGAACTCTGGCAAACCTTGGGACAAAGCTGGCGGGTAGTAAAGAATAAAAATGTAAAGCCGGGCTCGATTAATGCTTTTAAAATGATTGAAGTAGTGAATGGTAGATCCTATCATTTGCCGGAGATCAAAAAGGCACTTTATTCGGGGTTCCAAGAAATGAATCTACCTGTAAAACATTATAATCTTTCCCTCCAGTCGGCTCTAATGGAACATTCGGAAAGTAGTACTTCTTATGAAATGATTCAAAAATCAGCCCAATTTATCTGGCAAAATTATCAAGATACTTTAATAAATAAAATTCCTCAAGTTGAAAAAAGATTAATTCAATTAAAAACTTTGGTTAATTCTAATTTATTTTGGGACCCAATTGTTCAAATCCAAAAGATTAAAAATAAAAAAGAAAAATATGTTTATGATTTAACAGTGGATAATGAAGTTTTTTTAGCAGGAGAGGGTGGAATGTTCGTTCATAATTCTTACGCTGTGAAATTAGAAGTTTTAAGATATCTAATGCAAGACATAGATACCATAATAATTGACCCTGAAAATGAATATAAGTTTTTATCTGATGCTGTTGACGGATCTTATTTTAAAATATCCCTAACATCTCCAGACCATATAAACCCTTTTGATTTGCCAAAGCCAATGGAAGAAGAAATTCCGGGGAATGTCTTAAAGTCAAACATTATAAACTTAGTTGGTCTTTTAAGAATTATGCTTGGAGGGTTGACTCCCCAAGAAGACGCAATTATTGACCAAGCATTAATTGAAACATATGCTTCTAAAGATATCACGCCGGAAAGCGATCCTGCTTTGTGGTCAGAAAATATTCCATTACTTTCCGATTTCGAATCTGTTTTGGAAAGCATGAAAGGAACAGAGTCATTAGTTGAAAGAGTAAGAAAGTTTAGTAGAGGTAGTTATGCTGATTTCTTTAACCAAAAATCAAATATTTCTATGGATAATAAACTTGCTGTTTTTGGTATAAGAGATATGGAAGAAGAATTAAGACCCATGGCAATGTTTATAATTTTAAGACACATCTGGAATACGGTTCGCTCGTCTTTAAAGAAAAGAATATTAGTTGTTGACGAGGCCTGGTGGATAACGCAGTCTAAAGACGGAGCATCATTCTTATATGGAATTTGCAAAAGGGCCAGAAAATATTGGTTAGGAGTTTCCACAATTACCCAAGATGTTTCTGATTTTATGAAATCGCCTTATGGAGAACCAATCATTACTAATTCATCTTTGCAACTTTTAATGAAACAAAGTACTGCCAGTATAGACTTGGTTCAAAAAACTTTTAATTTAACTGAACAAGAAAAATATCTTTTGTTAGAATCAAACATAGGAGAAGGAGTATTTTTTGCGGGGAATAAGCATGTGGCCATAAGAATTACTGCTTCCTATACAGAAGATCAAATAATTACAACCTCTCCCGAACAAGTGCTGGAAATAAAAAAATTTAAAAGAAGTATTTCTTAAATTTAAATAATAATAATGTTTGAGGAATCAGCAGAAACAACATCATTAGGATTAAAGGTAAATCTATTCACCATAGAAGCAATTATGATGCTATCTTTTGCTGCCTTTATTGATGGAGGAGAATTCCTCCTTGAACTTATACCTGGAGCAGGAACAATTCTTTCTGGAATGCTTGATGTTTTTGCTTTAATCTTTATAGGCCTCATTTGGATGCGTCTTATTAGAGGGCATAAAATAACTGCTACTAAAAAAACTGGTGATATAAAAACAAGCGTTGCAAGGACTGGAAAAAAATACAAATGGTTAAAACCGGCATGTATAATTTTTGAAATGATACCTATTGTTTCCAGCATTGCCCCTTTATGGATAGTAGCCGTCTTTATTGAATTGGCATCTAGTGATGATTGAAAAAATATTTATCATAACAATGAGACCAAAAATAAAAAAACAAATTCTATTCATCTTATTAGGGATTATTTTTATATCCTCTTTTTATTTAATATGGAAAATTATATTCCGGCCAAGTACCCCAATCCTTCCTGAGCAGGAAATCAAACTTGAAGAAAAAGATTTTGTTTATTTTCAAATACCAGCAGGAAAAATGGTTGAAGATATTGTTTTAAGTAAAGAGGCTCAAGAGAAAACCAATGACATTAAAGCAAGAATAAAAAACGTGCGGGATATGTCTGAAAAACTCAAAAACCTTTCTCAAGAGTTGAAAGAACTCACTGATGAATGTACTTGCGGAAATTCTTCTTGTCAAAGTGTTCAATGCGAAAATGGGTGTTGTTGCCAAGCAGAGGGATGTTCCGCAATAAATACCTGCTCCAAACCAAACGGATGTTTAATAGAAAGCCCTGGTTGTAATATATCAAGTGCTTGTCCAGAATCAGTTTGTGATTTAGAGAATATTGAAAAAAAGACGCATGAAATGGAAGTATTAATAGATAATATAGAGGAAGGGCGAAAGAAAATGTTAGTTGCCCAACTTTTTATATCCAATAATTATCTAAATTTAAACAAAACAAAAATAATGATATCTTCCGTGAC
>Ga0268280_1002431_pt1 | contig 10842 bp, 7 predicted proteins | sample saktaG_9_FD_190139 | JGI IMG/M metagenome (GOLD analysis project Ga0268280, IMG submission 190139) | Saline water microbial communities from Sakinaw Lake, British Columbia, Canada - sak_2011_5_24_40m | ecosystem: Environmental > Aquatic > Non-marine Saline and Alkaline > Saline ...
CTTTTGGTAATTCATCCAAGATAGAAAGATCTAAGTCTCCATAAAAAGCTAAGGCTAAAGTACGTGGAATAGGCGTGGCAGTCATTGATAAAAGATGAGGAATTTCTTTTTTATTTGCGTTTTTAGCAATAAGTTTTTTTCTTTGTTCTACGCCAAAACGATGTTGCTCATCAACAATGATTAATCCAAGACGATTAAAGCGAATGTTTTTTTGAATAAGAGCATGAGTACCAATTACGAGGATAGGATCTAAAGAAGCAATAATTTTGTTTAATGTCTGCTTAGAAATTTGACCTTCTAGACCGTCGTCATAAATTTTTGTTGTTGAAGAAGTTAAAAGTGCAATTTTTATTTGAAATGGTTTAAGAACATTTTTAAATTTATTAAAATGTTGTTTTGCTAATATTTCTGTTGGAGCCATTACAGCTACTTGGTAGTTTGATTTTATTGTTAATAAGCTTGCAGCAATAGCTACAATGGTTTTTCCGGATCCTACTTCTCCTTCTAAGAGACGATTCATTGGCCTTTGATGAAGATTATTAGCAATTTCCCATATTGTTTTTCTCTGGCATTCAGTGAAAGGGAATAATAATGATTTCGTGAATGATTGGAGTAAAGGAATATCCAAATTGATTTCTGGAGCTTTTAAAAGAGCATTTTTTCTTTTTCTTTTTAGAAGATAAATTTGTGAAAGTAATAAAGATTCAAAAACAAATCTTCGTTTTGCTTTTTTTGCTAATAGCAAAGATGATGGAAAATGAATTTGGTTGAGCGATTGTTGGAGATCAATTAATTCATGCTTTTTAAGTATAAAATCGGGGAGTGTATCTTTTATACCATAAGTTAACCTTAAAAGTGGTTTAATAAAATAACGTAGAGCTCTGGAGCTTAATCCCTTTGTTTCTGAATATATAGGAATTAAACGGCCAGTATGTTTAAGTTCTTGATAAAATTCTTCTTCCAGTTTTTGCCTAGAGATAATTTCATATGATGGACTAGAAATGATTGATTTTCTTCCCCTTTTTGTTACTTTTCCTGATAAAGAAAGGGTTGCTCCTAATGGTATGTTTTTTAATAAATAAATTTGATTAAACCAAATTGCAGTGATTTGTCCTGTGTCATCTTCAATTATAGCTTCAATGATGAGCATTTTCTTTTTGAATGTTCTTCTAATATCAATCTTTTTTACACTTCCAATTATTGAACATTTTTCTTCTGGTTGCAGTTCGTTTATCTTCTTAATTTTAGAGAAATCTTCATAACGAAAAGGAAAATACCAAAGTAAATCCTTTATTGTTTTAATTCCTAATTTTTCTAAATATTTTAAATAACGTGGACCAATGCCACGTATTTCTGAAACAGAATTAGAAAGTTTAATCATAGTGCCCCCGGGAAGAATCGAACTTCCATCACAGACTCCGCAAGTCTGCATTCTATCCGTTGAACTACGGGGGCTTGTTTTAAAATTATCATGAAATGCATATTTTTTCAAGACATTTTTTAATATTTTTCTTTTGTGATATGATAAAATCAAATGGAATATTATTCTACTTTAGCTTTTGTTTTAAGACAAGAATCAATTAAAGAGCATGATCGCCGCTATGTTTTTTTTACTCAGGAATTTGGAAAATTAAGTTTATTAGCTCCAGGAGCGAGAAAGATTAATGCTAAGCTCGCTGGGCACTTAGAAATACCGACATTAGTACAAATTCAATTTGCTATGTCTCGTAACCCACGACTGATCAGTGCCTTGGAAGAAATTCCTTATATAGAGATAAAAAAAAGGAAAAAATCCCTTACTGTTGCTTTTTGGATTACAGATTTAGTTGATGAATTAATGCTAGAAAAACAACTTGATTCTGAAATTTGGAAATTACTTTTTGACTCTTTATATTTTTTAGAGAAAAATTTAAATAAATTTCCTGAAATAGCTGATTTTATATGGATATATTTTAATGCTCAGTTTTTAAGAATTCTTGGTTTTTCACCAGTTTTAGACGGATGTATTGAATGTGGCAGTACAATTAATAATAAATTTTTTAATTTTGAAAGAAAAGGGATTATTTGCCAATTACATCATCAAAAAGACGATTGGCTTATTAGTAATCAACAAAGAAAATTTTTAGATTTTTTATTTAATTCTACTCTTCAGGATTTTTCACAAGTTTCTCGTATTAGGGAGATTTTGGAAGAAAAAAAATATCTCGAGAAATTTCTTAGTAAATTTACTTTAGTAATAAAATCAGATATAATGTAGTAACATTGTTAATATAAATTACAATAAATAATATGAAAATAAAAGATTTTTTAAAAACTTTTTGGGGAGGAGCATTAGTCACGATTTTTATCTTAACTACTAGTTATTTCGTTTGGAGCTTTGTAAAAAGTGGAGGAATAACCTTTGCTTTTTTAGGACCAGATGAAGCTAAATCCGGCGAGATAAAAGAATTTCATTTTGTTTTAAATAATAATTCTAGAGTAAGCCTTCAAGAAGTGGAAGCGGAAATCAAGCTTCCAGAAGGAGTAATTGCTGTTGATAATCCAGATCAGAAAACTATTTTATATGATTTAGGCGAGATGGCTTCTCGTGATTCAGAAGACAAAGTAATTAAGTTATTAATTACTGGAGAACCTAAAACTGTTAAAAATATTGAAGCAATACTTCGATATCGTCCTAAAACACTCAGTTCTGTTTTTGAGAAAAAAGAGATAAAAACTGTTTTAATTTCTGGCTCTTCTTTTGGATTGGAATTAGTGACTCTTAATCAAGTTTTTTCTGAACAGGTTTTCCCTTTAGAAATAAATTGGGAGAATCTTTCTAGTTATGCATTTGATAATGTTGAAATTAGAGCAGAGTGGCCGTCCGGATTTGTTTTCCAAGAATCTAATCCTGAAGTTTTTTCTGAGAGCTCAGGGTATAACAGATGGGTTTTAGGAGAATTGAATCCAGCTAGCCATGGAAAGATAATAGTAAAAGGATTTACTACTGGTCAGCCAGGTGAAACAAAAAGAGTAACTTTGTATTTAGGCATGGTTAAAGAAAATGTTTTTCTTCCTTTAGCTAAGACTGAAGGATATACAACCTTGATAAAAAATCCTTTATTAATTTCATCTTTAGTCAATAACGGAATGACCCATAACGCTGATTTAGGCGAAACATTAGACTTTGTTATTGATTATCAGAATAATTATTCTACTGCTTTAAGAAATTTGACAGTGGAGGTTGTTTTTAACGGCGATGTTTTTGATTTTTCTACTCTTAAAGCGCCTAATGGAGTATTTTCTTCACGTTTAAAAACTTTAACTTGGTCGGGAACAAAAGTATCTCAACTTTATGCTCTTAATCCTGGAGAACAAGGAAAACTTCAATTTTCTGTGAAATTATTACAAGATTGGCCAATGAGAAGTTTGGCTCAAAAAAATATAGTTTTAGAAACTCATGCTAGTATTGAGAGTTCTAATATTCCAGAACAATTGGAAGTTTCTGAATTACCGCGTGCAGCTGCCTTAAATACGATTAAACTTAATTCAGATTGTAATGTAGCGATTGATAGCTATTTCCGTGATGCTTCTTCAATGATTGCTAATACTGGAAGGCTTCCTTTAAAAGCTAATGAACCAACTGATTTTACTATTCATTGGAAAATTGTTAATAGCTTTAATGCACTAAGAGATATAACAATAAAAACCACTTTACCTCTTTGGGCAGAATTTACTAGTCAGATCGCAGGAGATTATGGGCAGAATCCTCCTCATTATGATTATGCGACAAGAGAACTTTCATGGACTATTCCTTCTGTTTCTGCTGGCTCAGGAGTTCTAACTAAAGCATCAGAACTTGTTTTTCAAATTAAGGTTACTCCTTCTTCATCTCAAGTAAATCAAGAAATTGATTTGATTGATAAAACAATCTTTACAGCCATAGATGCATTCACAGGGAAAAATATTTCTTTTTCATACCCTACTGTTAAATCTACTCAATTAACTGATAAGACTGTTTTTCCTGGTGATGGAATAGTGAGACCATAAAATAAATTATTAATTACTTTATCAATTATCAAGATGAATGATTTAATGGAAAAAATTGTATCTTTATGTAAAAGACGTGGTTTTGTTTATCCTTCTTCCGAGATTTATGGAGGTTTTGCTAATATTTATGATTTTGGGCCACTAGGTTCGCTTTTAGCTAAAAATATTCGGGATGTTTGGATTAAAAAAATGGTTCAAGAAAGAAATGATATGTATTTAATTGATGGTTCTATTCTAATGCATCCAAAGGCATGGGAAGCTAGTGGACATACTGCTGCTTTTACTGATCCATTAATACAATGCCAAGGTTGTAAAAAAAGATTTCGAGCAGATAAATTAGAGGGCTGGGAATTAGAAAAAGACAATCAAACAGGGAAATGGAATGTTTCAAAACAAGGAACTTTAATTTGTCCAGATTGTAATGGAAAATTAATTCCTGAAATTAAAGAGTTTAATCTTTTAATGACAACGAGCGTAGGTTCAGTTGAAGGAGAGAAAACGAAGGTATATCTTAAAGGTGAATCATGCCAAAATATTTATCTTGATTTTTTACCAATAAGGGATACGATGGGAGTAAAAATACCATTTGGTGTTGCACAAATAGGAAAAGCTTTTCGCAACGAGATTACTTTGGGTAAGTTTTTATTCAAAGTAAGAGAGTTTGAACAAATGGATATTGAGTATTTTTGTTCACCAGAGAAAGTGAAGAAATTATATGAAGAATGGAAAAATATTAGATTTAACTGGTATATTGATACAATCGGTTTAAGTAAAAAGAATCTTCGTTGGAGACAGCACTCTCCTGAAGAAAGAATTTTTTATGCTAGAGACGCATGGGATATTGAATACAAATTTTTTGGTGAATTTGAGGAATTAGAAGGAATTCATGATCGTTCTGATTATGATTTAAAACAACAAGGCAAGTTTTCTGGAAAAACACTTGATTATTTTGATCCAGTAAGCAAAACAAGATTTATTCCAAATATTATTGAATGTTCCGGTGGTCTTCAAAGAACATTTTTGGCTGTTTTAGCAGAGAGTTACCATGAAGAAGAGGTAAATAATGAAAAGAGAGTGTTTTTGAAGATTAAACCAAGTCTTTCTCCGTATAAAGTTGCAGTTTTTCCTTTGGTCGCGAATAAAGATAATTTAGTTGAAAAAGCTAAAGATGTTTTTAATCTTTTAAAACCTGAGTTTATGACAATGTGGGATAGTATTGGCAATATAGGGAAAAGATACCGACGTCAAGATGAGATTGGCACGTTTTGGTGCGTAACAATTGATTATCAAACATTAGAAGATAATACTGTTACAATCCGTGATAGAGACACAATGAAACAAGAGAGATTTAGGATAGAAGAAATTGTTGGATGGATAAGAGAACATTTAAATGCATAAATTTAAACTTACAAAATTAAGCAATGGCTTAAGGATTCTTACTGTTCCTTCAAAAGAATCACTTTCTTTTCGAATAACAGTTTTGGTTAATACTGGTGCTGATTTTGAAACTAAAAAAAACAATGGCATTTCTCATTTTTTAGAGCACTTATTTTTTAAAGGGACTAAGAAACGTCTTTCTAATTTTGCAATTACTCAGGAATTAGATAACATTGGTGGATCTTATAACGCTTTTACGTCTGAAGAGTGCACAGGTTATTATGCGGAAGTAGCTTATCAGAACAAAAACTTAGCCTTGGATATTGTTTCTGATATTTATCTGAATTCACAATTTCCTGAAAAAGAAATAAAAAAAGAAAAGGGGGTGATCATTGAAGAAATTAATACGTATAAAGATAGTCCTCAAAGTTATATTTGGGATCTTTGGGAGAAATTATTATATGGGGATCAAGCAGTTGGACGTTCTATTTTAGGAACAAAGACAAACATTAAAAACTTTAAGAGAGAGGATCTTCTAAAATATTATGAATCGCAGTATAAAGCTAAATCTACTGTAGTAGTAGTGAGCGGTCGTTTCATTCGAAAAGAAATTATTCATCAAATAAAAGATTATTTTTGTAATATTAAATTAGGTAAAAGTAAACCCAAGGAATTAATAAAAGAAAAACAGACTAAGCCGCAAATATTTATAAAAAACAAAAAAACAGATCAAACCCATTTAATTTTAGGATTTAGAGGTATAAATCTTTTTGATAAAAGGCGATATGCTTTAAATGTATTGAATGCTATTTTTGATGGCGGTATGTCTGGTATTCTTTTTCAGACTATTCGAGAAAAGTTAGGTGTAGCTTATTATATTAATAGCAATCTTTCTTATTCTACTGATCATGGTTTTTGGGCAGTGTCAGCAGGAATAGATAATAATCGTCTAGAAGAGGTCATATTATCTATTCTAAATGAATGGAAAAAGTTTAAAGTGAATCCTGTTAATACTAAAGATCTTAAAAAAGCTAAGAGTTATATTACTGGCAAGCTTGCATTAGGGTTAGAAAATGTTCATAATGTAGCTAGTAGCTTTGCTTTTGAAGAATTATTAAAGCAAAGGATTGAAACACCAGATCAATATTTAAAAAAAATTAAACAAGTTACTGCGTGTGATATTCAGAAAGTGGCAGAAGATTTATTAAAACCTCAATCTCTTAATTTAGCTTTAATAGGTCCTTATAAAAATAAACAGAGATTACAAAAATTGCTTCATGTTTAAAACAACACAAACAATAGATATTTCCTGGCAGAGTATTTTACGACTCTTTATTATTTTATTAGCTTTTATTGCTGCATGGTATTTTCGGCAAGTTATTTTTATTATTTTGCTTGGTTTTATCGTAGCCTCACTTTTAGATAGGCCGATAGATTATTTCGAAGGAAAATGGAAAAATCGTTGGTTAGCGACTTTTATTATTTATTTTATCTTTTTGACTGCATTAGGGTTGATCGCTTGTTTATTTATTCCGATTTTTAATGATTATATAGTTGGATTTTTAGATTTTTTTCCTTCATGGATGAATAAAGGAGCTTTTCTTGAATTATGGCAAGGATGGCAATCTGTAGAATTTCCAATGCAAAAATGGCTAAGTTTATTAGGCGTTTCCCAAGGCCAAGTATCAGAATTTTTGCTTCGGTCTGGTAATTTAGTTACTAAAATTTTGGGAGGAGCTTTTTCCGCTTTTTTTGTCCTTCTTTTATCCTTCTTTATTAATACAGAGAAAAAGGGGATTGAAAAAGCAATTCGTTTAATTTTTCCAAGCGCTTATGAAGATTATGCGGTCCATCTTTGGGGAAAAACACGTAGTAAAGTTGGAAGTTGGTTTTTTGGTCAATTAATTCTTAGTGGTATAGTTGGAGGGTTAGTTTATCTTAGCTTAAAGATTTTAGGAGTTCCTCAGGCTGAATTTTTAGCCATATTAGCAGCTTTATTTGATTTCATTCCATATATTGGTCCTTTGATTATTGGTTTTATAGCATTTTTAGTTGGTGTAAGCCAAAGTTTTTTCTTAGGAATTTCAATATTAATTATTTTTGTTATCATTCAAGCTATTGAAGGGTTCATTAGCCCAATATTGCGAGCTAAAACGATGAAATTGAATCCTTTAGTTATTATCTTGGCTGTTTTAATAGGTGGAAAATTAGCTGGAGTTGCCGGAATTATTATTGCCTTACCATTAGCAGCAGCAGCAATTGGGTTAATCAGGGATATTCAAACTGGTAGCATTGCTGCTTATTTACCACAGAAAAAACTTTTGTAAAGTAGCCCCATCATAATATGGTGAACATTTTAATATCCAAAGTTGATTTAAGGAATCTATATTTGTATAAAAAATTAACTACTTATGATATAGCCAAATTTTATGATTGTTCTCAAGGAACAGTATGGAAGAGATTAAAAGAGTTCAATATAAAAACGAGATCTTCTTGGAATAGGGTGGATCTTTCCAAGACAAAATTGAGAAATTTATATATCAGAAACAGACTGTCTACTTGGCAAATAGAAAAACGCTTAAAGATTTCTAGAGGCACAATTTATAGGAAACTTATAAATTATAATATTCCGGTAAGAAATCGAGCGCAATCTCATATTATTTATTCTCGGAAGAATTTTAATGGGAATAAAACAAAAAGAGCTTATCTTATTGGTTTTGCAATTGGGGATTTAAGAGTAAGAAAAGTATATAAAAACAGTGAAACAATTCATATTGATTGTGGCTCTACTAAGAAAGAACAGATAAAACTTATATCAGATTTATTTAAACCTTATGGAAGGGTTTGGATTAGTAAACCTAATAGAATAAAAGCTGTTCAAATAGAGTGTTCTGTCAATGATTCTTTCGGTTTTTTATTGAAAAAGCGAATTTCTATTGATCCTTGGATTCTTAAGAACAAGAAGTATTTTGCTGCTTTTCTTGCTGGGTTTACTGACGCTGAGGGGTGTATTTCCGTCACTAATAAAGGGCTAGCTTTTTATTCTTTGGGAAATTACAACAGTCAGCTTTTATCACAGATCCGAAATCAACTTCTAAAAAGTGAGATAAAAAGCCCTAAACTAACCGAAGGAAAGACTAAAGGATATGTTGGAAAGGAAGGATATGCAAATAATCAAAATTACTGGTCGCTGCGTCTTAACAGAAAAATTCATTTATTAAAACTTTTTGTTTTAATTGATTCTTATTTAAAACACCCCGCCAAAATTAAGGGAGTTAAAAAAGCAAAAGAAAATATAAAAATGCGGAATAAAAAATACGGAAATATTAATATGAATTCAAGGTAAGATGAATAAAAAAGTTTTTTTCATTTCCACAGCAATTGATTACCCTTCGGAAAAGCCGCACTTAGGCCATTGCTTGGAGAAAATTCAGGCTGATGTTATAGCTCGATATAAAAGACTTCAAAGATTTGATGTTCATTTTAGTATGGGCCTAGATGAGCATGGTTTAAAAATCCAAAGATATGCCCAAAAAGCAAATAAAAAGCCGCAAGAATTTGTAGATGGAATGAGTAAATATTTTAAAGACCTGTGGAAAATATTAAATATTTCAAATGATGATTTTATTAGGACAACAGAAAAAAGACATGAAAAAGTTGTTCAACAGATTGTGAGGAAAATTTATAAAAAAGGTGATATTTATAAAGGAAAATATAAAGGACTATATTGCGTAGATTGTGAGAGTTATTATTTACCAAAAGATTTAGAAGATGGAAAGTGTCCAGTTCATCACAAGCCAGCAGAGATGGTAGAAGAGGAGACGTATTTTTTTAAAATGAGTAAATATCAAAAAAAACTTCTCCATCATATAAAAAAAAATAAAGATTTTATTGTTCCAGAATCTAAGAGAAATGAAATCTTAAGCAGATTAAAAAAGCCGTTACAAGATTTAAGTATTTCACGAAAGACAGTTGAATGGGGAATTCCGTTGCCCATTGATGAGAAATTCAGCTTGTTTGTTTGGATAGATGCTTTAATAAATTATCTTACAACTATAGATTATCCTGGCAAAAAATTTAAAAAATTTTGGCCAGCCGACGTTCATGTTATAGGCAAAGATATAATCTGGCATCATAGCGTTATTTGGGGCAGTCTGCTTTTGTCTTTGGGCTTGCCTTTGCCTAAAACTATTTTTGTTCATGGGTTTATTACTGTTAAAGGAGAAAAAATGTCGAAATCTTTAGGAAACATTATTAATCCCGTAGAATTAGTTGAAAAGTATAGTTCTGATATTATTCGTTATTTTTTCCTTAGAGAAGTTTCTTCTTTTGAAGATGGTGATTTTTCTGAGGATAGATTGAAAGAACGTTATAATAGTGATTTAGCGCAAGGAATAGGAAATTTAGTTTCACGAATTTTAGCTTTAGGAGAACAATATGGAAAACAGATAATGATTCAATGTTCAAATTCTGATTTGATTGCTAAGTCTTGGAATGATTATAATAAACAAATGGAAGAATTTTGTTTCAACGATGCTTTAGTAACTACTTGGAATTTAATATCTTATTGTGATAAATATATTAGTGATACAAAACCGTGGGAAAAAATAGATGACGAAAAAGAATTTCAAAAGATTTTGGGCGAATTAATATATATATTAGGTAATATATCTTTAATGCTTTCACCTGCAATGCCTAAAACATCTGAAAAAATACTCAGGTCTCTTAAATTACAAGGTGCATCAAAACAAGATTGGTTATCGCAAGAAGTTTTACTTAAAAAACAATCAGCCTTGTTCCCTAAATTAGATAATTAAAGAAGATAAAATTATTGAAAAAATATTATGTTTTTTGATTCTCATACGCATTTAAATTTAGCTGCTTTTGACAAAGATAGGAAAGAAATAATAAAAAAAACCCTAGAACAGGGTGTTTTTGTAATTAATATTGGAACTTGTTATGAAACTTCAAAAAAAGCAGTGGAGATTGCTCAACGATATGTAAATTGCTGGGCTACGATAGGATTACATCCTAGCCATGTAATACCGATGAAAATAGATAAAGATGAATCAGCAATGAATAATGATAAGAATATATTAGAGGCAGAGGTTTTTAATGAAAAATTTGAATCTTTTTTAGAAAAACCTAAGGTGGTAGCTATTGGTGAGTGTGGGTTGGATTATAGCTATTTGAAAGATTTTTCTGAAAATGATCAAATAAGATACAAGAAAATGGAAGAAGAAGAATTTAGAAAACAAATTCAGATTGCAAAAAAATATAATTTACCTTTGTCTTTACATGTGCGTGATTTATATGAAGAAGCTTTAATAATTTTGGAAGACGAAGGATATAAAAACGAAGCTGTATTTCATTTTTTTACTGGCAACGTAGATCAGGCTCAAAAGATTTTAAAAAGGGGATTTTATTTAGGTTTCT
>Ga0268280_1002434_pt1 | contig 10832 bp, 13 predicted proteins | sample saktaG_9_FD_190139 | JGI IMG/M metagenome (GOLD analysis project Ga0268280, IMG submission 190139) | Saline water microbial communities from Sakinaw Lake, British Columbia, Canada - sak_2011_5_24_40m | ecosystem: Environmental > Aquatic > Non-marine Saline and Alkaline > Saline ...
GATAAGAATCAGTTTGAAGGAATAATTAAGGGATTGCCGGTAAATGATTATAGAAAATATCTAAAGATGATTTTAAAAGAAGAAAAGAGATAAGACAGAAAGAGGATGGTTATGGAATTTAAAAAAAGGCGAAATTGAGGGAGTAATAATAGAAAAATTAATTAGATTTTCTGACGAGAGGGATTTTTTGGTAGAGACCTTCAGGATGGATAATCTGCCGGATGATTTAAAGCCAGTAATGAGTTATATATCTTATACTAAGCCAGGAATAGCCCGAGGACCTCATGAACATCTCAAGCAGACTGATATATTTTGTTTTATGGGGCCGGGTAACTTTAAAATAAAGTTATGGGATAATCGGAAAGAGAGTAAGAGCTTCGGATATCGTATGAAGATAATTGGAGGAAAAGATAATCCCATCAGGGTAATTGTTCCTCCCGGGGTAGTTCATGGCTATAAAAATATTTCAGAAGAAGTAGATGGAATAGTGTTAAATTATCCCGATAAATTATATCGAGGTTGGGATAAAAAAGAAGAGGTTGATGAGATAAAACACGAAAATGATAAACAGAGTCCTTTTAATATGGATGATTAATTAATGAATATAAATGTAGTAACTAATTAAAGAAATGGAGAACAATATGATTGAAATAGTTAATACAAAGGAAAATTTTGTTCATAGGAAAAATTGTAGGATTTGTGGGAATACAAAACTAGATAAGTTTCTTTCGCTTGGTCCAACTCCTTTAGCTAATAATTTTTTAAAGTCAGACCAATTAAATAGGGAAGAATTATATTATCCACTTGATGTGTATTTTTGTAATAAATGTCACCTTATTCAATTATTAGATATAGTGCCTCTTGAAGTAATGTTTAAGGACTATGCATACTTAACTGGTGCGTCGAAGCCTATGGAATTACATTTTGCCGGTCTTACAAAAGATGTATCGACTAATTTTAAAGTTAACAAAGATAGTTTAGTTGTGGATATTGGGAGCAATGATAGAACACTGTTACAATATTTTTCAAAAATAGGTTTGGGTATTGAACCTGCTTCAAATATCGCTCAAATAGCAAGAAAAAGAGGCATAGCAACTATAAATAAATTTTTTAGTAAAGATTGCGCTATAGAAATTTATAAAAAATGTGGTTTTGCAGATATAATTCTTGCCACTAGTGTTTTTGCGCATCTAGATAATTTAGAAGATATATTATATGGTATAGATTATTTACAGTGGCAGTATTTGCCTTCGCAAATGCTACTTTTGTGTGATTATTTGAATCAATAAATAAACAAATAATTGTGATGAAGATAGTTGGGATTAGCGTAATAGAAAATATTATTCTTAACTTGATAATAATTCCACGTTTTAGTTACATCGGTGCTAGTATTACAACAGTTATAACACAATTTACCGTTTTAACTCTTCTTGTTTTTTCCGCATATAAAATTGGTTATGTCGTTTAAAGAAGAGATCTTTTAACGGATATATATAGACCAATTATTGCCAGTTTGGCAATGGGAGTTTTTATTTTGAAATTGGGGAATATAAACTTATTAATGATTATATTTTTATCTATTTTGTTATACATTTTGGTCTTATACATAGTTGGAGGGATTGATAGAGAAGATATTGAACTGATTATACAAATAAAGGAGTGAAAGTTATGAGAATATTACTGATTTCGTTTAATTCAAAAGCAATAAATGTAAGAAGTCTATCTTCATATCTCAAAGAGGGCGGGCATGAGGTATATTTGGTATTTTGTCCCACTGATTTTAATGAAACAAATAGTTCCAAATTTGTTGAGTTGATTAACTTACTTGATATTAAATTAATTGGCCTAAGTTTAGTTACAGATGATTTTAAAAATGCAAAGTACATAACTAGAAAGATTAAAGAGGAGTTTCCTATTCCTATTATTTGGGGTGGTGCACATCCATCTATAGCCCCAGTGGAATGTTTACAATATGCTAATATGGTTTGTATTGGTGAAGGAGAAGAGGCGTTATTGGAGTTATGCAATAAAATGGATGAAAAAGCTGATTATTTATCAATTCAAAATATTTGGTTTAAAAAAAATAGAAAAATTATTAGAAATGAACTTAGGAATCTTATTGAAAATTTGGACAAATATCCTTTTTCAGACTATGAATTTAAAACGCATTATATTATTACAAAAAAAGGGTATGAAAAATTTGATGAGAAATTACTAGACCATGGATATATCATAATGACTTCTAGGGGATGCCCTTTTTCATGCAGTTATTGCTATAATAACTATAGGAGGAAGATGTATGCCCATAAAGGCAAATATTTAAGGCAAAGAAGTATAAATAATGTTTTAGACGAACTAAAATTAGCGAAAGAAAATTTAAAATCTATTAATTTTATTTCTATTTTTGATGATAATTTTTTCATGAGAAATATTAATGATTTTAAAAAATTTAGTGAACTTTATATAAATAAAATAAATATTCCTTTTTTCTGTATAGCAAATCCAAGTTACATTAATGAAGAAAAAATTAAATTACTAAAAAAATGTGGATTAATTAATATACAAATAGGGGTACAAACTGGGAGTGAAAATGTTAATAAAAATATTTACAATAGACCTATTTCTAATGATGTACTACTAAATTTGGCTAAAATATTGTATAAATACGACATTAAAGTAGTGTATGATATTATTTTTAATAATCCTTATGAAACAAAAGACAATCTTATAGAGACTATTGAATTGTTATTAAAACTTCCAAAGCCATTTAAGTTACACGGTTTTAATCTTATTTTTTATCCAGGTAGCGGTATAACTGAAAAAGCAATAAAAGATAATTACATTTTAGTAAATTCAAATCCAAATGAGACATCTACAATACAAGGGGAATCAGACTCACCAATATTATCTTTTGGATCTTTTGGTAAAGTTATTCAAAGCAGTAGATTATATCAACCTAATTTTTCTATAGAAGAGAAAATATATTTAAACATACTTATTGGACTAATTCCATATTATCCAAAATTTTTAATAAAATATCTCATGCATAAAGACAAATTGGGTAAAATATTATTGAAATTTAATTTACTATATTTAACTTATCTTTTATTTGTTGTGTTGAACAACCCACGTGTACCTTCATTAAATACGATAAAAAATATCGTAATGAAATTATTAAAATGATTTGTAAAATCTGTAATAATTCTGAAAATAATAAAGAATTTAGAGTAAAAGAAATGATGTTCGGAGTTGGAGATCAATTTACCTATTTCGAGTGTTCAAAATGCGGTTGTCTTCAAATTGCTGAAATCCTAAAGAACATGGGAAAATACTACCCCGCAAACTACTACTCATTCAAAAAAGAGGAGGGACCAAATAATTTTGTAAGCCGATTTTAAAAAGAAAGAGGGATGAATATGCACTATTTAAAAAAGGACTCGTAGGAAAAGCAATTTATTGGCACAGATTCGGTATGCTTGATATTAGGAGACAATATCTTCTATGGACATAGCTTATCAATGACTTTGCAGAAGATGGCAGGGCTAAAAGAGGGAGCTTGTATCTTTGGTTACTGGGTAGCTGACCCGCAAAGATATGGAGTAGTAGAGTTTAATGAAAACAATGAAGTTATAAGGATTGAAGAAAAACCAAAATATCCTAAATCAAATTATGCTGATCCAGGTTTGTATTTTTATGATAATGAAGTTGTAAATATTGCTAAAAATCTAAAACCTTCAGCTCGAGACGAGTTAGAAATAACCGATGTAAATTTAGTTTATTTAAAGAAAGGGAATCTTAAGGTAGAGCTTTTAAGCAGGGGTTATGCCTGGCTGGATACCGGCACTCCGGACAGTCTGCTTGATGCCTCAAATTATATTGCTACTATGGAGAGAAGGCAGGGATTAAAGATTGGCTGTATAGAAGAAGTGGCTTTTAAGATGGGCTATATTGATAGTAAACAATTCGAAAAGATAATTGACCAATCATCGGAAAATGAATATAAAAAATATTTGAAGATAATCTTAAAAGAACATAAAAATAGGGGTAGAGATGATAATGGATTTTAAAGAAGGTGAAATTGAAGGGGTAATAATTAAAAAATTAAATAAATTTTATGATGAAAGAGGATTTTTAGCAGAGACCTTTAGAATAGATAATTTGCCGGATAATTTACAGCCGGTAATGAGTTATATCTCTTATACCAAACCAGGAAGAACCCGAGGACCTCATGAACATCTCAAGCAGACTGATATATTCTGTTTTATAGGGCTAGGTAATTTTAGGATAAAGCTGTGGGATAATCGAAAAGAAAGTAAGACTTATGGATATTATATGGAGATAATTGGAGGAGAGGATAATCCCATCAGGGTAATTGTTCCACAGGGGGTAGTACATGGTTATAAAAATATCTCTAAAGAGGTAGATGGAATGGTGTTAAATTATCCCGATAAATTATATCGAGGTTGGGATAAAAAAGAAGAGATTGATGAAATAAGGCACGAAGATAAAGAGGATGAATTTTATTTAGATTTTATTGAAGAGGATAAATAATTTATGATCTGGCTTATTGGTAATAAAGGGATGTTGGGTAATGATGTAGAAAAATTATTAAAAGAGCGAGGGATTATTTATTGGGCTAGTGATAAGGAAGTCGATATTAGTGATTATAAAGCGTTAGAGAAATTTGGAAAAGATAATAAGATTAAATGGATAATCAATTGTTCAGGATATACTAAGGTAGATAAGGCAGAAGAAGAAATAGACGAGGCCTTTAGGATAAATAAAGAGGGGGTTAGGAATATTGCCTTATTTTCGGCAAATAGACAGATTAGATTGATTCATATATCTACTGATTATGTCTTTAATGGCTGGCAAGAAAAAGATGAAGACGCTGTTACTTATAGTGAAGATGATAAAACTAATCCTATAAATATATATGGCAAGAGCAAATTAGCTGGAGAAGAGGAGATAAAAAAGGTATTAGAGGAATATTTTATTATTCGTACTGCCTGGCTTTATGGATTACAAGGGAACAATTTTATCTATACTATGTTAAGATTATTTAAAGAAAGAGATTTGGTAAAGGTAGTAGAAGACCAGTGGGGCTCTCCAACTTATACGGTGGATTTAGCTGGGGCTATTTTAAAGATAATAGAAGATGATGCAGTTGGTTATGGGATATATCATTTTACCAATGAAGGTATAGCTAACTGGCATGAATTTGCACTGGCAATTTATAAAAAAGCTAAAAGATTGGGATTGATTGAAGACAATAAAAAAGTAGATATACAGCCTATTAAGACCGAGGATTATCCTACAGCTGCAGTAAGACCCAGATATTCGGTTTTATCTAAAGAGAAGATAGAGAGAAAACTTGATTTAAAGATTAGAGATTGGGATAAGGCCTTGGAAGATTTTTTAGTGTCTTTGAAAGAAAATAGGGAATATTTGGAAAGTAGGGTGGAGAAATGAAAAGGAAATTAAAAAATATTTTAGTTACCGGTGGGGCAGGATTTATCGGTTCGAATTTTATTCATCATGTTTTTAAAAATACCTCTTTTTGCGGAAAGATTATTAATGTAGATAAGCTGACCTATGCCGGTAATTTAGAGAATTTAGTAGAGATAGATAATAAATATAGTGGAGAAAGATATTTTTTTGAAAAAGCAGATATTTGTAATTTTGAGAGAATGAAAAGTATATTCAGTGAATATGATATTGATACTGTTTTGAACTTTGCGGCCGAATCTCATGTTGATCGTTCAATATTCGGACCAAAAGATTTTATTCAAACCAATATAATGGGGACTTTTAATTTATTAGAAATTGCCAGAGAAGTGTGGAAAAAAGAAGATTACAGTCAATTATTATTTCACCACATCAGTACAGATGAAGTTTATGGCTCAGTCGAAGAAGGTAAATATTTTTTTGAAAGTACAGCATACCAACCTAATAGCCCTTATTCTGCCTCCAAAGCTTCTTCTGATCATTTAGTTAGGGCCTATTATAAAACTTATGGATTACCTGCTACTATCTCTAATTGCTCAAATAATTATGGTCCTTATCAGTTTCCAGAAAAATTAATTCCCCTGATGATCTTAAATATTTTAGAAGAGAAGAATTTGCCGGTATATGGTGATGGGAAGAATGTGCGTGATTGGTTGCATGTGAAAGACCATTGCTCGGCAATCTGGGGGATATTAAATAAAGGAGAGGTCGGAGAAACCTACAGTATTGGTGGAGAAAACGAATGGGAAAATATAAAGCTGGTTAATTATCTTTGCGAAAAGATAGCGAAAATAAAAGGGAAAGATGAAGATTATTATAAGAGATTAATTACTTTTGTCAAAGATAGACCAGGACATGATAGAAGATATGCCATAAACTGCGACAAGATAAAAGCAGAACTGGGTTGGAGGCAGAAGTTTAACTTTGAAGAAGGCTTAGATATAACCATCAAATGGCATATGGATAATCAAGATTGGGTGGATAGAGTAAGAAGTGGAGAATATAGGAAGTGGATGGAGAAGAATTATAGGACAAGATGAGGGGAAAACGATGGAGAAACAGCCATTAGTTTCAGTAATAATACCCTGTTATAATGGTGAAAAATTTATTGGCGAAGCCATTGAAAGTGTAATAAATCAAACCTATAAAAATTGGGAACTTATTATTGCAGATGATGGATCAACAGATAAATCGAAAAAAATTGTAAATAATTATCTTTCTGATGAAAGAATTCATTATATTCGCCATATTAAAAATAAAGGAATTCCATTTGCAAGAAATACTGGAATTAGAGCTTCAAAAGGAGAATACATTGCATTACTTGATCAAGATGATAAATGGCCCTCAAATAAACTTGATTTACAATTAGATAAATTCTGTATGAGCAAACCTGAAATCGGTTTAGTATTTGGAAATATAAATATATTAGATTCATATGGTTGTATAATTTACAAAAGTAAAAATATAAAAATAAATTTTGCGAAAATAAATCAAAGAGATCTTGTCAGACATTTATTTTTAAACTGTTTTATCTCTTCAATAACTGTAATGTTTAAACGAAAATGTATAAAAGAAGTTGGAGGATTTGATGAGAATATATTATGGGGAGGAGACGATTACGAATTATGGTTACGCTTAGCTAGTAAATTTAAATTTGCTTATATTAATAAAGTATTAGGAATAAAACGTTTACACCGTAATAACTACTCAGCAACTGAAAGAATGGTAAGGGGTCAAATGCAATTGATAGAGGAAGTTGTAAAAAAGTACCATTTTTTAAATAAATATAAACAAAAGAGTATCGCTCAGAGATTATATCAATTAGGACGATACAAACAGTTAATTGGTAATTTTGCAGAAGCAAAAAAAATATATTTCAAAGCATTTTCAACATGTGTTAATGTTGGCTGGAAACCATACATAGCTTTTTTATTTGTATTATTTAAAATAAAATTTAATTATAGAAAAATAAAAAACATAAAATAATATTAATAGCGTTAAAAGGAAAGAGTAAAATAATTATTGCTGATGCACCATTACAAAAGTGGGATTTTTCCTTTGATGTATTAAAAAATGGATATGAACTTTATTATGTTCCTGGTTTTATTATATGGTACAAAGTAGCTCAAAGTTTTATTCGATCTGATCCTAAACATATTTATAATACGTATCGATGTAAATTTCTTCTAGTGGAGAAAAATTTTTCTCGTTTACAGTGGAAGGTATGATTTAGTGCGTTTCGTATTTATTACATGTTTTTGGTAAGATGGAAGTTTTTTAGGTTAATAAGAGAATTTAATATTGATGTTGAAAGTGCTGATCTACTAAAAGTAATTAGTGTTGCAATAAGTGATCACAAGAAGAAGAAAAAAATTACTCTTGGAGATCTACAAAAAGTAGAGAAAATGTTTATGAAAGGTAAGAATAAATAATATATGAAGATATCCATTCCACTTATGGGCTTTAATGTTTCGGGAGGTATCAGGATTATCATAAATATTGCCAATGGATTGGCTAAAAAGGGACACTCTGTCTCTATCATTGTTCCTGATTACGCATCTATTTCTCCATTTGAATTGGAGAGCAGTATAGAAATACGAATAATTCCTACCAAAGGGAAGGGTGTTTACCGGAAATTCTTTTACTATATAATATTATGCTTTATTTCCACGAAAAATAGTGATGTGGCTATTGCTACAGGATATAAAACCCCTTACTATCTTTTTCTTTCTAAGATCATTAATATTTCATCTATTCATCTTTTTTATCTTATTCAGCATTATGAACCATTAAGTCATGTTCAGTATTTATCTAAGAGTAAATTTATTAAAAGTGTACTTTATATTATAGCAAAATTCAGCTATAAAGTTCCAATGAGAAAAATTGCAGTTTCATCTTGGATTAAAGATCAAATCAGTGATAATTCTATAAAGGTTATTAATAATGGAATAGATCTCAGTATTTTTACACCAAACAAAAAAAATAATAATAAGAAAAATAAATTTATTATAGGAACCATTGGTAGATTGGCGAAATGGAAGGGATATGATTTTTTTTTAGACGCAATTAGTTCTCTTAATAGTAATAAGATAGAGGTACTTGTATTATCACAAGATGATCTTAAATTACCGAATGGTATAAAAGCAAGAATAATCAAAGCGGCCAATGATAAACAGATTGCAGATTTTTATCGTCAATGTGATATATTTGTTTTTACTTCTTTTATCGAAGGATTTGGTCTTCCACCCTTGGAAGCAATGGCTTGTGGTGTCCCGGTAATCACAACTGATTGTGGGGGAATAAGAGATTTTGCGAACGATTCAAATGCAATTTTAGTTCCTGCAGGTGATGCTCGTTCAATTGCAAATGCTGTTACTATGCTAAAAAAGGATGTCAATTTAAGAGAGAGCCTTAGGCAACAAGGTTTAGAAACAGCGGAAAAATTTTCCTTGAAAATAATGATAGAACGGTATTGTCAAGTACTTGAACAAGACTATTAAATATAAATAAAAGTGAACGGACTAATGAGAAAAATTAGAATACAGATAATAAAAATAGAATTTTTATTTTGGTTGTTTACAGGTTTAACTTTAAAGAGTATTTATTGTAGTAGGAGTAAATATGAAAATTCTTCTTCTTAGCCGATATGAAAATCTTGGCGCTAGCAGCCGTTATCGTTTTTATCAATATCTTCCATATCTACGGAAAAAAGGGATTGAAGTAATAGTAGCTCCACTACTTGATGATAATTATATTAAAGATTTATATACTGGTAGAAATAAAAACCTTTTAAAAATTCTAAAGGCATATGCTAAGCGAATAATAAATTTACATTATGCAAATAATTTTGACTTAATATGGATAGAGAAAGAAACACTACCTTGGTTGCCTGCTTGGATTGAATTCAATTTAGGGCTAAAAAGAACCTCCTATATAGTTGATTATGATGATGCAATATTTCATCAATACGATAAAAATAAATTTAAGTTAATCAAATGGATTCTAGGACATAAAATTGATCTTATAATGAAACGTGCTAATGCTGTGCTAGTTGGAAATGAATATTTATTAGAAAGGGCAAAAAAAGCTGGTGCTAGGAGGATTGAATTATTACCTACTGTTATTGATTTAAGAAAATATCCAACCAATTTCTTTAATAATAATGATATTTTTATAATAGGATGGATCGGATCTCCTATTACCTCTCATTATTTAAAATTAGCTATACCTGCTTTGGAGGAAATTTGTAAAAATAATACTGCTCGATTAATGCTTATCGGAGCAAAAAGAGAAGATTTGCAAACGAATATGCCGGTAAAATATGTATCTTGGTCTGAAGAAACAGAAATAAAGGAAATTCAAAAATTTGATGTAGGGATTATGCCGTTACCTAATAATGCTTGGGAAAGAGGTAAATGTGGGTTTAAATTAATACAATATATGGCATGTGGAAAACCGGTAGTAGGGTCGCCGATAGGGGTAAATGCAAAGATCATTAAACACGGAATTAATGGGTATCAAGCTAGGAATGTTGATGAATGGATTTGGGCTTTACAGAGATTAAAGGATGATCATAAATTACGCCAGAAAATGGGGGAAGCAGGTAGAGAAATTGTTGAGAAGGAATATTGTCTCCAAGTGACTGCTCCAAAATTATATAAAATACTTTTAAAATGCGTATAAATATTTAGTAAAAATTAAAAGGACTGAAATATAATAATGAATAAAATTTTTGGAATACTCTCTGATAAAATAATTGGAAAAGAAGATATTTATAAGATTAAAGAGAAAATAATTCAAAATGAATTAGAGAAAGATAACATTTATTTATCTAAAGATATGAAAAAAATGCTATTTAATAAAAAATTATTAATAGCGAATATAATGAAAAATACTAGTCAAATACTTACCGATGACGAAATTATAGTTATGGTAGACGGAGAGATATATAATTGTAATGAGATAATTAAAGATTTAAGTAATAAAGGGTATAAGTTTAAAAACTATACAGAAAGTGAAGTAATTGCTTATGGATATGCAGAATATGATAATTTGATATTTAATAAATTAAATGGGGCATTTTCTATAGCTATTTATATCAGAAAAAGAAATGAATTAATTTTAGCCAGAGATAAATTTGGCAGTAAACCATTATTTTATTATTATAGTGATAATGAATTTATTTTTTCATCAGATTTAAACGATATTATAGAATACGGAATAAAAAAAGAAATAAATAACACTGCTTTAAATATCTACTTTGCCCTTACTTATATTCCTGCACCTTATACAATTTATAAGAATGTAAACAAAGTAGAAGCAGG
>Ga0268280_1002435_pt1 | contig 10829 bp, 13 predicted proteins | sample saktaG_9_FD_190139 | JGI IMG/M metagenome (GOLD analysis project Ga0268280, IMG submission 190139) | Saline water microbial communities from Sakinaw Lake, British Columbia, Canada - sak_2011_5_24_40m | ecosystem: Environmental > Aquatic > Non-marine Saline and Alkaline > Saline ...
AATGTTGAGATTAGTATATATAAAGATAACAAAAAGATTAATTCAAGATTTGGAGAAGCAATATTTACAAATAATGGAATGAGTGGACCAATAATTTTGGATATGAGCAAAGAAATTGGTCAAGAATTACCAAGTAACATTAGAATACAAATTGATTTCAAACCTGCATTGGATTTTGTAAAACTTGATAAAAGAATTCAGAGAGATTTTGAAGAAAGTCCTAAGAAATTATTTAAGAATGGTCTTAGTGAATTATTACCTAAAAAACTAATTCCTGTTATTGTAAGATTGTCTGAAATTGATCCTGATAAAAAAGTTAATTCGATTACCAAAGAAGAAAGAAAAAAATTGGTGCATCTCCTAAAGGAGTTTAATTTAGAAATAAAAGAATTGGAAAATTTTAAAAGAGCAATTATTACAGCTGGTGGAATTAATTTAAATGAAATTGATCAAAAAACGATGAAATCAAAATTAATTGATAATTTGTATTTTGCAGGGGAGATACTTAATCTTGATGGTCCAACTGGTGGATATAATCTACAGGTTTGTTGGGCTACAGGATATATTGCTGGAGAAAGCGCTGGGGAGCGTAAATAAAATGTTATTTTTGACAGGTAGGAATGAATATGGTATATTTATTTAATTAAAGAAGTATTAATGCGGCTTGACAAGGAGGTAGAGCCACAATAATTGTTTGTGGTTTCACTAATTTGTGGAACTGTCGTAATCTCCTTATGTGGTCAAGGAGATTTTTTATTAGAAATTTATTAACATGGAAATTCGAAATATAGCTATTATAGCCCATGTAGATCATGGGAAAACCGCTCTTACTGATGCTATTCTACGACAAACTGGATTTGAGGATAGTGGAGTAAGCATGGATTCAAACATACTCGAACAGGAGCGTGGAATTACTATTTATTCAAAAAATGCTGCTGTGTTATATAAAAATACAAAAATTAATATTGTAGATACACCAGGGCATGCAGATTTTGGTTCTGAGGTAGAGAGAGTGTTACGTTCCATTGATTCAGTTTTATTAGTGGTGGATGCGCAAGAAGGACCAATGCCACAAACTCGTTTTGTATTAAAAAAATCTTTGGAGCTTGGATTACGACCTATAGTAATAATTAATAAAATTGATAAATTAGCAGCAAACCCAGATCATGTACACGATCAGGTCTTTGAATTATTTGCAGAGCTTGGAGCAACTGATGAACAACTTGATTTTCCAGTGGTATATGCCATTGCTAGAGATGGGGTTGCAAAACGTAATCTTACTGATGAAGAAAAAGACATTACTCCTTTATTGGACATGATTTTAGAACAGGTGCCAGTAGCTTCAAAAGATATTGATAGTCCTTTTCGTGCCCAGCCTTTTAATTTAATGTACGATAATTTTTTAGGACGACTTGCTATTGTTCGTGTTTATAGTGGCAGTCTTAAGGTTAGAGATACTGTATATGTAAAAAAGCATTCTGGACAAACTACAAGTTATACTGTGACAAAACTGTTTACATTTGAGGGAATAGCTAGAAAAGATGTACCAATAATTGAGGCTGGTGACATTGCTGTAATAGCTGGACTTCCAGATGTATATATTGGAGATACATTAGTAAAGTCTGAAAAGGAACCATTGCTTGAGAGTATTTTAGTAGACAATCCTACTATTGAACTTACATTTTTAGTAAATAATTCTCCATTCGCTGGACGTGAGGGAAAGTTCGTAACAAGTATGCAGCTCAAAGAACGTTTAAAAAAAGAACTTGAAGTAAACGTAGGATTAAAGATAGATTTTGATACACAATCAGCAGAGCAATTTATTGTGTATGGAAGAGGGGAATTGCATATAGCTATTCTTCTTGAAAATATGCGAAGAGAAGGATATGAACTTCAGGTTTCTCACCCCAAGGTTATCATAAAAAGAATTGATGGAAAGGATCATGAACCATTTGAAGAAATTATAGTAGATGTGCCGGAAGAGTTTAAAGGAACAGTTATTGAAAAATTAAGTTCTCGTGGAGCACAACTAATACATATGGAGATGAAAGAAGGACGTTTTTTTATGCAGTTTGAAGGTCCAACCCGTGGTTTATTAGGATATAGAAACCAATTTGTTATGGATACGAAAGGAAATGGAATTTTAGCAAGTCGGGTTGTCGGGTATCGTCCATATGCAGGAAAAATTGCACATAGAAAAGTTGGATCTATGATTTCTGGATTAACAGGTAAGGTATTGGCTTATGCGCTAGATAACTTACAAACCAGAGGCGCTTTATATATTAAAGCAAATACTCAAGTATATGAGGGAATGGTAATTGGCAATACATCAAAAGGGAATCAAATGACAGTAAATCCAATTAAAGGAAAACATCTTACTAATATGCGTGCTTCTCGTAATGACGATGCGATTTATCTTTCAACTCCTAGAATAATAACAATTGAAACAGGGCTAGAGATAATGGATGAAGATGAGTATTTAGAGATAACACCTAAAAATGTTAGATTGCGAAAGAAATATCTTACAGAATTAGATCGTGCAAGAGCGAAACGGGAAAATAAAGAATAAAAAATTTTCAGAATTTAGATTTTATCAATGAATAAAAATTTGCTTTTTAAAAAAGTGTTTTTTAATATTATTGATATATAAAACTTTTTTTGAAAATCTGGTATAATTAAAGAGTGTAGCAAAGGTCGCTAACATTAATAAATAATTCTTAATAAATTATGACAGAAGTTGTTAAAAAAGACGGGACAAAAGAACCATTCGATCCTGAAAAAATTAAAAGATCAATTGCTGGTGCTGCTCAACAAGCTGATATTCCAGAAGAGAGAAAAGAAGAAGTTGTATATCAGGTAGCAGGTATAGTAATTCCTCTGTTGGAAAGTAAAGAGGAAATAGACACGATTGATATTAAGCAAGCCATTCTTGGTGAATTAGATAAGGTTGAATCAGTTGTAGCTAGTGCTTGGAGAAAGTATGAAGAAGGTAAGAGTAAGGTTGCATAAAGAAGAATGAAAGGCGCCTTAATTGGGGCGCCTTTCAATTTAATAAATTTTTCAGATAATGAAAAAATTACAAATATTTTTTATAATATTGATCATTCTAGGAGGTATTCTTTTTATTCTCCAATCATCATCTAAATGGTCATTTGAAAATATTCAGCTAGAAGAAAAACTGGGTAGCGAAATAATTATTAATGAGAATTCAACAACGACAACTATTACTACAGAATTTATAAAACCTTCTTTTGAGATTTTATTATCAAGTACTGAACTTTATCAAGGAGATACTTTAATGATTACGGTAAGGAATGTTCCTGAAGGAGAAAAGGTTACAGGGCAATTTAATGGTAAATCATTTAATTTTTTCTCAACTGAATCAAAAGAAAAATGGATAGCTCTTCTGGGAATTGATGCAAAAAAAGTTCCAGGAGAATATTCTTTATCAGTTTTTCTTTCTGATAAATTAAAAAAAGAAGAAACAATAACAGTAAAAAAAAGTGACTTTTTTGTAACTAAAATTGTAATAACACCAGAACTGGAAGAAAAGGATCTAACTGCATCAAATATATCAAACACTATTGCTACCAAAGACGGAGTTATTATTTATGAAGTTTTAGTAAAATATCATCCTACGGCATATTTTAATCAAAGTTTTATTTATCCGTTGGATGAAATAATAAATGTTGGGGCTTTTGGAAATATTAGAAAAGACGGAGATATCACGATTCAGCATTTAGGAGTGGATTTGGATGCTATTGAAGGGGCGCCAATTTACGCGATTAATAGTGGTAAAGTAGTCCTTGTTGAAGAATTAACAGTTTATGGGAATACAATAATTATAGACCATGGATTAGGAATTTATTCTTTATATCTACATCTTTCTGAATTTAAAATCGCAGAAGGGGAAATGGTAGAAAGGGGGCAATTAATTGGGCTTGTTGGAAATACTGGTTGGTCATTGGGGCCTCATTTGCATCTCTCTGTAAAAGTAGATGGAGCAAGTGTTGATCCTTTGATATTTATTGAAACAATAGATAAATTTTTAAAATGAAAAAAAGTTTGATTATGCAAATATCAGAAATTAGGAAAATATTAAAAAGTAAATCAAGTGGAAAAACTAAAAAAAGCGCTAAAAAGTTTATTCCTACAATTGAAAAACAATACGGAGCAAAGGCGTTAGTATTAAACGAGATTGTAAAGAAAATCAAAGAACCAGATTTTGACTTAGTTGAGAGGTTATGGAAAAGTGAATATTTTGAAGAAAAGATATTGGCAAGTAAGATTTTAGGAAAGATTTGTAAGAAAAATCCAGAGAAAACATTAAAATTGATAAAAAAGTTTAGTAAAGACATTTCAAATTGGGCAGTTTGTGATACTTTAGCTTGTTATGGTATAAGGAAAATTGTTATAATAAAACAAAAAGAGATATTTGAGATTTCAGAAGAACTTATAAAATCAAAAAATTTATGGCAAAGAAGGTTCGCTTTAGTGCTTTTAGTAAATTTTACCAGTGATAAAAATCTTAAGAAAAAAATTGAAAATATTCTTAAAAAAGTTAAAGATGATAAAGAGCATTATGTTAAAAAAGCTATAATTTGGTTAAAAAACAAGTTAAAAAATTAAAAGTCGAAAATTAATAAAAAATAATAAAAACATGGATAATAAAATATTGAAATTATTAAGAGAGGACCTAGTTGGGGAATTAGTAGCTATTAATCAATATCAGGAGCATATTGATGATATAAACGATGATGAAGTCAAAAAAGTGATGAGTCATATTATGGATGATGAAAAAGAGCACGTTGCTGAATTAATAAAGATAATTAGAAAATTAGACCCCACAGAGGAGGAAAAGTTTCAGAAAGAGGATCTTTAGATTGTGAGACTGAATTTCGTAATAATCTGTTATAATGAATATAGAATTTATAAATAAATTTTATGAGAAAAGAAGAAGATATTAGTAAAGGTGAGATTATTATTTATCACCCAAAAAGTGGTGAAATTGAGATAAAAGTTAAATTGCAAAAAGAAACAATTTGGTTAACACAAGCACAAATTGCTTCGCTTTTTGGTATTGAAAGAAGCGTAATAACAAAACATCTACGCAATGTTTTCAATTCCAAAGAACTGAATAAAAATTCAGTACGTGCAAAAATTGCACATACTGCTATTGACGGAAAAGTGTATAAAACACAATTCTATAATTTAGATGTTGTAATTTCTGTTGGCTATAGAGTAAATTCTAAAAAGGCGACACAGTTTAGAATTTGGGCAACAAGAGTTTTAAAACAACATATTCTTCAGGGCTATACTATTAATGAAAGGCGTTTATTAGAGACTCGGTCTAAGTTTAATGAATTACAAGATGCCATTGTTTTTTTGAAAGAAAAATCAAAGAAGAAAACGCCTGAAGGTCAAGAAAGAGAGATTTTAGATTTACTTGGTAGTTACGCCAAAACGTTAACTATTTTAGGACAGTATGATAAAAGGAGAGTTAAAAAGCCAAAGGGTAAAAGAGCTAAGTTTGTTTTAAAATATGATAGTTGCAGGGATATTATTACTCTCTTAAAAAAGAATTTGATGACAGAAAAGAAAGCTAGCGGTTTTTTTGGAATTGAGCCTGAAGGTAAATTTGAAGGTATAGCTAAAAATTTATATCAGACATTTGATAAAAAAGAGTTATATAAAACAATTGAAGAAAAAGCAGCTAATTTACTTTATCTTACTATTAAAGATCATCCATTTATCGATGGTAATAAGCGAATTGCTTCATTTTTGTTCGTCTATTTCTTAGATAAAAACGATTATCTTTATAGAAAAAATGGAGGAAAGAAAATAAACGATAATGCTTTAGTTGCTTTAGCTCTTTTAGTTGCGGAAAGTAACCCACAAGAGAAAGATATTTTAATTAAAATAATGATAAATCTTATAAACACTTAATACATTTTTAATTTAAAAAATAATTAATAAAAAATATGAAGTTAGATAAAAAAATAGCTTTAATAACTGGAGGTTCAAATGGTATTGGAAAAGCTATTGCTCAGAGATTTTTAGATGAAGGAGCAAAGGTTATAATTTTTGATATCGTGAAGCCAGATTACGAAGCGGATTTTTATCAGGTTGATATAACTAAAGAGGAAGAAATAAAGAAAGCTTTTCAGAAAATTAAACACTTGGACATTGTTGTTAATAATGCTGGGATATATTTTCAAGCATCTATTGAAGAAACATCGCAAGAACAATTAGATAAAATCATTGATGTTAATTTTAAAGGAGCATATTTAATTTCTAAGTACGCACTTCCCTTAATTAAAGAAAGTAAAGGTAATATTATTAATATTTCTTCTGTTGTTGGAATTGTTTCTGACCCAACGTCTCCAGCATATTGTTCAACAAAAGCAGCATTGATAATGCTTACTAAATGTATGGCTCGAGAATATGGATTAAAGGGTGTCAGAGTAAATGCCATATTACCAGGTCCTATAGATACTCCATTACTAAGAAGAGTTTTATCTTCCGAAGAATTAATTAAAAAGTATGCTGCGTTAAATCCTATGAGAAGAGTTGGAAAACCTGAAGAAGTTGCAAATGTAGCGGCTTTCTTAGCTTCAGATGAAGCAAGCTATGTAACTGGCGGAATATATTTAGTTGATGGAGGGCAATCTTGTTAAAATTATGGAAAATGATTTTGTAAAATATCTATTCTTGTTTATTATTGGAATGCTTGGGGTTTTTGTTGGCAGAAGGATGGCCATTAAGAGAATGATGGAAAAGAAATTTTCATCTGATGAAGAAGATATGGTATAGTAATAAAATAAAGATTTATATATGTCTCAATATTATAATTCACAAAGAGTAAAATATTTATACGATTCTAGTTCAAAAGAACCGTTTAGAGTTTCACGATCAAAAATCGACTTATTTTTAGCATGTCCGCGATGTTTTTATTTAGATAGAAAATTGGGAATTGGACGACCTCCTGGGTTTCCATTTAATTTAAACAATGCTGTTGATAGTTTACTTAAACAAGAATTTGATATTTATCGTGTCAAAGGTACGAAGCATCCTTTTATGGAAACTTATAAAATTGATGCAGTTCCTTTTAAGCATAAAAAGCTTGAAGAATGGCGAGATGCCAGGACAAGAGGGATAACTTATCTCCATAAACCAACAAATTTATTAATTACTGGTGGGGTTGATGATATTTGGGTAAATCCTAAAGGAGAATTAATCATTGTTGATTACAAGGCAACATCTAAGAATGGACAGGTAAGTTTAGATGCTGATTGGCAGATTAGTTACAAAAGACAGATGGAAATATATCAGTGGTTGTTTAGACAAAACGGATTTAAAGTTTCTAATACTGGTTATTTTGTTTATTGTAATGGAAAAACAGATGTAGAAGCCTTTGATGGTAAATTAGAATTTGATGTTACTTTAATACCATATGAAGGTGATGATTCTTGGATAGAAAAAACTATTTTAGATATTCATAAATGTTTAAATAGTGAGCAGATTCCAAAAGCAGATCATGATTGTGATTATTGTAGTTATATTGAATCAGTAAAATCTAAAACAATAAAACCTGAAAACGGAAGATTGTTTTAAAAAATATGAACAAAAGAATTTTTTTGATTAGTTTAATAATTATTTTGGTTTTAACGGGGGTCGTTGGATATTTTTTTATTACTGGGCAAGAAAAAACCACAATAGTAAAAATCTTTTTTGGAAATATTAAGGAAGATCCAGAAGTTTTGAATTGTGAGAAAGTTTATTTTGTGAAAAGGGAGGTTTTTGAAAACAAAAAAATGATTCAAGCATTGGAAGAACTTTTAAAAGGGCCAACTTTAGAAGAACAAGAAAAAGGATATTTAACTAATATTAATTCTGGTGTGAATATTAATAGTCTAATTGTAGAAAATAATATAGCTAAAGTTGATTTTGATGAGCAATTAGGATTTCAAGTAGGAGGGTCTTGTCGGGTAATGGCTATTCGTTCTCAGATTACTGAAACCCTATTACAATTTTCTGAAGTTAATGACGTTGTAATTTCTATTGACGGTCATATTGAAGATATTTTACAACCTTAAATATATTAATGTTAATTAAGGTCAAAGTTTTCTCTCATTCAAAAAAGCAAGGGATAATTAAAAAATCTGAGGATAGTTTTGAAATAAGAGTAAAAGTAAAACCATTACAAGGTCAGGCAAATAAAGAAGCAATTAAAGTATTAGCAGAATATTTTAAAATTCCAGAGTCAAAAGTGAGATTAATTAAAGGGTTTAGACATACTAATAAAGTTTTTTCAATATCAGAAATGAAATAAAATTAAAAAAGGTCGGAAATAATTTAATTTAAATTTTAATAAAAATATTATGCAATCTTTACTAACAGGTTCTTTGTCAGCAAATTCATGGATTATCTGGTTAATTCTTCTTTGGACCTTACCTTGGAAAGGCGTAGCTCTTTGGAGAGCAGCTAAAAATGAACATAAATGGTGGTTTATTGCCTTATTGGTATTCAATACAATGGCTCTTTTGGAAATTATTTATATTTTCTTTTTTAGTAAAAAGAAAGATATAATAGAAAAGAAAGAAGAAATAATAGAAACACAGGAGCAAGAAAAAATGGAAGAGTAAAAATAAATTAAAAGACATCCTATAAAGGGTGTCTTTTTTATTACCAGTATTATTTATGTGATATAATTAAAATATGAATATTGTAGATAAAAACAAGCCATTAGCTGATAGAATGAGGCCAGATTGTCTGGATGATTTTTTAGGTCAGGAAGAAATTATTGGCAAAGGAAAATTATTAAAACAGGCGATTGAATCTGATAAATTACCTTCTATAATTTTTTGGGGTCCTCCAGGAAGTGGTAAAACCACTTTGGCTTATATAATCGCTAAACAAACCAAATCCGAATTTAAACAAATGAGCGCAGTTTCTAGCGGAATAAAAGATTTCAGGGAAATTGTAAAAGAAGCAGAAGAAAATAAAAAATTAGAAAAAAGGACGATTTTATTTATTGATGAAATTCATCGTTGGAATAAAGCTCAGCAAGATGCATTACTTCCTCATGTTGAACAAGGATTGATAACGCTTATTGGAGCTACAACAGAAAATCCAAGCTTTGAAGTTATAGGAGCTTTACTTTCTCGTTGCAGAGTTTTTGTTTTAAAACAGCTCAATAAATCTCAAATCTCAGAGATTATTAAAAGAGCATTGAAAGATAAGAAGAAAGGGTTAGGTCAATTAAATATTAGAATAGATGAAAATATAATTGATACAATTTCAGATACGAGCAATGGAGATGCTCGTATTGCTCTTAATGTTTTAGAGTATGCATCTTCTATTTCAAATAAAATAACTTTGGATATTGTAAAAGATGCTTTTCAAAAATCCAACTTATTTTATGATAAAAATGGTGAAGAGCATTATAATATAATATCAGCGTTACATAAATCAATGCGGGGATCTGATGCTAATGCTGCTTTGTATTGGCTAGCCAGAATGTTGGAAGCAGGTGAGGATCCTCTGTATGTGGCTAGAAGAATTGTACGGTTTGCTTCAGAAGATATTGGTTTGTCTAATTCGCAAGCATTAGAACAAGCAGTTGCCGCTTATCAAGCTTGCCATTTTATAGGAATGCCTGAATGTAATGTTATATTGGCTCAGGCAGTTGTTTATATGGCTAAATGTAAAAAATCAAATGACTTATATGTTGCTTATGAAAAAGCTGCTGAGGATGTAAGGAAATATGGAAATTTACCAGTACCTTTACATATTCGTAATGCCCCAACAAAATTAATGGAGGATTTAAAATACGGTAAAGGATATAAATATAGTCCGGATTATAATTACAAAGAAAATCAGGAATATTTACCAAAAGAATTAAAAGATAAAAAATATTTAGAATAAAATCGGACAATTTTAGAATCGCTATTTACTGAAAAATTGATAAGATATAATAAATGTAAGAAAATTAATGAGATGGACAGAATAGAAATTAAAGCTTATTCAAAAATTAATCTTACTTTAGATGTTTTAGATAAATTACCTAATGGTTATCATGAGATTAATTCAGTATTTCAGGCAATTGATATTTATGATACGATTTTAATTTCTAAAACAGAAAATGGGTTTTATTTAGACAGTTCAGTTAATTGTTCTGATGAAGAAAATTTAATAACAAAAGCTCTAGAAAAAATACAAGATTTTGTAAAGAAAGATTTATTATGCAGAATTAATCTATCTAAAAATATTCCTGAAAGTGCTGGATTAGGTGGCGGTTCAAGTGATGCGGCGGCAACCTTAATAGGATTAAACAATCTTTTTGAATTAAATTTGAATATTAAACAACTTAGTAAAATAGGTGCATCTATTGGGAGTGATGTGCCTTTTTTTATACATAACATAGGAACAGCTTTGGTTAATGGTATGGGTGAAAAGATAAAGATATCAAATAGAAGACCTTCTAATTTTTATGTTTTGGCAAAACCAAATCAGGAGATTAGTACATCCGAAATCTATTCATTATTTGACCAATATGATAAAAGTAAAAGTTTCTATGAATTAGCACAGAAAATTTGTCCAAGCATAAATAAACTTTATTCTTATTTTTCTTCAATTTCAAAAGAATGCGCTATGTCAGGCACTGGCCCAACAATATTTGCAGGATTTAATTCTTACGAAAAAGCTTTAAAAGCAAAGAATAATTTTAAAGACGAAACATTTAAAGGAAATTTTTATATTTGCAAACCATCCAAAGAAACTTATAAAATTGTTTTTTAAAAACTGATAAGATATAATAGATTTTAAAA
>Ga0268280_1002437_pt1 | contig 10807 bp, 11 predicted proteins | sample saktaG_9_FD_190139 | JGI IMG/M metagenome (GOLD analysis project Ga0268280, IMG submission 190139) | Saline water microbial communities from Sakinaw Lake, British Columbia, Canada - sak_2011_5_24_40m | ecosystem: Environmental > Aquatic > Non-marine Saline and Alkaline > Saline ...
CATTGCAAAAGATCCTCGACTGCAGCCTCCCGTAGGAGTCTGGGCAGTGTCTCAGTCCCAATGTGGCTGACCATCCTCTCAGACCAGCTACCCGTCAAAAGCCTTGGTGGGCCATTACCCCGCCAACTAGCTGATAGGACGCGAGCTCATCTTCAAGCAGCAGGCCTTACGGTCCCCACTTTTGATCACAACGGGATTCCCCGTCGTGGTCTTATGCGGTTTTAGCCCCGGTTTCCCGAGGTTGTTCCCCACTTGAAGGTAAATTGCTCACGCGTTACGCACCCTTTCGCCACTATCTCTTGCGAGATCGTTCGACTTGCATGCCTAATCCACGCCGCCAGCGTTCACTCTGAGCCAGGATCAAACTCTCCAATTGAATATCCAAAAGATGAGTTCGTCTTGGCTTATCCCCGCTTTAAATCAATAAAGCGGTACTTCACTTTTACCTGAATCGGTCGTTTTAGACTCGTTGTGAAAGAACAGCGTTTTTTCGGTTATACCGAAAACGGAAAAGACAAAAAAACCGTCAAGAGGACGGTTTATAAAAAACAAAAAAGACGTCAGATGACGTCTTAATTTCATCCACTAGCAAATATTTGATCCAAAATTGTCAAGGCGAAGTTATTGTGATATTAGCTTCTCCTATTGGTAATGGTTAAGTATACTATATTCCGGATTCTTGTCAATAGTTATTTTAAAATAATTTTTACCGGAAGAAGCTGCCTAATCATTATATTCCTGATCAATAAAAGAATCATCCGGGGCGAATCTGGGATCGGGGTTTGCCCTTATGAACTCCATGGCATATCTGGCCTTTGGAACCAGGCTCCCCTTCGGGTCGATATCTATTACAGACTTTAAATACGAGTAAGCTTTGGACCTGTTATGCTCCGAATAATAATAATAAAGCCCGAGATTATAAAGTGCCGTCGTATCTTTAGGAAATAGTTTCAATATCTCTCCGAGGACTTCGTAGAGTTCGGCGTATCTTTTCAGCCCGAAATACATAAGCGCGATATCGTGCAGATTGTCCACATAATATTGCTTTATATCTTCGCCGGTAAGAAGCGGCCTCATCTTTTCTATGAAGAGCCTGAACTGCGCCGCGGAATTATCAAAATCCTGCGTAGCGAAATACAGTTTGCCGAGATAAAAATTCGGAGTGGGATCCAAATCATCCGTCTTCTCCGCCTTCTCCAGGATCTTCAGCGCTTTGCGATACTGCCCCTTCCTCCGACAAACATCCGCCTTTAAGGACATCGCGTAAACGTCTTTATCGTCGGCCGCTATCCGGACATCGAGTATCTTCTCGGCGTCGTCCAGCTGGTTCTCCTCGATCAAATACTCCGGACTGCCGGAATCTTCCGAACGCGCCGGTCCGGAAGATTGGCAGATAATGCAAATCACGATAAATATACTTACAAGCTTTTTCATTAATACCGGCCCCTGCTAAAATTTCACCTCGGGCACGTTTCTGGCCTTCTCCTCGGCCTTAAAATATTCGGTAGCGGGCTTGTAACCGGCGATACCCGCGACTATGTTGCCGGGGAATGTGCGGACCGTTATATTGTAGTTCTGCACCGCTTCATTATAACGCATCCTCTCAACCGCTATTCTGTTCTCCGTTCCGGACAATTCATCCATAAGACTTAAGAAAGTCTGGCTGGCCTTTAGGTCTGGATAATTCTCGGCCACCATAAGAAGTCTGGATATGGCTGAATCCATTGCAGAAGCGGCCTTGACCTTATCGTCGATCGTAGCGGCCTTGCCCCACTGAGAGCGCGCGTTCGTTACATTTTCAAGCACGCCCTTTTCATGAGCCGCATACCCTTTAACAGAGTTAACAAGATTAGGTATCAGGTCGTTTCTACGCTGAAGCTGATTATCCACCTGAGCCCACTTGGCCGTGATTGTCTCATGTTTTGAGACTATGCTGTTATAAACCGAAGCAAAACCTATTGCCACAACTATCACCGCAACCGCTACTCCTATAAGCACGTTCTTCACATGTTCCTCCTTTGTTTAAAAGCCTCCGCCTCCGCCGCCTCCTCCGCCTCCTCCACCGCCACCCCCGCCGAATCCGCCACCACCGAAACCGCCGCTGGTGCCGCCTCCGCTATAACCTCCGAACCCGCCACTGGTCCAAAAACCTCTGTTCAGGCGCTTACCTGCCGCGTTGGCCTTCCAAAAAAAGAATCTCAGGAAAAGTGATACTATGTAAGAGCCGAAAAATAACGGAACATACGCAAAATTCCCTATGCAATTAATAATTGTAATAAAAATAAAGATTATGAACCCTAGTATGAGCGGAGTGCTGATCGCAAAAATCGGTACAAGTATAAGAGCGGATGATATTATTGAGTCGCCGGAAGACCCCGAAGAACTGGCCGATGGTTCGGCCGGAACCCCCGCCAGGCTGTCCAGCTCGATCCCGGAATCCAGGGAGATCCTTTTAGCTACTGCCGCAACGCCGTAATAAAGACCCTCGCCGTAATTACCGACTTTCAAATACGGCACCATGATATCGCGCCCTATTCTGGCGCACACGGCATCAGGCAAGATACCTTCAGATCCGTAACCGGTCTCGATGCGCCATCGGCGCTCCTTGACCGCGACGAGCACAAGGACTCCGTTATCCTTACCCTTCTTACCCGGCTTCCAGCTGTCGAATACCTGTCTGGCATAAGAACGTTCGTCATAGGGGGCAATCGAACTTACGGTGAGAACAAAAACCTCTGCCGATGTCTTCGCCTCGAGTTCGGTTACCAGGCTCGTGAGCTTTTCAATATACTGTTCGGATACGACGCCGGCACGGTCATTCACCCACGCAGTAGGGCGCGCCACTTCCGAAGCGCACCACGCGGAGCACGCGGTAAGTGACAATATGATAAGGATAGCTATCCGTTTTACCATCTAAATAGACAGCCGGTCAACGGCCTCGGTTATATTCTTGAGCTCATCGGCAAAACCAAAGAAGAGCCTGTCTATCTCGCCGGACGATAGACGCCTGTTACTTTTAAAAGCTTCGAGTATTCCGGACATGGACGCAAGGGGTGATCCGGCCTCCCGCGACAACTCCGATATGATGCCTTCTTTATCTGTAGGAGGAACGCGCCCTTTAAGGCGTATAACATTGCGTAGTATGTGTAAGGTAGAATTGAACGACTTAAAAAGAAATGCGGTTAATATGCCTTTATTACGATTGATTAGATAAAATCCACTTATCTGCAAAAGCTTCTCCTTCAACTCCTGCTCGCACTGGAACCTCAAATTCTTCATATCGATATCGATACCTAAAAACACATCATTACCGTAAATGACGCGGTGGTTATCACGCATATCCAGAAATTCTATCGGAAAAATATCTCCGGAGCGGCCAATATATTCTTCGGTGAAGAAGATAACATTGAATATAGCGTACCGCCGCGAAGAAAGGTCTCTCTTGGCCTTCGCCAGATTTTCGAGAGACATGTCCCTAAGGACGACTACAAGGTTTATATTGGAGTGCTTCTTTTTAAACTCGCCTCTCGCGGCGCTGCCGTAAAGGATAACCGACACAAGGCCGTCGGCATACAGCGACTTCAGGCGCTCGGTTATACCTATGAGTTTACTCTCTATCTTAGGTGACAGAGTCGATCTATCCATAGTACCTCCGTGCTGATTATTGGTTTTTAAGAAATATCCTGGCGAATTTTTTGCCCACCCGGACCTGGTATTCCTTACCCGAGTCAAGCGTAACACTGGCATCATTTACTTTGGTGCCATTCACCTCAACGGCGCCTTCCTGTATCTTTCTCTTAGCCTCTCCTCTGCTCGCAAGGAGCTTAGTCCCCTCGACCAGTATGGTAACAATATCAGCCTTAAGGCCCAGCGAAAGTTCTTGAAGCGGGATATCTTGCGGAAAACCTTTGTCTTTGAAAGCCCTGTCGAACTCCTGAGCCTGAATATCGGCCTCGGCCTTGCCGTGATAATTTGTAACTATTATCTTAGCCAGCTTTACTTTGGCTTCTTTCGGATGAAGCTTACCGCATGTAACGTCGGATTTTATTTTTGCCACATCCTCGTCGGTAAGAAGCTCGTAGTACTTATACATCAATTCATCCGATACCGACATGAGTTTGCCGAACATCTCCTTGGCGCTTTCGTTTATGCCTATATAATTACCGAGTGACTTCGACATCTTATTTTCGCCGTCCAGCCCCTCGAGGAGCGGCATCGTGATCACTACCTGTTCCTCCTGGCCGTAAACGGTCTGCAAATCGCGCCCGACGAGGAGATTGAATTTCTGGTCGTTACCGCCGAGCTCAACATCGGCCTTGAGAGCCACAGAATCATACCCTTGTAAAAGCGGATATAAAAACTCCAGCATCGTTATATTCTTCTGCTGCTTATAACGATTCATAAAATCATCGCGCTCAAGCAGCCTTTGCACCGAATATCTCGACATGAGTTCCGCTATCGCTGCGATATTCATCTGCGATAGCCATTCGCTATTAAAACGTATCTCTAGTTGTTTTATGTTCAGGACTTTGGCTACCTGCCTCTGATAAGTATCTGCGTTAACTATAACTTCTTCCCTGGTAAGGCGCGGGCGGGTTTTGGATTGTCCTGATGGATCCCCTATCATTGCGGTATGATCGCCTATCAGAAATACGACCTTGTGACCCAGGTCCTGGAAATGGCGCATCTTGCGCAGAAGAACGGTGTGGCCCAGATGGATATCCGGCGCAGTGGGATCAAAACCGGCCTTGACTACAAGCGGCCTGTTCTCTTTAATTGCGCGCTCGAGTTTCTTCTTAAGTCCTTCGGCCTGTATTATCTCGACCGTTCCGCGGCTTATAAGCTCAAGTTGTTTATCTATACTTTTTTCCATCGTATCCTTATATTCAACAAAGGCTTTATTTCAAAAGTACTCGTCATCCTGAGGAGGGCTTTAGCCCGACGAAGGATCTAGATCCTTCGTCCGCCTTCGGCGGACTCAGGATGACAGCTGTCTACTTCCTATCAAAATACGGGCTTTTGCCGGTCACGCTAAGCGGTATCCCGAGGGCCTGCGAAACTTTTTCCGAGAACCACCCCAGATCCATAGCCGCTTTTCCTATTGAATACATTATTCTATTATCAACATGAAGACGAGCGGCTGCGCTCACCGCGGAACCTACCGCGATCCCAAGGTCCATGGAGTTGAGCGCGCAAACTCCGCCGGCGGCCGTAAGGTCTTTACAGGTCTTATGCCCGCAGAAGTCGCAGTCAAGCCCGGCCGGGTTCGACCTTACTCCGATAACGAGGATCTCCGGAGAATCTTTGATCGAGGCGGCATCCCTCTCCATGCTCGGCTTGCCGAGTGCGGCCGAAAGTTCTTTCATCTTCGTTACGAGTTTATCCCTATCCGTTCGGTCCTCTATGAGGATCGCCTCTATGTTATCTATCCCGCGCCCTTTAGGGGCTGTTCTGGCCGCAACGGCCATAGACTCGGCGGCGTCCTTTACGGCTTCGCGTTCCATTTCAGGCGATTTTCGCATGACGATTCTCCTGTTAAAACCCGTCATCCTGAGGGAGGCCGAAAGGCCGACGAAGGATCTAGATCCTTCGCTTCGCTCAGGATGACGAAGTCGGGCTTCGCCCTCCTCAGGATGACGAACACTTCTACTATCCCCTAAACGCGCTACTTACTTCAGGCTCAACGCTATCTTATGCTGGATAGAATCGACCTTCAGGACCTTAACTTTAACTTCCTGATCGACCTTATACTTTTCTTCCAGCTTCTCTCCTTCGGCTATAGGCAACTCGGATATATGGGCCAGCCCCTCCAGGTCCTTATCTATCTCAACGAATAATCCGAAGTTCGCGATCTTCGTTATCTTTCCCGAAAGAACCATATCCTGGATATATTTAGCCGCTATCTCATCCCACGGATCCGGCGTAGTCTGCCTGACTCCGAGAGATATGCGTCTGTTGGCGGAATCCACAGCAAGGACTACCGCCTCTATCTTCTCGCCTTTTTTAAATACATCCTTAGGATGGCCTATGCGCTTGGTCCATGATATATCGGATACGTGCACCAGGCCGTCTATGCCGTCCTCAAGTTCAACGAACGCGCCGTAATCGGTAAGATTCCTGACCTTGCCTTTAACGGGAGTCCCTATTGGATATTTCGCCTCGACGCCGAGCCACGGATTCGACTCAAGCTGCTTTAAACCGAGCGATATCTTCCTGTTATTCTTATCGAGTTCCAGGATCTGCACCTCTATCCTGTCGCCCATAGCCAGAAGCTCGTTCGGATTGGCATACTTTTTCGTCCATGAAAGTTCAGAGATGTGCAGAAGCCCTTCCACACCTTTCTCCAGCTCCACGAACGCTCCGTAAGGCACTATATTTACGATCGTTCCCTTTACCTTGGATCCGGCAGGATATTTCGCCTCGACGGTCTCCCAGGGATTCTGCGTCTTTTGTTTCAGCCCTAACGATACGCGGCCATTCTCCTTATCGAAATCCAATATCACAACCTCGATAGTATCGCCGATAGCCACGACTTCGCTCGGATGCGAAACCCTGCCCCAGCTCATATCGGTGATGTGAAGAAGGCCCGTCATCCCGCCTCCGAGATCCACGAAAGCCCCGAAGTCGGTGATGTTGCGGACTATTCCCGACGCCGTGACGCCTTTCTCCAGGCTGTCGAGGACCTTCTTCTTATCTTCATCCTTCTGCTGTTGGAGAGCGTCTTTTCTGGAGACGACTATGTTCTTCCTTGGTTTATTTATCTTCACTATCTTGAATTGGAACGCCTGGCCGATCAATTGGTTCAGGTTTATGAATCCCTTCATGGCTGTGAGGCTGGCAGGCAAAAACGCCTCCACGCCGATATTGACCATGAATCCGCCCTTGACCTTTTTGGTGACCTTGCCCTCGACCATATCGCCTTCATTGTAGCGGGCTATAACCATCTCCCAGCCTACGGCGCGCTCCGCCTTCTGCTTGGAGAGGACCACCATTCCGTTATCGTCTTCTTTCGATTCGAGATATACATCCATCTCGTCGCCGATCTTAAGCGATTCGGGATCTGAAAATTCCGATATGGCTATGGCGCCTTCGGATTTATATCCTATATCGACGATCACGTCCTTAGGAGTTATCCCTATGACCTTGCCCTTAACTATCTGACCAGCCTTGATGCTGGCGGCTACACTCTGCTCGTAGAGCAGCGCGAATTCGGTCTTCTTCACCTCCATATTCTCGTTATCTTCCATGCCTGTTAGATCATTCTGTTCTTCTACCATTGTTAAAGCACAGCCCCTTTCTTAAGGATTTTCTCTACTACCTGATTCACTATCCACTCGGGAGTGGACGCGCCGCTCGTTATCCCAACAGAAGCTTTATTCTTGAGCCAGATATTCTTTATGCCGGCTTCCGTTTCGATAAGATGCGTGCTCTTTAACGCGCGCCGCGATACCTCGTAAAGACGTCTGGTATTGGCACTGTTCTTTCCGCCTACGACAAACATCGCGTCGACGGTCCTCGCAAGTAGCAAAGCGGCCGCCTGCCGCTCCTCTGCGTCCTTGCACACTGTGTTAAATACTTTTAAGCCCGCGCACTTCTTCTTCGATATGACCCTGAGGGCGTCAGAAAAGTTCTTCTTCGACTGAGTGGTCTGGGCGATTACGATATATTTGGAGCCCTTTTCCAATTTAAGGCGCGCTGCCGACTTCCCATCCTTTACAACAAAAGATCTTGTAGCCACAAAATCGAGGAGCGCCTTAACTTCCGGATGAAGAACGTCCCCCACTATTATAACATTATACGCCGCGTCGCTTAAACTTTTCGCTATCCGCTGAGCTTTAAGAACGAAAGGGCATGTCGTATCTACGAGCTTAATACCCCTCTTAACTATTCGCTTTGCCGTAATCGGACTTATGCCATGGGAGGATATTATACAAGTTCCTCCCGTAACATCCGCTTCGCTGTTTACTACCTCTAGCCCTTTCCGGGCCAGGCTCTTAACCACCTGCTTATTGTGTATTATCGATCCGAGCGAGAATATCGGCCCTTTTTTCTTTAACGCGGCCTCCGCCATCTCAACGGCTCGCTTTACGCCGAAACAGAAACCTGTTTTCTTAGCCAGACGGACTTTGACGCTCGACAAATATGCCTCTTTAAAATCAGTTAGACCTATTTTCCTATATAACTCAGGATCTTCTCTGTGACCTCGTCTATGGAAAGATCTGTCGTATCCACGATTACCGCGCCTGGCGCTACCATAAGCGCGCCTACCGCGCGCTTCATATCGGACTCATCGCGCGCGATAACATCTTTTCTTATGTCTTCCAGCTTTATATCTATCCCGGAATCTTTCAGCTCCTCAAAACGGCGCTTGGCCCTCTCTCCGGGCTCTGCATCCAGGTAGAACTTATAATCGGCGTCCGGAAATACCACCGACCCTATATCCCTGCCCTCAAGCACAGATCCGGACCTCTCTCCTATAGCTCGCTGTAATTTCACCATCCGGCTTCTGACACCCGGAACGCGCGCGATATACTTTACGTTATTCGTAAGTTCCGGCGTCCTTATATAGCGCGAAACCTCTTCGCCGTCCAGATAGACCTCCTGTTTTCCGGAATTCTCCCTCAGATCTATCTCCGAATCTTCAGCCAACTTCGTCAGCAGGGCGCCGTCATCCATATCGGCTCCGCTCCTCATGGCCTTCAATGTAAGAGCTCTGTACATCGCCCCTGTATCTATATAAAGAAGGCCCTTGGCCTTAGCCACCAGCTTCGAAACCGTGCTCTTTCCGCTGCCGGCCGGGCCATCTATGGCAACCACTATTCTCTTATCGCGCTTTGGCATAAATGCATCTGTCGCGTTTGGACTTTGCCGCTTTTATTAGCCTTACGACCCCGGCATAGTCATTTTTTGACAACGAGCGCACAAACTTTCTATATGTCGCGTCGAATAATGCGGCGGATTTTAATATATGAACACGGTTAGATAATAATATATCGGCCCAAAGCTCCGGATCGCTCGAAGCGATCCTGGTAGTGTCTTTAAACCCCTCGGCCGAGTATTTAAGGTCTTTTCCCGGAACGGCAAGTGCCAGGTTAAACGCTACCAGATGAGGCAGATGGCTTACGAGCGACACGCTTCTGTCGTGCTCATCAGGGGTCATCACGCTCACCTTAGCGCCAAGAGATGCCCAAAATGCCGCAACTTTACGAAGCGCCCTTTTATCCGTAAGCCTATCTTTAGTAACTATACATGGAGATCCTTCCAAAAGATCATGTCGGGCAAACTCCACCCCTGCGTGCTCGGACCCTGCCATGGGATGCGATCCTACGAAGGAGACATCTTTGCGCCGCTTTAAGGCGCCGGCGATCTCTTTTGTTATCCATGCTTTTGTCGAGCCTACATCGGTTATGATGGCCCCCCTCTTAGCATGCTTCAAAACTTCTTTGGCCAGGCCGGGAATAGAGCGCACGGGACTGGCTATAATAACAAGGTCCGCATCTTTTATGCCCTTAACTATATCCATCGTGGCGACCGTAACGGCGCCGCGTTTCAGGGCCTTTTTTAGCGTAGATTTTCTGCGGAAGACTCCCGCCACCGACCCTGCCAGCCTTCGCTTCTTTACGGCCAACCCTATCGATCCGCCTATGAGCCCAACTCCGACTATCGCGATTTTATTGAATTTTTTCATTTAATTTTTCATTTTTCATTTAGAATTTTAAATTTCCCGTCCGACAGCCTCCGCCACTTTACCAACTTCTTTCATCAAAAGCGCGAAATTCTCAGGATAGAGCGACTGTTCGCCATCCGAGAAAGCCTCTTCCGGATTGGGATGCACTTCCACTATAAGCCCGTCCGCGCCGGCCGCTATACCCGCCTTGGCGCATGGAGCGACCAGCCCCCATTTTCCTGTGGCGTGTGACGGATCCACTATGACCGGAAGATGACTTAAACTCTTTATGACGGGAATGGCGCTGATATCTAGCGTAAAGCGCGTCGCGTCCTCGAACGTCCTTATGCCCCGCTCGCAGAGTATGACGCTAAAATTCCCTTCGGCAAGTATATATTCGGCTGACATCAGCAACTCTTTTATCGTATTGGCCATGCCGCGTTTCAATAAGACCGGCTTTCTGGATTTACCCACCTCCCGGAGGAGATTGAAATTCTGCATATTTCTGGCGCCGATCTGTATGATATCGGCGTACTTCAATATCATATCCATATCGCGGACATCCATGATCTCCGTGACGATCTTAAGGCCGGTCTCTTCCCTGGCCTCGGCCAGGAACTTCAATCCTTTAAGACCAAGCCCCTGAAAAGCATACGGCGAGGTCCTGGGTTTAAAAGCTCCGCCGCGCAGGATCGTCGCTCCCGCTTTCTTCACTTTATGCGCTATATCTATTAAGAGTTTTTTATTCTCCACGGAGCATGGACCGGCCATAACGATTATCTTGTTTCCGCCGACTTTTACTCCGCCGATATCCACGACGCTCGACTCTTTCTTAAAATCCCTTGAAACCAATTTATATGGTTTTAATATTGAAAGCACTTTCTCGACTCCGGGAAACGCCTCAAGCGGTTGCGTGCGCAATACGCTCTCGTCTCCTATCACGCCCACTATGGTCCGCTCTATGCCTCTGGATATCCAGGGCCTTAGCTTGAGTTTTTTTATCCTGGATACCAGGTGATCGAGCTGTTTCTTCGTCGCGCCCGGCTGCATTACGATTATCATGTCAAACTCCTGTTTAGTTAACGGTTAACGGTTGACAGTTAACAGTAAGTCCATAGACAGAACTATACGCTATACGCT
>Ga0268280_1002438_pt1 | contig 10802 bp, 15 predicted proteins | sample saktaG_9_FD_190139 | JGI IMG/M metagenome (GOLD analysis project Ga0268280, IMG submission 190139) | Saline water microbial communities from Sakinaw Lake, British Columbia, Canada - sak_2011_5_24_40m | ecosystem: Environmental > Aquatic > Non-marine Saline and Alkaline > Saline ...
CTGATTTGTCATTTACACCAATTTCCTCTACTAACTTTTTATAATCATTTATTTCCTCCTTTTTAGGCAACAAGAAATCCCTTTAGGCATTTTAAATTGATTCGGGAAAGCCAAGTAAGCAGGAGCTAGATTAAAACTCCTGTAAAGCAACCCTTTTTTACTAAATTAACTAACTAAGACTTATTCAGTCTTTTATTCTTCTCCCTCCCCTATCCCAATAAATCCCCTTTAGGCTTTTTAAAACTGCGGGAAAATGCCAAGTAAGCAGGATATTACTCCCCCTCAGTTTATCAATTAAAGCATAAAGACGATACTGGGGTGTTACTCTTCTGTTCTCCTTACTTACAATAGACGAGTTACCTTATAAAAACTAAAAAAAATGCTTCATAACCCTTTTATTTACAAATAGTTATAAATACAAAAAATAAAGTGTCTTTTAATGCCCAAATTTAGTAATTTGATTGATTTTATCAATTTTCACAATTTTAACCTTTCTTTATTTAGACTATTGCCAATCCCTGAGGTCCTTCTTTAATCATAAAAATTTTCTTAGGAATCTTATTCCAGTATTTTAATTTTGCGTAAATTCCCTTTCTTTTAAGAAGCCTTATAAATTTACTTTTTTGCTTAAAAGTCAAAAGAATTTTATACCCTTCTAAAGCATTGGTAATTTTTTCTTTTAACTTTTTATCTCTCAGGCAATTTATAGTCTTTTTCCACTCCTCTGGAGTAAACTCATCACTGCTTCTATTGTTATATACATTTTTATCTTCATTCAGTCGTTCCCATTTTGTTGAATCATCCTCACCATTCTTATTTATTCTATTTTGTAAAGATTCGATGTCTTCTTCTTTCGGGATAGCTTTGCTTAATTTAGTATTAGTTTCTTTGCCTAATAAAATATTCTTATAGAATATACAAATAGTATTCTTATTTTTCTTAAAGCAGCAGTTAAAATAATTCTCAAAGGGGGTTGCTTCTTTATTCTCTAATTTGTTCTTCTTGTAATTTTTGCAGTAATTATAAAAAACTTTTTTACCATAGTAACCTTGTTTAGTATCTTGTTCGACAAAAGTAAAAAAATAAATGAGGTTTATAATATCTTCTTTTCGTTTTTTAATTTCTTTTTCTCTATCTAGTTTGGCTAATTTTCCTTTTGTTTGATTAACTGGATTCTCCTCATTCTCTAAATTTTCCTTATTTTCTGTTATGTATTTGCCTTTTAAAGACAAAAATTCATTTTCGTCATGTAACAAATTATTGAGAATAGAATTAATATAATTCGGAGCAATTTTCATTATAAAATAAACAGTTATTTCCTTAAAATATTCTTTGCCCTCAATATAATTAATTACTAGCTTATTAAATTCTTTCCAATTATTATTATTGGTAACTCTAACTTTATCAAACTTTTCATAGAATTCTGTATCGCTTGCCCCAAACTTTTCATAAAATTCTGTATCGCTTGCCATATCTCGTGTTTCTTCATAACTAGTTTTCTTGTCCATTTTGTTCCTCCTTTTTATTTTTTATAGTGGTTTGCAATATGGAACAAAAGCCCACTTACTACTTTTTTAAATCATCTTTATCCTACTTTTCGTCGCTGATTTGTCATTTACACCAATTTCCTCTACTAACTTTTTATAATCATTTATTTCCTCCTTTTTAGGCAACAAGAAATCCCTTTAGGCATTTTAAATTGATTCGGGAAAGCCAAGTAAGCAGGAGCTGGATTAAAACTCCTGTAAAGCAACCCTTTGAGTTAGCTTTTCGTTAGAAAACAATTATTTTTTAAAGCAATATTACTTTTTACCTCATTTTTAACTTTACACTAAATTTTAACATATTTTAAGACCTAATCTGAGCTATTCTGAAAATAAATTACATTCTTCCTTATAGCCTCTCTTATACCTTCTAATAATGGTAATTCAGCCAAAGCCGGAATAACAATCCCCATTAGTAAAATAAATAACAATAATTTTTTCATTTTGCCTATCCTTCCAACACCTTATCAACTCCAACCATTAATAAGTCCTTTAAACTAAAATACTTATCCTTCTCCTTACTTTTAGATAGAGCCTTCTGTACTAAATCTTGCTCTGCTTGATTGAGAGAGAAATTATGCTGCCATCTTGGTGTACCTGAACTCGGGCTTCTTAACATCTGTATTACTCCTTTCTTATACTTTCTTAGGGTATCTTGTCTATACTTAAATATAACATAATTATAACCATTTGTCAAGTACCCCTATTATAAAGTAGAGATTAGAAATAAACAGCTTCTCAAGGGCAAATTTACTCTTTATTTCAACGAATATTGATGTAACTACAATGGAATCAACGAGATAAATGGTAGGATATTTGACTTAATTATGAAAACTAAGGCTTTCTAGTCTTTGATTCTTTTTCTTTGTTCTCTATGCCCGCTAAGATAATCTCAATAATCTTAACACCTCGCTGTAGAAGGCTCGCAAGACGCTTCTGTGTCTCTTCATCAAGGTTGAAGCTATGTTGATAACGAGGCTTGGGTGTCATCATTCATCTCCTTTTTAAAAATATGCTTTGATTAATTCATCTGTGGCACAAGCATACATCTGGGTTGTAGAAATATTAGAATGCCCAAGAAGAGCCATTAAATAAGTTATGGGCAAATTTTTTCTAATCATATTTTTAGCAAAGCTATGTCTCAGGGTATGAAGATGAATATGTATACCTTTTGAATATTTATTTAATTTTCTGCAAGCGTACAGCAATTGAGACAACGAGATGTTAAAAGCATTCCCGTTGGTCTTTTCTCCTTCACTTTTAAAGTATTCTATCACTTTTTCTCTTAATTTTGGCGAATATTTTTCTGAAAAAAATATGAACCGTTCGCGACTTCCCTTGCCCATTACCTTTATGGAACAAGGGCTCTGGTTTAGCTCAATATTCTGTCTCTTCAGTGTCAAAAATTCTTCTCGACGTATTCCAGTATTATATAAAAATAAAAATGCCAGAGCTAGTTTTTCGGATAAATGTTTACAGAGTTCCTCTAAGGTTTCCAAACTTATGTATTCAGGTTTTCTCTTAGGTGTCCTGACATATTTAATTTTAGTCCATTCGTTTTTTTCATCAGGAATTCCCAAAAATCTTCCAAAGTGCTTTCCACTTTTAATGTGTAAATTAACGCTGTTCGATGAATATTTATTATTATTAAAAAAATCAGTTAGCATGCTTGCATTAATATTAAGATAGTCTATATTGTGCTCTTGGCAGTATTTTAAATACACGGATATATAGTTATAATAACATAGAGAGTACTTCCTCGCCTTTAAATGGTCATGATATCTCTGTAAAACTTCATCGTCGCTCATTTTCCACCTCTTTTGGCACTATAACTTACTTCTTTATTATATTTACAATATTTAATTTTCATTTTTATAATCCTTGTAATAATGTTTTTGCTTTTTCTGTGGCAATTCTACCTCTAGAAGTTCTTGATATATAGCCCTGATTAATAAGCCAGGGTTCGACAATTAATCTATAATCACTTTTATCAATATTTCCAATGATTGCAAGTGTTTCTTGAGCAATCGGTTTTCCAATATCTACTAAATGTGTTAAAATTTTAATATCTACTGATGTCAATGAATCCTTGACTATTCTATGTGCCTTTAATACCTCATTTATATTTTCACAAACAATAAAATCATCTACCAGACCCAACGATATTCTAGGGCAAAGACGACAGTTCTTAGATATTAAACTAATCACATCTGACGATATATTTTTTTGATACAATTGGTCATTGTATTGAATTATAATTTTCTGGATTTCTTCTTCCGTATAATCTGAAAGTTCTAACTGGCATGAACACCTGTCTACAAGCGGTTTAAATTTTTTAACCAGTGTAGATTTTTCTGTTGTGGCTCCTACCAATATGAAAGGTTTTAATCGAAGTTTTTCTCCGGAAGGTAAAATAAAATCTTCCAGTATAGGATAACAGTATTCTGCAATAACCTTGTCTAAATTATGTATTTCGTCAATAAATAATATTTGATATTCATTTTTTGGGGCGTCTTGATTTTTTACTAAAAATTTACTTAATGTTTCCATAGTAAACGCCCCGCCTATTTGATATGTAACATTAAATCCTAATTCTTTTCCGATAACATTGGCTAGCGAGGTTTTCCCCATGCCAGCGTGTCCTGAAATTAATATATGTATAGGTTTAATCGTTCTTATTTTTTTTAAATTTAATCTGACAAGGGATTTTGCATCTTCTTGACCTATATAAGTTTCTAACGAGGTAGGTCTATAATTATATTTAACTGGTTTAATCTGTTCAGAATGATAAGGTTCAGATTTAATCCCTAACTTCTCCTTACCCCAGCTCATTAGCTGAGTTATTCCGCAAATATCAAAAAAATCAAAATTCATTTTATCACCTCTATATTATCAAATATGCTTCCTTTTTTCCTATTAGTTAATGTCCCCATTCTGCTTTGTCATACGCAGATAAACTACTGACTATACATTGTGCCATTTCGCTTTTAATCTCTTCAAACATTTTATAAAGGTTATTCTTTTCTGGTATATCGCCTTCACAGCATTGATACAAGAAACACCCTAAAGACTTATAAGCTTGAATAACTGAAGGACAAGGTTGGTCAATAAACCTGACATTGTGTTCAATCTCCTGCTCATTATATCTTACGTTTACTCCTAAACGGTTAAGCAGTGCCATTTCTTTAATCAATCTGTCTTTATGTTCCTGAAGCTCCAAGTTAAACCCGTTTTTAAGTAATATTCTGCCCAAACTACCATAACAATTTGAGCTATTGATAAACCTTACATCTAAATCTAAATAGCTGACTATGTCCTGAAGTGTTTTATTTGATACTATAAAAGCTGACATCTTACTCCTCCTTTGTTTACGATATAAGCCAGAAGGCTTAAGCCCTATTGATTGCCAATTTCAAATTCTCTGCTCCTTTAGCTATATAATCGAATTCATGAATCTCAATTTCTCCAGTTATGCTATTCTTAAGTTGGAGTTGTATTTTGCCCTTGCATACTTCAAGATGTTCTAATTCGCATTTGTCCAGCCTATCGCTTGCTTCTTTTAGCCAATCTTTAATCTTCATCGCTCCGCCCTCCCTAGTTAATAGGTTATATCTCTTCAATCAAGTCAAGTTCGCTATCTGATAACATAGAATCATCAATATTTTCTTGCCTTAAACACATCCTCTTGTATAGGTTATTTTCTATATCAAAGCATGGCTTACACCATCCGTTATAATTATTCTCATCCGTTATTGTTTTCTTACATTCTCTGCAAATATCCATTTGTCCGCTCCCTTCTGTTGACTTCTTACTCCCCCTTATCTACCCTATTATAGTATAGCATAGGCTATTCATCTTGTCAAGGGCATGAAGAAAATAATTTTCTATCCCAAAAAATACCAATTAAAATAGCTTTAAACTACTTTATTTTAAAAATTGTTTAATAAGCGGGAGGAATAGAGGCAAATAGAGCCCTGCCGGGCACGCTCACCTTTAGTCTTAACCTTTATAGTTTATTGTAATTTTGATTACAATACTTATCATTTGCTTAATCTATAAGTATTTAACTATCAACTAGTTAGGTAGGGGTGGGGTTAAAATTAGCAAAATTCTGCTTGTTTTCAATGCGGGTACCGACAGTTTCCCTGTCCGATTGAATCACGTTCTATATCATTGCTATAAAACAAGTTAAGCTATTTAAATCGATGGGGTTACTTGGGAAATTTGATTAATTAGCCTTATTTTCTGTATCTTACTGCTATTTAACATCTTATATCTATTTAGCCATATCTACTAACCCCCGCAGGAGACAAGTCCCGGTGCGAATCATCCATTTTTACCAAAAGTACGTATTGTAAGTCGTTGTGTTGCAACGTGTCTACCGGGATTCCCCGGGGAGTTATTTTTAGCAAATGATACTTTGGCAAATAAAGGTAGGCTAGGTTAAATTTAGCAAAAGTTCTTAGAAAAATAACAACACTTACTTATTTATCGTAACTAACGTGTTTCGCTTTACGAGATTAAATAACTTTACGATATCCCTATTCTTCATTCTTATACAGCCATGAGAAGCTAACTTCCCAATTAGATTTTCTTCAGGGGTGCCGTGAATATAAATGTACCTTCCAAATGAATCTATTCCCTTGCCTTTATTTTTACCCTTCTCAAGACCTGCCAAACGCAAAATTCTTGTTGTTATGAGGTCTTTAATTCCGTGTGCCTTAGCTATCTTACCGGTATTCCTGCGACGATTAAAAATCGTACCTAAAGGGGCATTTCTACCAATTTTACTTACTATTTTATGCAGACCTAAAGGAGTTTTATTGCTTCCGCTCTTGCTTCCAATACCATACTTAGATGTTGAAATCGGATAAAAACTCAACAATTTAACTTTATCCTTGAGAAGCATGCGTTGTTTTGAAATTATTATCTCAATAAACAAAATATACCTCTTTCAAAACCTAATTGCTTATTAATCACTTATTGCAAACTCTACATTTACCACAGCATTTACTTTCTTTTCAAGGGAAGTCGTATCATTCATGCCCCAGTCAGAAACATCGTAAGAATTAACTGGTGTAATCTGAAATACCCCCATACGTGCAGAACGAATACGACCAATCTTGTTTCCTGAAGCCTTAGCCATCGATTCAGCACGTTTCTTGGCATTTTCAGTTGCCTCAGAAAGCATAGCTAACTTTAGTTCTGGAAGCTTAGTATAGAAGTATTCTGGCGACTGTGAAATAATCTCAAGTCCATTTTCTATAAGTTGAGTAGCCTGACGTGAAACCTCGGTTATCCTAATAACATCATTTGAACGGACTTCAACCTCCTGAGCCAGCACATAAGCTTCTATTGCATTTGTATCATTACCCTTCTCGTTCTTTTTATATAATGCAGCTGTTGTAACTGGAGCAATGATAATCTCACTTTCCTTGACACCCTTATCAAGTAAATAGCCTCTAACTGCCTCAAGGTCCTTCTTAAGCAACTCAAAAGCAGCAACCATTTTAGTTTCTCTGCGAGAGAAATTTAGTTTCCAAACTATAACATCAGAAATTATATTTTTCTCTGCTGAACCAGTAACTTTAATCAACTGCTCTGAGAACTTCTTCAATTGTAAAATCCCTTTTGAGAGAATCGCCGTTGAAGTTATTGTTGCTACCACAAAACAAATCCCTAAAATAATTATTTGAGTGCTACGCAAAACTTTTATCCCATCCATATCCACACTCCCCTCACTAAACTGGTTAATATTGCTACCACAATAATCGCTCTCCCTTTAACTTTTATTTTAACGTCCATTTAGCCCCAAATAATTTGCGTTGTTATACTGATTACCATCATGGGAAGTATCTTTAAAACAACCACTAACATATGTTCCATTTGAACGATAGTACGAATTAACATATTTTATTTCACAATAACCATTTGAAGCTATAGTTAAAATCGCTACTAACGCAAATACTGATACAATTAGTTTTTTCATTTCATTTCCCTTTCTTGTAATAAACATTATTATTGTGTCCTAGTTCCGGACATACTATAAGGGGCATATTTTTCATCAAATATCCTTCGATATGCTTATTCTCTCCTGCAGAATAAGCATATAAGTTAGAACAAATCATCATGATACTTACTAACATTAAAACTACTATTTTCATAGCAATCTCCTTTTTTACCTATGAGATTCATACACTGGATAACCATAATCGACACGATTATAATGCCCACCAAAAGCATCAGTTCTGCCTGAATGTGCAAACGCTTGGCTTGTAACCGCCATCAAGATTCCTACTACTAAGCTTAATATTAATGTCTTTTTCATCTTCCTCACCCCCTTTCACTAATAATAGACACTGCGAAATTATAAAACCAACAAAAAAATAAGGCTCAATTTTAACTGAGCCTTATAATCATAAACTGTTATAATACAAATACTTATGCTTATTCTGCCTTATTCTTCTTCATTTCCTCCAAAATTTCCTTAATTTCCTGCACAGATTGTTCCTTCCCAGGAGAATTAGAATTTGTATATTCTAAGAGTGCCTTATTAAAATACTCAGTTGCAATACCATACGCACCTTTCTTATAATGCAGTTTTCCTATCTTTACATACATTTCTCCTGCCCTAGCTTCTTCACCCTTAAGACTCAAAAATATTTCTAAACTTTTACTATAAGATGCTATGGCATTATCAAAATCACCATTTCCAAAGTAAACATCACCAATACACCTATGGGTAACAGCCAAACCTGCTTTTGAATCTGCTAAATCATAAGATTTAAAAGCTTTGTTATAATAAAATCTAGCTTTCTTGCAATCTCTCGACTTAAGTGATATGTCCCCTAAATTTAAATACTCTTTACTTATATATCTTCTGACTTTATTTACTTGAATTTGCTCTCCAATAGAAGCAAATATCTTCATACTCTTCATAAAATTCGATAACGCTTTTTCATGTTCACTCTTATTACTTAAAAGAAGCCCGATTTCTAAATAATCACAGGCTAAATCAAACTTATGGTTATTATCAGCCATTTCAGACTTATTTATTGCCAAACTCTTAACAAGCAAGCTTGAAGAACTGCTATATTGTCCTTTATCTCTATACCAAATCCCCATTTGTCGGTATGCTTTAGCTTCCCGCAATCTATCATTCGCTTCGATAGCTTTAGTGGCACCTTGTTTATAAAAATCATATGCTTTCTCGAAATCTTTATTGAAATGATATATCCAGCCTATATTTATTAATGCGTTTGCTAGATTAACCGAATCCTTCTTATTGTCACTAAGCCTAGCATATTCCAGATAGGTTTTCAAAGCTGCTTCTTTATTCCCGATTATGTCGTATGAATTACCCAGTCTTTTATATACATCCAAATATTCTGGGTCTAATTCTAAAGCTCTAATACAAAGTGCGATTACTTCTTTATAGTTGCCATTTTTATACAATTCCCAAGTCCTAGAGAATAAATTGTAGGCTCCCACATTAGAAGTCCCCGGATACTCAAAATTTGACTTGTTTTTTGGCGAATGCAACTTAAGCATGCTGATTAAATTAGAAGTTATTTCTGTTTCTAACGCAATTTCATTATTTACAGTAAATTCTCTAGCTCCATAAACTTTACCGTCCTGAGGGCTTACTAAGCTTAACCTAACTTTAAGCTTTCCATCAAAGTCCCTATAGCTTGCTTCGATTGCTAAATCTATACCGAAACTCTTACCAATTTCTTTAGTTGTTTTCTTAACTAATTCTTCTGGATTAAGCAATAAGGTTATATCTGTTGGGTTAACCCCAGATAATTGACTTAAATTACTAGAAACAATATGAACTAAATAAAAATTGTTTTCTTTAGTATCAGAATTTTCTATCTTTGTAACAGCGATTTTTGGAGACCTAAATAAGTTGGATGCTTTAATACCTACAAAACAAATAGCTAAAGCAATTATAAGTACCTTAGCAAATAAAAATGGTTTTAAATTTCTTGCTTTAGGTGCAAATAATGCAATCGTAGGGTCACCATATAAAAGATAGCTAGCCCAACTTATTGAACATTTGTTCCCTTTGTTAAAAAGATTTATCCTGGCTATCCTCAACGCCTCGCCAATAGGTAAACCACTAAGAATATTTTTATAAAATTGACTTGCGAAATCCAGACACGTTTTATCTTCTACTTGCCAAAATGTGCCTATGTAGTGCTTTGCGCCAGACAGAAGAAAAGCATTTGCCAAGCCATAGACGACACCCTCCAAACCATCACAAATATTCCATTCTTGAGTCTTACCTGACTGGCAAGCATTCGAAAAGACTACAGACGGCATCGGTGCTGTAGCACCAAGCGTCACAATATCTCTAGAAGTGAACTTACCATCCTTTAAAATCCATCCACTTTTAGAAGGTTCAATTAAATCATATTCTGCGTGTCCAGCAAAATGAACAATATCATAATCCCTAATATTCCTCTTAACGAAATCTAAACTAACCACTCCAGTTTTCGAAACGACTTTGACTTTACTTTGTTGCTTATCCAACTCATCACGCAATGCTATTCCTTCTTCATAGGAATAACTAAGGTCACCACATGGGTCTGCGACAATTAACATCTTAGCTGGTCCAACAATCTCGGGCTTGTGCGAATCTATAACCTTTTGCTTAGTCCTAACTGTCCTACCCGTTGCAAAACGAAGACATAAGAACTGTTCCCCGTCATAAAGTAATTCCCATGGAATATGAACTAACTGTTCATCAATAGATATTAGTAAGAAATTTGCTTTTGTGCTCTTAATTGCCTTCTTTACATCGGGAGTAAACAGTTGGTCAAATAAACTACGGGCATCTTTGCGGAATTCCTCAAAATATTTATCATCAACCTTCCCTAATGTTTTATTAAAAACTTCGACTATTCTTTCAGAGAGAATTTTAATATCTTCATCTAAAATAATACAATCTTCATGATGCCTCAGGGTTGAATCAATACCCTTAACTCGCTCAGAAGCAGACATCTTTAGCCTGTTTGCTTCTTTACTAATCTCTATAACTAGTTTCAGCATATATATTATGTTTTATTAATTGAAAACTGGATTATCCCTATTTTAACATCTTCTTTCTTTAAGGCTATTATATACTCCCCCGGAGCTACTTCTCTAAAAATTACTTTTCCATTCTCCACCAAAGAAGATTCTATTTCCTTATCATTCTTTAACAAAGAAGCTCTTACTCCCTGCAACTTTTTCTTTGTTTCTTTGTTAGTAAGC
>Ga0268280_1002441_pt1 | contig 10791 bp, 9 predicted proteins | sample saktaG_9_FD_190139 | JGI IMG/M metagenome (GOLD analysis project Ga0268280, IMG submission 190139) | Saline water microbial communities from Sakinaw Lake, British Columbia, Canada - sak_2011_5_24_40m | ecosystem: Environmental > Aquatic > Non-marine Saline and Alkaline > Saline ...
TTAAACGCATGGATATATCACTATATTCCCTGGGGCGTATTTTATATAACTCCAGCCAGAGATATCTCTTATTATAAAGATGCTCTGGCTTATCTAGAAAAAACAAATTAATTCAAATAAAAAGGAAAAATTTAAAAGCTAAAAAAAAAGATAGATGCTCCTCATATAAGGTAAAATAAGGGAAAACAAATCCTAAACCCATAAAGAAGTGGAAGATGTATTTTGTAGATATAGATCCCATCGATGAAGGCCAAGAAAGGTTAGAGGGTTCTATATCAGATTTTATGATGTGTGCTATAAATAGGCATGAACAGAAAGATGATCAAAGATCTAAGAGATGGGGAAAAGAATAATGAAAAGCCAATGCAACCCCATAGAAAATAGAATTTGCATTTGGCTTTTATAGAAGGAGGTGTGAATAATATTACAAATAGAAAAATAAGTATAGTGAGAAGGAGGTATATAAATGAACAATACCTACTAAATTTTCTACATATTGCGGTTTTAAGGAGTTATGGAAATTTGTACAGGAGGTTATTCTGGCTGTAGAAGATGTCTCCACTAAAAAGGAGCTTGTAGAACTTGTTAATTCTTTGTGAGAATATTCAAACAATTTAAACGCATGGATATATCACTATATTCCCTGGGGCGCATTTTATATAACTCCAGCCAGAGATATCTCTTATTATAAAGATGCTCTGGCTTATCTAGAAAAAACAAATTAATTCAAATAAAAAGAAAAAATTAAGAAGGAGGAATGAAATATTATGAATAATAGTTGGACTAAGAAAATAAGTATGTTATTGTTACTGTTTCTATTAATTAGTGTATTAGGAGTTTCGTCGATGTATACTACTGAGGTATGGGCAGAGACACGGAATATAGTTTTTAGGCTAGATTGGTATCCATCGTCTTATCATGCGCCTATTTTTGTGGCTCTGGAAAAAGGGTACTGGAAAGATAAAGGAATTAATGTAGAAGTGCAGTTTGGAATAGGATCTACTGATACGGTCAAAATGGTAGGTATAGGACAGGCAGATTTTGGATGGGCGAATACTGTCGTAGCAACCAATGCTATTGAGAAAGGTTTACAGATTAAAACTATCTATGGAATTTACCAAAAAAATGCTCTGGGATTTATGGTTTTTGAAGATTCCGGAATAAAATCTGCTACAGATTTTAGAGGAAAAAAAATAGCGTACTCTGGAGTAGGAGAAGAGGCAGTATTATTCGAGTTGTGGAGGAAAACGAACGGTTTAGATTCAACTGATATTGAAAAGATTGCAATTGGATCTAGAGAAGTTCAAAGAACTATGTTCTTAGAAGGTAAAATAGACGGGTATTGGGAAACGCTCTTCAGTAATATTCCAGTTTTACAGAAACAAACTAATAAAAAAATTATAGGTATATTGATTAGTGAGGGTTTACATCCGATAAATCTTTTACTCCAAGGAATAGTAGTTAACACAAAGATTATTCAAGAAGATCCTGAACTAGTAAAAGGTTTTTTAAAAGGTTTTAAGGAAGGTTTTATGTATTCAATAGATCATCCAGAGGAAGCAATAGATATTATGATGCATAGAGTTCCAGAAATTCAAGATAGGGAAATATCTTTAGAAATGTTAAAAAACTCCTTTAATCTTTTAAAAACGAATAATTCAGAGGATTTACCTATTGGTACTTTTGCGAAAGAAGATTGGGATGGTACCATAGAAATTATGGTAGAGATGGGTAATCTGGAAAGAGGTCAGGACTACGATAAATATTATACAAATAAGTTTATTCCGTCTAACTAATTTTTAATTTTTTACAAAAAAAGAAATAATTTAGTCATAGGGCATGAAATTGATAATACCTTCATTCCCTATGACTAAATAGAGGGGACTGGGTAGATATGGTAGATGCAATTATTGATATACGGGGAATAGGAATGACCTACACCACTGAAAAAGGGGAAAAAATATCTGCGATTGATTATTTAGATATAAGCGCCTCTAAAGGTGAATTCGTTTCATTAGTTGGTCCGAGTGGTTGTGGTAAAACAACATTGTTGCGAATTATTGCAGGGTTATTGCAACCGACAAAGGGAGCAGTATGGGTGAATGGAAAAGTTATTTCTGGTCCTAGTCAAGATATTGGAATGTTATTTCAAAAAGTTGTATTGCTCGAATGGCGCTCAATATTAGATAATGTTTTATTACCTATTGAAATAAAAAAAGAAGATAAAAGTAAGTATCTTGGTAAAGCAGAAAAACTTTTGAAGTTGGCTGGTTTATCTGGTTTTGAAAAAAGGAGTCCCTATGAGCTATCGGGTGGTATGGCACAAAGAGCCTGTATTTGCCGGGCTTTGATTACAGATCCCCCTCTTCTTCTTATGGATGAACCTTTTAGTGCTCTCGATTCCTTTACTAGATCTCAGATGAATTTAGAACTTCTTAGAATCTGGAGTGGAGAAGGTAAATTTATTAAATCTAAAAGAGAAAAGGAAAAGAAAACAATCATATTTATTACACACAATATTACAGAAGCAGTTTTTCTCTCTGATAAGGTGGGAGTATTAACAGGTAGACCTAGCAAATTATTGAATACTTATACTATTCCTTTTCCAAGGCCCCGAACGGAAGATATTTACAAAAAAAAAGAGTTTGTTGAGATCGTGTATAAAATAACTGAAGATATTAAATCCAATTTTAATTTTACTTAGAAATTATACTTTCTATAAAGGTTATAATGTAATGACTTTGCGATAAATAAGGCGCTACAATACATTAATGAAGGATATACCTGGGTAGTAGATATCGACCTGGAAAAGTATTTTGATACGGTCAATCACGATAAACTCATGTCACTGGTAGCCAGAGAAGTAAAAGACAAAAGAGAGTATTGAAGCTAATACGAGCCTACCTGAATTTAAGGGGTAATGATTAACGGTGTAGTAGTAGAAACAGATAAAGGCTGTCCGCAAGGAGGACCCCTTAGTCCCCTGTTAAGTAACATTATGCTTGATGTACTCGATAAGGAACTAGAGGAACGAAACCATAAATTCTGCCGGTATACGGATGATAATCAATTATAGGTGAAAACCCGCAAGGCAGCAGAAAGAGTAATGAAAAGTATTACCAAATTTATCGAAGATAAACTTAAGTTGAAAGTTAATAAGAAGAAAAGTGCCATAGGCAGACCCTGGGAAAGAAAATTCTTAGGATTCTCATTTTATCTAAAACAGAAAGAGTTACGGATAAGAATCCATCCCAGATCAATAGAAAGAGTAAGGGAAAAGATAAGATTCATTACCTCAAGGAGTAATGCCTGGAGTATGGAGTTTCGCTATCTGAAATTACGACAGTTAATAACCGGATGGGTCAGCTATTTTAGATTAGCAGATATAAAGACGAAATGCCAGGAACTCGATGTATGGACCAGACGCAGGATCAGGATGTGTTATTGGAAACAATGGAAGAAGATCAAGACCAGACATGATAATCTGGTTAAACTTGGTATTGATAACTTCAATGCATGGGAATATGCCAACACCAGAAAAGACTACTGGAGAATTTCCAACTGCCCTATTCTTGCAATAACCTTTACTAACAAGAGGCTTAAGGATTTTGGATACCTTAGTTTTACAGAAAGATATACACAAGTAGCTAATTTCTAACGAACCGCCGTATACCGAACGGTACGTACGGTGGTGTGAGAGGACGGTAAATGAATTAATCATTTACCTCCTACTCGATTTTTATTTAATCGGAATTCTCCACCTTTAAAGGTGTGTACACCGACTAAACATTAGTATTACAATTACATATGAAACTTAGAAGGAGAATTATTTATGAGAATAAAACAAGAAAAATATAAAAATGCTGCATATCCAATAGGAACTCTAATAATTTTAATTTTTATTTGGCATTTTGCTGTTGTATTATTTAACATCAAACCATATATATTGCCCGATCCTTTTGCAATTCCAAAGAATTTTATTGATAATTTCATTTTACTGATGAACCATATGGGAGTTACACTCTTCGAAACATTGGCAGGATTTCTATTAAGTATTGTTATCGGAGTATTTATTTCAATTTTAATAGCATCATCAAATATACTTGATAAAATGCTATCACCATATATAATTCTTTCTCAATCTTTTCCTAAAACAGCCATTGCTCCTTTAATGGTTATTTGGTTCGGATACGGTATTCTTCCTAAAATTATTATGAGTTTTTTAATTGGGTTTTTCCCAATTACTATGAATATGGTAATGGGATTAAAATCTCCAGATGAGGATTTATTAGATTTACTAAAATCAATGTCGGCTACAAAAAAGCAAATATTTTTAAAAGTAAGAATTCCTGCTTCAATTCCTTATTTTTTTAATGGAACAAAAATATCAATACCCATGTGCCTTGTTGGGGCAGTAGTTGGTGAGTTTGTTGGGGCAAATAGGGGAATCGGATATTTAATAATGATGGCTAATAATGAACTTAACACTATTCTTGTTTTTTCAGGGCTTATAGCCTTGATGATTGTAGGTGCATTTCTATACTTTTTTACGGAAAAGGTTGAAAAAAAAATGGCTCCTTGGTACAGTGTGCGTAGAAAATAGGGAATAAAATAGATGGGAAAATTGATATAAGGGACAATTATTACAGTGTTTATTATGAAAGTTTGATTTATGGGTACGTTAGTACGTTAAAAGATTGAGCCAGATATATTTTATGGATAATTATTGAATTTTCGAGTAATAAAATATTAAATTTAGAAGAGTTAAAAAAATGTTATTTAAGATATTCTGCATTCGTAAGTCTATAAATTTTTTAAAAAATTCAATGAATTGATAGATATTATTGATAATAAAGAAGATTTGGTAGAATTATTAATATTATTATTAAAGCATGCTAATAAATTTGTCACATTAGGAATAACATTATTTATCTTTAGTGTTGGTGTTCTTTTCCCCTAAAAACCAAAAAAGACATTATATACTTTGAAAATCAATTAGATATAAAAAACTAATCCTTTTATCTAATATTTTTTCACAAAGCTCTCTTTACAATCCAGTAAAGAAACTTTAATCAGTATTTTAAAAAATATTATATTAAATACGGAGGATAAAAAAATGAAAAAAGAAAAGTCCTTAGTACGAAAAGGAATACCAGATCTAAAACCCTATGTTCCAGGCAAGCCGATTGAAGATGTAAAAAGAGAATTAGGTTTAAAAGAAGTTATAAAATTAGCCTCCAATGAAACCTCAGTGGGGCCTTCTCCTTTAGCGGTAGAAGCTGTAATAAAAGAAGCAAAAAAAATTAACCTTTATCCTGAAGCGACAAGTAGACTCTTAAGAGAGAAATTAGCTGAGAAGTTAAAAATCGACAAAGAGATGATCATTTGCGGTAATGGAGCAGATGATGTTATTGATCTTGTGGGGATGGCTTTTATTAATGAGGGTGATGAAGTCATCACTTGCGAAACTACTTTTCCTGCCTATAGAACTGCAGTCAAAATAATGGGAGGGAAATTTATTTCGGTTAAACTTAAAGATTTCTGTTTTGATTTGGAGGAAATAGCGAAAAGAATCAACGAGAAAACCAAAATGATTTTTCTGTGTAATCCTAATAACCCTACCGGGACGATCTTAACCAAAGAAGAAATAAATAGATTTATGAAAAAAATTCCAAAAGATATCATTGTTGTCTTTGATGAAGCATATTGTGATTATGTTGAAAATAAGAATTATGTTAATGGTTTACAATTTGTCTTAGAAGGGAAAAATGTAATTGTTGTCCGTACTTTTTCAAAAATAGCAGGAATAGCAGGAGTTCGAGTCGGTTACGCAATCGCACACCAAGAATTAATTAGTTATCTAAGGAGAGTGGTAAATCCATTTACAACAAATAGACTAGCACAAGTTGCAGCTTTAGCTTCTTTGGATGATGAAGAACATCGTAGAAAAGTTTTAAATTCAAACCATGAAGGTAAAAAATATTTATATAAGGAATTGGATAAATTAGGACTTTTCTATGTTCCCACAGAAACAAATTTTATTTTTATTGACGTAAAAATAGATAGCGAAGCTATTTTTGAGAAATTATTGAAAAAAGGAGTAATTATAAGACCAGGAAAACCCTACGGTTGCACAAATTTCATTCGTGTTACTATAGGAACTGCTTATGAGAATCAAAGATTTATTAAGGCTATCAGAGAAATAAAGAATATCGGATAATTAATATTTTATTAGGAGCTAAAGTATAATTTAAATTGAATATTTTGAAACTATTTAGGAGGGAGACAACGAAAGTGATTAAAAAATTATTATCAGGAAATGAAGCAGTGGCAGAAGGAGCATTAGAATCTGGCGTCGAGGTTGTAACTGGTTATCCAGGCACCCCTTCCAGCGAGCTTATTCCTTTTTTAGCTGATATAGTAAAAAAAGAAAATTTAAAAGTGTATGTTGAATGGAGCGTTAATGAAAAAGTAGCTTTTGATATAGCAACAGCAGCTGCATGGTCCGGCAAGAGAGTATTAGTTACTATGAAAATGGCGGGTTTAAATGTTGCTTCAGATACACTTATCAATATTGCGAACAAAGGGGTTAAGGGAGGAATGGTAATTTATGTTACAGATGATCCCGGTACTCATGCAGGCTGTACAGAACAGGATTCAAGATTTTATTCCCTTATATCTTTAGTTCCCATTTTAGACCCTTCCGATCCTATGGATGCAAAAAAGTTAACAAAAATAGCTTTTGAAGCTTCTGAAAAAATTCAGATTCCTATTATCCTTCGATCAACTACAAATGTGTCACATACGATGGGAATAGTTGAATGTGATAATTATTCTTCTTCCTTAAAGAGGTTTGAATTTAAAAAAGATGCACAAAATTATACTACGATTTTAGCAGATAGAATAAATCAGCGTAAATTACTACTAAAAAAGCATATAGAAGTATTAGAATTATTTGATAAACTTAATTTAAATCAGTTAGATATTAAAAATAATTTTGGAGTAATTGCTTCTGGAGTTTCTTGGACCTATCTTCAAGAAATCATAAATTATTTCGGCTTAGAACTTAGTACTTTAAAAATAGATAGTGAGAATCCATGGCCAGAAAATAAAGTGGAAAAGATGATTCAGAATGTGGAAAAAATCCTTGTTATAGAAGAACAGGAACCCATTACTGAAATAATGGTTAAAAAGACGATGGCGAAAATGAAAAAAATAGTTCCGGTTTTAGGAAAAGAGGATGGCACCCTTTCTAGAGTGGGGGAAAATAATACGGAAAATGTTGTTAGTGCTGTATCCAAGTTGATTGATAGAAAATTAGAGTTCGAAAAAAATATTCAACTAGATAGAAATGAAGTTAAATTCTATAAATCGGAAAATAATTTAACATTTTGTGCAGGCTGTCCTCATAGGGCTACTTACTATATAATTAATAAAGCTATAAAAAAATTAGGCTTTAAACAGGATGAGATTATTGTTACTGGTGATATAGGGTGTACTTCATTAGGTGTCTATAAGCCACTTGAAATATTATGGACAGAAGTTACCATGGGCGCAAGCATAGGTTTAGCCCATGGATTCAAAATTTCAGGTGCAACAAAACCAGTAATAGCAACATTAGGGGATTCAACATTTTTCCATAGTGGAATTCCGCCCTTAATTAATGCTATGCAACATGGTTGTGATTTAACAGTTATTGTTTTAAACAACCTTTGGACTTCTATGACCGGTTTTCAACCTAATCCAAATACAGGTTTAGGCTTATTTGGTAAACCTTCTAATGTAATTAGTATTTCCAAGATAACAGAAGCAATCGGGGCATTTACCGTTACGATATCACCTTTCGAAGTGGAAAAATCGATTGATATTGTGGCAAAAACAATATCTAAAAAGGGTGTAAAAGTTATAATATCTAAAGAAGAGTGTGTTCTGCAAAAAATGAGACATGGAAGCAAGAATATACCATATTATATAGACCAAGAAAAGTGTATAAAATGTGATGCATGTATAAAAAATATTTCTTGTCCTGCCATAATTGATAATAATGAATATTTTATTGATAAAAATATTTGTACTGGGTGTGGAATTTGTGCTCAAATATGCCCTGTTAATGCAATTAAAGGGGAGGAAAAGTAAATGATCTACAATTTTTTATTAATAGGTATTGGTGGACAAGGAATTATAACACTTTCAAAAATATTAGCAACAGCTGCCATGTCAAAAGACCTTAAGGTAATAGTAACTTATAAAAAAGGATTGGCACAAAGAGGAGGTTCTGTGGGAGCTCAGGTAAGAATTGGAGATGTTTATTCGCCTCTAGTACCCAAATATTCAGTTAATTCGTTATTATCAATGGATATGAATGAAACTTTTGGATATATTGACTATATAAATAAGGATACAATTTTAATTATAAATACTAAGATAATTAATGATAGTACCTTCTTGTCTAAAAAAGATAAAGCTAAAAAAGAAGAAATAAAGCAATTGCAAAAATCAATAAAGAATAATATTTTTTTAATAGATGCAGAGTTAAAGGCAAAACAGGAAGGTATGAGCAAAGCAGTAAACTTATATTTATTGGGAGTCCTTTTTGGATTAGATAATAGAATAAATTCATTTATTACAAGGAACGATATAATTTATTCTATTAGAAAAAACCTAAGGGAAAATACAGAATTAAATACAGAATTAAATATAGAATTATTTCACAAAGGAATTGATTTTATCAAAGGTAAAATAAACAAACGATAATTAATAAACAAATATAGCTTATAGAAAAATTTGAAAAATATTTTTAAAAATTGACTCAATAAACTTAGTTATTGAAATTCGAGCAAAATAAGAATTCAAAATAAAATACGAAGAAATATTGAAAATTATATAAAATATAGTCGGTGGTCTTTATGCAGAAAAGTAAATTAAAATATCTTTTTAATCCTCAATCTATTGCAATCATCGGTGCTTCTGCTAGCCCAACTAAAATGGGTTTTAGAATTGTAAAAAATATTGTAGAAAAGAATTTTAAAGGAAAATTATATCTTGTTAATCCTAAGGGCGGTTCTGTTTTTAACATTCCCATTTTTAAGAGCGTCGACGAACTGCCCGTGGGAATAGATTTAGCGATTTTTATGATACCAAAGAGTGTTATTACTCCCGCAATAAAATTATGTATTAATAAAAATACTAAATTTATAATGATATTGACAGCAGGTTTCAAAGAAATCGGATTTGATGGAATAAAATTAGAAGAAGAGATTAGAAAATTAATTGATCAATCTTCAACCCGAATAATAGGACCAAATTGTGCAGGTCTTTGTAATACTTCAAATAGTTTACATGCTACTTTTGAAATTTATCCTAATAAAGGGAATATTTCCTTTATTTCACAAAGTGGATCTATCTGTAGTGCATTTTCCAGCAATCTGTCTGTTCGAGAGACAGGAATTTCTAAATATATAAGTCTGGGCAATAAATTAAACGTTAATGAAGTTGATCTTATTGAGTATTTAGGAAGTGATCCGGAAACAAAATGTATCAGCCTATATTTAGAAGATATCGCCGATGGTCGTTCCTTATTACAGATTGCCCCTAAAATATCCCTCAAAAAGCCAATTGTAGCACTAAAGTCCGGTTATACTCTTGAAGGAGCGCAAGCTACTTTTTCTCATACCGGTGCAATGAGTGGGAAAGATCAAGTTGTAGATAGTGCATTCCGCCAAATGGGTATTATCCGAGTAAATAACCTTAGAGAATTATATGACGTTTCCTCGGCAATTTGTGTTTTAGGTCCATTAAAAGGTAATAAAATAGCTATAATTTCAGATGCTGGTGGCCCCGGAGTGATTGCGACAGATGCCATATCATCTCTAGGTTTAAAATTAGCAAAATTGTCAGAAAAAACACAGGAAATATTGCGCACTTTTTTACCATCTTTTGCATCAGTTCGAAATCCAATCGATATGACATTCACCAGAGAAGAAAATCTTTATTATCGTTGCATAGAAGCTTTAAAATGTGATGAAGTGGATATTATATTAATAACTATTCCTAGTCACTTTGATACTAAAGAAGAGCTTTTATCGTTTTTAATTGAAGCAAAGAAAAAAATAAAAATACCCATGTTGGTAGCATGGTTATGTGCAGATGAGGTAGAAGAACAGAGACGTAGCCTTTGGAAAGCGGGAATACCAACATTTATAGATCCTCAGCAGGCTTCAATATGTATTAAACATCTTGTATGGTACGGAGAATGGCTTAATAAAAGAACGAATGCCCGTATACAGTATCATAAATTAACTGGTTAATAACGTGTATTTTTTTTAATTAGAAGATTGCCTTCTTGGAAAATAAAAATATAAAAAAGTAAATAGTTTAGTAGGAAAATTAAATTTTTTATTCAGAGGTTGGAGGAGGAATAAAAATTGCATAACCTTATTGAAAGAGCAAAGGCAGAAAAAAGATCATTATTGGAGACAGAGGCAAAAGAATTGTTAAAGGAATATGGAATTCCTGTTCCTGATTTCAGATTAATAAAGAGTGAAGATGAAATTACCGGATTGGCCAAAGAAATAAATTTTCCTATGGTGATGAAAATTGTCTCTCCTGACATCATCCATAAAACAGATGCAGGAGGAGTAAAGTTAAATATTAAAGATGAAGCAGAAGCCAGATTAGCTTATCAGGAAATTATCTTTCAGGCCAAGAAATATAATAAAGAAGCAAGGATTTCAGGAGTAATAATTTATGCTATGGTTCCAAAAGGAACAGAAACTATTATCGGGATGATGA
>Ga0268280_1002442_pt1 | contig 10791 bp, 6 predicted proteins | sample saktaG_9_FD_190139 | JGI IMG/M metagenome (GOLD analysis project Ga0268280, IMG submission 190139) | Saline water microbial communities from Sakinaw Lake, British Columbia, Canada - sak_2011_5_24_40m | ecosystem: Environmental > Aquatic > Non-marine Saline and Alkaline > Saline ...
TCGCCGTCGATCTGGATACTTCCCATATCGCAGGCCTTGAAATCATAAAACCGGAGCAACAGGCTCATCAGCGAAGATTTGCCGGACCCGGTGTGGCCGACGAGTCCGACCATTTCGCCAGGCTTGACGTGAAGATTGATGCCCTTCAGTACCGGATGACCTTCCTTGTAGGAGAACCAGACGTTGTCGAAATCGATCCGGCCGCGGAAGCGCGGCACGACTTCAAACGACCCGTCCTCCTGTTCGCCGTCGATGATCCGGAAGATGCGATCGGTCTTGACGATGGCGTGCTGAAGGTTGCCGATTTCCCGGAACAGCGTGCCGACCGGTTCAATCAGGCGCCCCAAATAGTCGTTGTAGGCGTAGACGATGCCGGCCGTGACGATAAACCCGGAAACGGTCAGGTAGCCGTTGCCAAAATAGAAGACGATCGCCGCGGTGACGAGCGCACCGGCAAGGCGGATCATGTTCCATCCGATCGAAAGATGGAGTCGCTGTTCCTTCAGCTTTTCGTTCATGAAATCGAGGGAGAGTTCATCGAAGTCCGTCGTGGTCTGTTTCTGAAAATTGAAGATTTGCAGAATGGAAATGCCATTGATGATCTCATTCAGCCGCGCCGTGATCAGCGAATTCTGTTCATTGACCTTGACGGCGATCGTATTGAGCTTCTTGACGAAATACCGAAGCCAGACGTAGACGACGGGGAAGACGACGAAGGTGATGAGCGCGAGTTTGAAATCGAGGTAGAACATGCCGATGTAAGCGAAAACGATCGCCAGGGTCGCATTGACGACCAGATTCATGATCGTGGAGAAGAGGTTCATCATGCCGCTGACGTCGGAGATGATGCGGTTGGCGATCTTGCCGGCCGGCTCGGTCTCGAAATATTCCATCGGCATCCGTTGCAGGCTGGCGATGGCGTCCTTGCGGGCATCGCGGACCATGTTGACGTTGATCATCGACGTCGTGATGCGCTGGATGTACGTGAAAAGCACCTGCAAGAGAAAACGGAAGAACAGCAAGGCCAATAAAAAGATCAGGGGACTGACAAACGGCGCATAGAAAGCGAGCACTTCTCCGTGGGCGAGCCTGACCGCTTCGAAGACGAACGTTTCTCCTTCGATCGTCGTGACGGTGAGGGTCGTGCCTTCGAGATTCTTGTTTCCGGTCGGAACCGCATCTTCGACGAAGTAATAGCCGCCCTGATAAATGACGATCGACACCTGGTCGGAAGTCGGCAGTTTCTGCGAGTAGTATGCTCCGCCATAGGCGACGGATCCGTCGCCGGTACCCGCGGTTTCATACCACGGCTTTTCGATGCCGACGAGATAGTTGTCGAGGATTTCCTTGACGATCAGCGGCGCGAGCAGGCCGAGTGCCTGGACGACGAGCATCGCGAGGATCGTGATGACGAGAAGTTTTTTGTAGCGGACAATGTAACGCCAGACTTTCTTCATCGCTTTCATCGTCGCACCTACTTCATCGTGATCTGTTGAATGAACTGGCTTTTGTACCAGCCTTCTTGCTTCAACAGATCGTCATGGGTTCCGCGTTGGGTGATTTTTCCGCCTTCGAGTACCAGAATCTTATCGGCGTCGCGGATGGCGGAGAAACGATGGGCGATGATGATGTTCGTCTTCCCGCCCCGGGTCGCCTTCAGGTGTTCGATGATGTTTTCTTCGGTCATCGCGTCGACGGCGGATAGCGAATCGTCGAGAATCAGGATCTGCGGATCCTTGATCAGGGCCCGTGCGATCGACAGCCGCTGTTTCTGGCCGCCGGATAGCGTCGCTCCGGCTTCGCCCACCATCGTGTGGAGTCCTTCTGTCAGATAGATTACGTCTTTTTCGAAGTCGGCGTTTTTCACTGCCTTGTCCAGATCGTTCAGATCGGCGCGGGGGTTGCCGATCATGATGTTTTCATCGACTGTCTTTCTGAAGAGCATGTGCGCCTGCGGCACATATCCGACCAGCCCGCGGACGTCATGAATCCGGTATTCGCCGATCGGCACGTCGTCGATGTAAATGCCGCCGTCGGTCACGTTGAATTCCCGGAGCAGCTGCCGGATCAGCGTCGATTTCCCGGCGCCGGTCGGGCCGACGATGCCGATCGTCTGACCGTTCTCGATCGTGAAATCGATGTTTTTGATGACCGGGGCCTTGTCGAACGGGTATTGGAAGGTCACGTTCTTGAAGTCGATCTTTTGGAACGTCATGATCGGCTTTGAATCGGTTTCGTCGAATACCTCGGGTTTTGTCCTCATGATTTCATCGAAGCGATCGACCGATACCGTGGCATTGTTGATCTGGCTGAACAGGGTGGCGATCGAAATGATCGGGGCGAAAAGTGTGCCGACATAGGCGAGGAACGTGATCAGGCCGCCGACGGTGATCTTCTGGTTGATGACCAGATACGCGCCATAGGCGAACGCAAGAAAATAGGCGATGCCATAGACGATTTCGAAGAGCGGATTGAACCAGGTCTCGTATTTGACGATGTAGCGCCACGATTCGATGTCGCGGTCGATGGCGGCATATTGCCGCTTCAGATCGTTTTCTTCCTGGACGTAGGCCCGGATGACTTTCATGCCTTCGACCGATTCGAGGACCTTGTCGGTCATTTCCGCGTAGATTTCGCGATGGATCTTGATGTATTTGCGTTTTTTGGTCCGGATCACGTTCAGGATGGTCAGGGCGATCGGCATGATCGTGATTGATACGATGGTCAGTTCCCAGCTGATGGAAAATCCCATGATGCCGATTGCCAGGATGATCACGCCGGCATTGAAGATGATGCCTTCCAGCAATGACGTCGCCGCCGTGGTGATGGCGTCCAGGTCGTTCGTGACGCGGGCAATCAGATCGCCTTTCGGATAGGTCTCATAGAATTTCGAATCCATTTCAAAAAGATGGTCGAGATATTTCCGGCGCAGCTTGAACGCCAGTTTCTGGGCTTCCTTGTTGATGAGATAGTTGTAGGCAAAACTCAACAGATAGCGCGTCACCGGCAGCAAAATCAGCGCCCCGACGAGGAATGTCATGGTCTTCGGCGTCAAGCCGCCGGAAACAATCGTATCGATCGCCAGGCCGAGCACTTTCGCCGGCAACAACAGGATGAACGCAATCGACAAAAGGAGGATCAGCATGACCAGATAGGTCTTCCATTCCTCCTTGATGAACCATTTGATTTTCGCGTAGATGTTTTTCATGTCATACCCGTTTCACTTGAGGAATCGTCCGTGGGTCGACCGATAACGGTTGACCACGTACGACTGCTTGAGGATCGCCTTTTGAAAAGCGGTGATCACGTCACGGGTTTCTTCGGCGGTTTCGATCGTGAAATCGAGACGGACGGCCGAAAGCCCCGCCAGTTTGAAGAATTCGATGAAATCGATCAGGTTAAGAGCGCGGGAATTGAGGACGCGGATGTTGCATTCGCCGTCGTTTACAAGCGGAAACTCATAACCGAGGCGGTCCTTCAGATGATACTGGTTCCGTTCGCAAAGCGTACATCCCGGATTTGCCCCGAAGGTCTTGGCGATCGGACAATAGCGAGAAATCATCAGGTCGGTCCAGCCATAGGCGACGATTTCCAGCGCCGGCCTTTCGCCATAGAAAGCCTGATAATTCGTAGCGATCGCACGGATCCGTTCCTGCGACAGCTCCGCCGAAAGCGTCACGGATCGCGCCCCATGGGTGCCGAGAAAATGGATTGCATGTATATTTGTCACATTGAAAAAGAGATCGGCGATGAAGGGGCGGTCCATGTTTGAAAGTTCACTTGCAAGAAATTCCTGGCCTGTCGGGATATCCGCGCGGTTACGCCGTATCCTCAGCTTTTGCAAAATGAGTTCGGCGCCCGGATAGTGAACCTTGTCGAACGTCATGATTTCTTCATAGTAGATGGTTTTGATTCCCTTTGCCCAAGCTGCATCGAGTTGTTCGATGGTCCGGACTTTGGCGACCAAAACAAAAGGCCGGGGATGAAATCCGACGGGTTTGCGGCCGACTTCAACGATCATCTTCAAACGTCGCGGGGCGGTCCGGATCAGGGTCAGTTGTTCGATGGCCTCGCGCCTTGTTTCATTCATCGTCTTGACCGGAATGAATCCGGCGCCATCGGCGTCAATCTCGAGCGATTCCCAGAAAAACGGGGTATTGCCAAGCTTGCCGACCTGATCTCTGATTTCCGGAATGCCGACGGGGCGGTTGGTCGCCGCGGGAATCGCGAAGCCGGCGACGGCTTCGACGCGATGAAGGGCGGAGTCGGTGACGGTGAGCCGGAACGGTTCGCCGACGCGGGCCGTTACGACGCCTTTCAACCCGATTTTCTTGTAGTGTTCGTCCTGATAGACCGCAAGTTCGATTTCCAGACGATGATCGAGCGTCTTCATTACCTTGGCGCCGACGGCCACGGGATCAGCGCTGTCGAGGACGATCGTTTCGCCAGCGAAGGCGCGCGTCACGAGTTTTTCACCCGCGATGATGCGACTGACGACATCGCCGGTATCCGTTTCGCCGAGGAAGCGGATTCCGTCGTTGACCGCGAGCGTGTCCGAAAGGCGGATCGTCACCTTGCCGCGTTCAAAGCTGATGACGGTGCCGACCTCGATGCCCATGTGGTTCGGCCGGAAGGGATTGTTGATGGAAGCGGGAGAAATGCCGAAGAGATATCCTTCGGTGTATTCGCGGTTGAACACGCGCTTGAGGCGATCGATCTCGACCGGAAAATCGACGGCCGGTCCGCCGGCGACGGCGTCGAGGGCTTTGCGGTACGTTGAAACGGTCTGCGCGACGTATTCGGGTTTGCGCATCCGCCCTTCGATCTTGAAAGCGGCGATGCCGGCGGCGACGAGTTCACCAAGTCGTTCGACGGTCATCAGGTCTTTGGGCGACATCAGGAAGGTTTCGCCGCTGACGGCTTCTCCGTCTTTCATAAGCGTATATGGCAGACGACAGCCTTGGGCACACTCGCCGCGGTTCCCGGATCGGCCGCCGACCAATGAACTGAACAGGCAGTTGCCAGAATAGGAAACGCAGATTGCTCCGTGGACGAAGACCTCGAGTTCGATATCGACCAGCCGCCGGATCTCCCGAATCGTCGAAAGCGGCGTTTCACGGGCAAGGATGATCCGGGATACGCCCAACCCGGCGAGGAACTTCGCCTGTTCGACGCAATGGATGTTCATCTGCGTGGAAGCATGGATCGGCGTGTTCGGATAACGATGCAAAAAAAGGTCGAGGACGCCGAGGTCCTGGATGATCAGGGCATCAACGTCGTTTTCGACGAGAAAGTCGGCATAGGCAATCAGCTCTTCCATTTCATCGTCGTAAACGATCGTGTTGACCGTGACGAAGACGGAGGTCTGGCGCAGGTGGGCATAGCGGATGAGCTCTTTCAGGTCGTCATTGCTGAAGTTTTCGGCAAAGGCGCGGGCTCCGAATTTCCGGCCGCCGAGATAGACGGCGTCGGCGCCGGCGTTGATTGCGGCGATCGCCGCGGTCTTGCTCCCCGCGGGGGCAAGCAGTTCTCCGATTTTCATGGCGCTTCCCTCCTTCCAAACAATCTATATTATATCATCAAAGGAACGCCTTCGCGTGAAATCGAGAAAGAAAACGCTTCAAAAAGAAAAGGCCATTTTCGCTGGCCTCGGATTGATGCAATGCACTTGCTTTTTCACTTGTAAATGTCTGGCAGGTTCTCCAGCTGGTCCTTGAGCAGTGTCTCGATCGTGTCGAACGTTTCCCGTTTTTTCATCGGGAAACAGTCGTCGCAGAAATTCGGTCGATCGCAGTTAGCGCAAAAAACGCTGGTCATGTCCTTGTATTCGGCGATGATTTCCAGCGTCGCCTTGATCGTGGCGACTTCATCTTGACGGCGGAGGAAATAATAAGCCTCCAAAACTTCCTCGATGACTTTGTCCTGCAGCTCGTTGACGCCGCGCAAAGCCTTGATCCGATGACTCGTCTTCATGGAATGATCCCCCCTTCTCTTCCGTCCGTTCTGCCGCCGATCCGCCGTGAACTTGACGCTCGGGCACGCTTGCGGAAGATGCTTGTTCTTATCCACATTATACTCTTTTTGCTTTTTCATCAATAGGGAAACCGTGAAAAAAAACGAGAAATATCTGCGTTTGCCGGAATCTTTATCGCCAGAATCGTCGATTTCGCCGATCCGACAGTTTTTTCCTGCGGCTTCCTTCCCGTCCCGTATTTCCGGTGGTATTATCACTAGCGCGTTTACTTTCTTTTTGTCCTGTTCTCTCGGACATGAAAGATAAAAGAAAGGCCGACGCCCGAAGTGGCGTCGACCCGATTTGCTGATTGGCAGGGGTGACAGGATTTGAACCCGTTCAAACAGTTTTGGAGACTGCTGTGCTACCGTTGACACCACACCCCTAAAGAGTCTATTACTATTATTATACAATAGACCCAAATAGTCAAGGAAAATCCCTGTTCCGGTCGTTGAAAAAAGCCCGCGAACGGGCTTTGATTCAGACCTTGACGATATCGACGAGACGGTAGCCGTCTTCGGAAAGCGCCACGGCTATGACTTCCTTGGAAACGAATCCGTCAAAGGTGGCATATCCTTCCGCCAGCGAAACCTTGACATTGGACAATCCGTAAATGGCGTCGAGAACGGTTTTCACGTCGCGGGCGCAACCTTCACAGCACATGCCCTCGATGATGGCTTTTTTCATGCGGATCATCTCCTTCCGATTCCATTATATCGCACCCGCCTGACGGTGTCAAACCGTGCGACCGGATCAAAACGGGAACTCGGCCAGCACGTCCGCCAGGACGGCTTTGAGCCGTGGCGGTACTTTTTTGAATCCCTTCTCGACGGCGTCGGCGTTTTTCCCCGTGGCGAAAGCCTGATACACGGTCCTTTTGACCTCGGGTTCGAGGATGTTGTCCACGAGCAGCCGTTCGATCTGGGCGAGTGCCGCTATCTTGCCGTTGTTCTTTTCGTACAGCTCGACGACGAACTCGATCGTATCGTATGGCGTCACCGGTCCGGTGGTGACCAGGAGATGATTCTGCTTTTGCTGCCACGGTTGCGTGGCGACCACGCCCGCGGCGTTGACGAAATCGATCGTATAGGTGCGGCTGCCGGGAAGATAAGGCTTTGGCTGCTTGTCGGGACCGATTCGGAAGAACAGCCGGCTCTTTTCATTGCGCAGGGAAAAGCGGGTCTCATGGAAATCACCGTTCTTGTAGGCCGGGGACATGCCGTCGTCTTCATAGAGGACGAAGGCGTTGTCCACTCCAGGGTACACCTTGACGGTAAAAGCTCCCGGATTGTCTGCGGCCGGTTCCATGTCATCCTGGGCCAGAACGACGATGCCGCCCTGTTTGACAAATGCGTTCTGATGTTCCAGGGCGCGGTGCAGTTTGATGACTTTGCCACCCCGATGGACTTCGTCGGTAAACAGGTCGGTCCACAGACCATGGGGCAGATAGAATTCCGTTTCGGCCCGTTTGGTCCGGTTATTGATCGGTTCGGTGACCGGAGCGACCACCATTTCCGTTCCAAAGGAATACACGCCGTCGGCCGAATAGGCATGATCATTTTCCGGTTCGGCATAATAAAGCGGCAGAATCAGCGGTCGCCCGGAGATGGCATCGTCCCGGACCGCGCTGTAGATATAGGGAACGAGTTGATGACGGAAACGGAGATAATCCGTCAGGATGGCGTGAATCCCGGGCGCATGGCGCCACGGTTCGCGGACGATGAAATCGTTCGCCGTCGAATGCATGCGCAGAATCGGACTGAAGACTCCGAATTCGACCCAGCGGGCATACAGTTCCGGATCTTCCTTCCCGCCGAAATGGCCACCGATGTCATGACTCCACAGCCCGAACCCGATGTTCGCAGCGGTCGCAGTGAAATACGGCTGATATTTCAGGCTTTCCCACGTGATGATGGCATCACCGGAAAAACCGATCGGGTAGCGCTGGGCACCGTTTGCGCACCAGCGCGAGAACGTGAATGGGCGCTTGTGCGGATCGCGCGCCGAATCATAGTAATGAAGATGGTTGAGCATCCAGAGCGGATCGAGGCCTTCCATTTTGGTCTTTGTGCCTTGTTGCCAGTCGATCCACCAGAAATCGACGCCCATATCCTCATAAGGATGGAGCAGAATCTCGAAATAGCCAGCCATCGCTTGTGGCGAGGTGGCGTCAAACGGAACCGTTTCCTTGCTTTTCGGATCGACGCCCATCCATGCGACCATGGCGGGATACGTTTCTTCATAAGCCTTCACGCCGCCGGCGGGATGAAGGTTGACCGAGGTCTTGAGTCCCCGCTCATGCAGTTTGCGGATGAATCCGGCGAGGTCGGGGTAATATTTCTTGTTGACGGTATAACCGGTCCAGCCAGCCCAGTAGTCCTGAACGCCGGCGATCGCCGTGATGTGCCAGTCCATGTCGACGATGCAGACAGACAAGGGAATCCCTTCGGAACGGAACCGATCGACGATACCTAACAGCTGCTCATCGGTATATGCCCAGTACTTCGACCACCAGTTGCCAAGGATATATCGGGGGATGAGCGGGGCATTGCCGGAAATCATATAATAGGCATTGACCGCTTCCAGATAGCGGTGACCATACCCGAAGAAATACAGATCGGCTCCATTGCCTTTCCGCGGTTTCGGCCAGCCGTATCCGTCAAGCAACAGCGATTTGGAATCGTCGAGGATGGCGTATCCCGAACGCGAGACGACACCATCTGATAGTTTTGTCTTTCCATCGATGCCATCAAGCGTACGGGCGGTTCCCAGCAGATTTTCGCTTTCCGTTCCGAATTGCCATGTCGTTTTCGTCGCCTTGACGAAAATCTTGAGCGCATCGGCGATCAACAGTTCGCCGTCGGAACAGACGATCCGCAACGCGGAAGTTTCAATCGTGAGTCCACCCGATGACGCCTTCTTGACGAAAGTCACATCCGGAGTCCGACGATGCCAGACGGTTTGCGTGATGTCATCGATGAACGTTCCTACCGGCGAGAATTCGATCCGGACGAGGTAGTCGGAAAGCAGGGTGAAACGATATCGTTTGAACAAAACGACATTATTCGGATTGGCGGATCCGTCAACGTCCAGTTTCAGGGGGTAGGGATGATTGGCGTTCATGGGCGGCTCTCCTCTCGGAAACGAAATCGATCAAGGGACTGACGTGAAAAGAAAAACGGGAGGCAAAAGCGACGACATCTTCGATGATGCGGTCGTAGAGTTCGGGCGGATTATGGGTGTCGCAGCCGATGATGACCTTCGCTTCCGGGTAGGATTCGACGATTCGCCAGAATGCCGTCCGCGGATAGAGATAATCAAGGCCATTGTCGGTTGCGAAGCGGCCGCGGCGGGGTCCGCCGCCGTTGATTTCAAGATAGACGCCGTTGCGGATCGCCGCCTCAATGATCTGAACCGTGGCAGCCCGGGCGGCCGGATCGAAAATCAGGATGCCCGCGGGCGATTGATAGTTCATGAGAAACAGATCGGGATGGTTGAGAATTGTAAAATATCCGGTATCGAGGGCCTGGGCGGTCGCCTTAGCATATTCGGTGATGCGGTCCGCGTCCATCGGCCAGTAAGTGTTGTATATGCCTCTAGCGGAAGGAAAATAATGGACGCCAAGCGACAGGTAATCCAGCTGGGTGAGCAGACGCTGATAATGCTCATCGTGGCCGGGAAGATATTCGATTTCCAGACCCTTGCGGATATGGATGACCTGCCCGAAACGACGGATCGACCGATCAAGATCGGGCAGATAGACGGTTTCGAAAGCCCGTTCGTCCATCTGTCTTTCCAGCCAGTTTTCGTGATATTCGGCAGCCGTCATGAAAAAGCGCGGAATCGGGCCGTGATCGGAGAACCCGATTTCCTGCAGTCCCTTGCGGATCGCTTCGAGTACATAGGGTTCGCTCATGCCTTCAGCGTGACCGCAGAGAGCCGTATGCGTATGATAATTCGCTAATAATCTCATTATGTCGAAACCTCGTTTCATCTCTTCTATTTTATCACTTATCGCCCGGTTGCATACAAGGAAACGAAACGAAAAAGGCGGCTTCGGAAAATCCGAAACCGCCATCGGAAAATATTTTCTTGGAAGAAACGAAAATCATATCATATATTCGTCTTCGGTTTGAATCTTCGCCTGCTTGGAGGTGCGGCGATTGAGCAAATCGTCCATCATGTCGCGGGCGATATCCTGAATGTGCACACCACGAAGTTTGTATGCAGGCATCTGTTCTGCCGCAATTGCAAACGCCTGCTCGATATCGGCGATTGGTTTGTGCTTAAAATATGTTTGGAAAAACAAAATTAGACTAAGATATTCAAAGGGGTATTTATTCGATTTGTTCAACTCGATCAAGTTTGCCACATAAATGTCAGCTTTTTCTACTTGGTTCAATCGATACATACAATAGGCGATCATGACGCCTTCATATTCCGGTTTTTTCAAAATTTCGCGTTCAATTAACGAGTAATACTTTAGTGCTTCACTATAGTTTTTTTCTAGCAACAAACAGTCAGCATAATTCAGATGTGTGGCGCGAGTATTGCGAAAGACGTCAGTAAACGTCATATAAACCAGATTTTTACGGAGGAGTTTTTTTGCTTCGTCAATGTTCCCTAATTTTTTGTAACATGTCGCAATATTCATTCGGCAGTACACGGCTTTGTTATAATTCAATTGCTCTTCCAGTTTTGGCAGCGCTTTGTTCGCATAGATCAGCCCGTTGATGAAATCGCCGATCATCGAGTAGGCGAACGAGACGTGATAATGG
>Ga0268280_1002443_pt1 | contig 10788 bp, 10 predicted proteins | sample saktaG_9_FD_190139 | JGI IMG/M metagenome (GOLD analysis project Ga0268280, IMG submission 190139) | Saline water microbial communities from Sakinaw Lake, British Columbia, Canada - sak_2011_5_24_40m | ecosystem: Environmental > Aquatic > Non-marine Saline and Alkaline > Saline ...
GGTCTTTATCATAGATGCTTTTTGTGAGAAGTTGCTAAAGAAGATGAATGACGGGATTGGAGAGTCCCCATTTTATGCGAATGTCGTTCTCGATCTGCGTTTGATTGAGTAGAGAGGCAATCAGGATAGGGTGAAGCGTGTCTTTGAGTTCTTGTGGACTTATGATCAGAACGCCGTTCAGCTTCTGGCCCCAATTGACAGGATTTCCGTCCACAAAAGAGATAATGTTCGCGGTTGATAAAGATGTTTCCACAAGCAGCTTCATGCACAACTGCCCTGTACCCCATACCAGGAGGCTATTGGATAGGTCGAGCGTTCTTTTAATGTTCGCTTCAATTTTATCAAGCAACTGCCGCGATGCATCGATATAGTTCTTCGCGGCCGCTTGCAGCTCGGTATCCCGTGCTTGTATTTTCAAGACGGGGTTCATATCATCACGCCTGAAAAGTGCATAACAGGCAGGGAACGGGTTCCCGGGCGATGAGAGAATTTCTTTTATGCCTGTATCGACTACGCTCCAGCCTGAACGTAACCGGAACGTTAGGACAAGGGCATCTGTTGAAAAATGATTGATGTGCTCGGTGTTGAAATCCTGAAAGGGGGCTTTGAGGAATGGCGCATAGCGGAGGGCGTCTGGTGTCTCAACATAACAGATCCCTCCCGGCTTAACCATAGCCCGAATCGCGCGGATTGCAACATCCATATCCAAGACATGCTCCAGGACATGCGAAAGGCAGACCACATCAAAACTTCCCAAATTAGAAAGCGTCTCGGTCAGATAGCCAGAAGTTGCCACAATACCGCACTTCCTCGTGTTTGCCACGCAAGCAGGCGAAGGGTCGATTCCGTGCAAATTTTTGTATCCTAAACGCTGGAATGCTTTTAACAGTCCGCCGTTCGCACAGCCGATGTCTAAAATGCGAGCTTCCTTGTCCGGAATAAAGCGAACAATAGATTGGGCTGTCTTTGTCAAACGTTCCGAATCCCAAGGCATTTCCCCTCCACCACTTGAGGCATCGTTTTGATAGATGGAATGTTGAGCATAAAACAAATCATAATCCGCTTGCGTGGCGGATATGTCGGCATACACGAACCCGCATTGCTCGCAACAGACCACATCATAACCAGAGGTCAACGGATGCCCTTCGGGCAAAAGGAACCGCTGGTGATGCAGGGTGGAGCCCTGATGCCCTTCGCAGACAGGGCACTTTCGGGAAACGTCATGAGGCATGATTAGCGCAAACCTTTCATTTAGAGACTCGTCATCCGTTCAGCGTTGAGGGATCACATAAAGAACAGTATCGAACGTATGTTCCCCGTGCATGCGCAAATAATAATGGGCAGGGCAATTCCAGGATGAAAGCAAAAGAGGGAGATGGAAAAGGTCTTCTGGCTGGTGGTAAACACTGACGGCCAACATGGGGCGGTTCTCTTCGATCGTTTTCCTCATACCACAAAGGGCCTCTTCCTCAAACCCCTCGACATCGAATTTGATGTAGTTGGGTCGGAACCCGAACAAGATTTCATCCAAGCCGACAACTGGAACCATTGTTCGATTGCCCTGTGTCAGCGATGCGTCCTTGATCGCTTTTGACGACTCGGAACCGTCTTCCAAAAAAATCGCGCTGCCGCAGGATCGTCCGACGCCGCAAGGAAACAAGAGCGTTTGTGGAGCATAAGGCCCGTGTACGCGTACGCGTTCCACTAAAGATTGAAAGTTTCTCATGTCAGGCTCGAATGCCAATACGCTTTCCAGTCTGACCTTCTGATTGTGTAAGGCCTCCAACGTGTCACCGTCAAACGCGCCGACATCAACAAATCGGTAGGGTTCGGGAAGTAGCGGTACATCACGAGGTATGTATTGGGACTCCGGTTCCGGCTCGGGCACCCCCACGTCGTCGCCGGTTATGCGGTGCCGGAGCTGGCTTCTGTAGATCTCCCGGCTGCGTGCGTCCGTCCACAAGGCATCAACAGCCTTTATTTCTTGTAGACGGTTCTTGATATAGTCAGGCTTAGCCAGCCAGAAAAACGTCTCTCTGAAGTCATCTGGGCAGGAGAGAAAGAATTGTTCGAACGAAAGAATAGATGAAAACCCAGCTTCGCTGAGACGGCGTTTGATATCTGAGAAACGTGCGTTTTTTTCTCGGTTGAAAACTGCGACAATCACAGTGGAATTGCGCGGCAAGGCAGTATCGGTCAGTGTCAAGACCGGGATGCCTTCAACAGATCGATCTTTTGCGTGCTGATCAATGAACGCAAGCGGCTTATGACCCTGTTTTGACAAGGCATGGAGAACCCTGCGCCCCGTGCCGCCGGCACCATAAATCAGGATGTTTTCATTGACCCTCAGCGGGCGGATGGTTGTTTCCAGGTTGAAGAGAGATGAATAAAAATCAGACATACGATAACGCCTTTCCTTTCGCACGTAGTTCGGAAGGATCTGACACAATCCAGTCTGCGCCACAGTGTGAGAGCGCAACGATATCGCTGTACCCCCAGAGGACAGCCGCGCTAGCGAAGCCTGCTTCCCGCGCTGCACCAACGTCCTCTGGAAGATCCCCGACCATGAGGCACTTCTTGTGGCAATATCCACGCGCATGGGCGGTTCGCAGAAGCAAGGTGGCCTTTGTCAATCGTTCTCCAGGGAATGAGTCTGGAGAGAGGATGGCTTCAAAGCAATGCCATCCTTGTTTGTTGACGATCCGAGTGGATGCAAAAATGGGCTTATTGGTGGCCACATAGAGTGGCACCCCAGCAGATACAAGCTCAGATAGCAAGGGGTCAATTCCCTCATAAGGGATGGTCAGTGGATAGGCCGATTGGTCATAGCGTTTGCGGAACGCTGTCACGACGGAAACAAGTCGCTCTTCTGAAAGCCCCGGAATCATATCCCGTATCATTATGTCGAGCGGCGGTCCGATTCTAAACCGTTCGGATAGTCCATCTGCATTGATGCCTTGTTCAAGAAAGGCATCAAACAGGCAGGCTCGAATATCGGAAGCCGAATCGACAAGGGTACCGTCGAGGTCAAAGAAAATGGCCTCTGGCCGAAAAGGAACAGACTTACGGTTTGTAGATGTTGTGTTGCATTTCATGGGGCGACAAAAAGGGAAACATGTCTTCTAAAGAGGGGGAGACAATACTGCCGTCCTCGAGGCGTCGCGAGGAAAGTTTTGGGGAGAACGTATAGCCGGGCGTCAGTTCGACATCACAAAATACGGGGCCAGAGGTTTCTAGAATCTCTTGAATTTTCTTTTCCATTCCGCTGTGCGAATAAATTTTGAAATAGGGGATATCAAATGCGTGGGCAATCTTCTTCCACTCAGGGAAAGTAACCCCCGAGGAGTCGTCACAGCCTGTGTGCCTTGCATTGAAGAAATGATCCTGCGTTTGCCTAATAGAACTATATTCCTTGTTGTTGAAGAGGAATAATTTAACGGGGAGTTTATAATGTTTGAGGGTCTGGAGTTCTTGGACGTTCATCATCAGGCTGCCATCGCCCTCTAAACAGACAACCATCCGATTAGGGCTGGCCTCAAAAGCTGCTCCAATGGCGGCCGGCAGACCGAATCCCATCGCGGCACACCCTGAGTTGGCAAACATACGCTGACCATGCTTAACGATTCCCACCTGGAAAAGTGCGATACTGGGTGTCGCGTTGGCGCAGGAAACGACGGCTTGTTCAGGGAGTAGACGAGTAAGTGCTTCCGTAAAAACATAAGGATGCACCCCTTCGCCGCAACGATGCCATTCAGGGGACACCCCTGGATAAGCGGTTTTTTTGCTCATGCACCAATCCAACCAAATGGGCCACTCGGGGTTGTGGTGGTCTTTCACGAAAGGAGATAGCGCCTCAAGAAAATCAACAAGATCGGCTGTAATTGTGTGTGTTGACCGAACATTTCTCTTTTGCATCTCGGCCGTATCAATGTCTACTGCTACAAACGTCTTTGCGCGTTTCGCAAAATTTTCCCAATTATAACTGGTTTGCCGGATATTATTTCGGGAACCTAGACAAAGAACGAAATCCGCACTTTGCAAGGCGATATTGCCGGCACGGGTTCCGATCGTCCCGATCCGTCCGGACGAACAAGGATGGTCTGTTGGCAACAGGTCAAACCCTCCCAAGGTTCCGAGAACAGGCCAACGCAACACATCCACAAGGCGCATAAACGGTTCAATTGCCCCTGCTTGCCTAATCCCGTGCCCAGCGATAATAACGGGTGAACGCGCTTCGCGAAGGTGTCCGATAAACGACGCAATCTGAGCGTCAAAAGTTGTTGCTGGACCTACGGACTGTTGCGGATATGCACGGAGTTGATGCGGATCAATCTCCGCAGACTGAACATTCAGGGGAATGTCTAACCAAACCGGTCCTTTGCGTCCGTTGGTCGCTAGGTGAATCGCCTTCTCTAGTTCATAGCGGATATCCTCAGGGCGAACAACCATGGTTACATATTTTGTGACAGGGCGCACGATGTCGATAATATTGATCTCTTGGTCACCTAGTTGACGAAGGCCGAGATCAGGACAAGAGGCAATCGTCGTTTCGAATTTGACTTGCCCGGAAAGGTAGAGCGCGGGAACAGAGTCGAGCCACTGGCCGATGACCCCTGTTAAGGCATTTGTGCCCCCTGGGCCTGTTGTCACGCTTACAACCCCTAATCTGCCAGAGACTCTCGAATGGCCTTCCGCCGCAATCGCCGCTGCCTGTTCATGATGGGCACACACATACTGAATGCGTTTTTCTGATCCGAGGGCATCGTTCAGAAACATCGCCCCCCCGCCAGAAACCATGAAGATGTTTTGGACGCCTTGATCGGCCAATGTCTTAAAAATGTAATCTGCAACACGCATACTTCTCCACTACTGCCAGACCGCGGCGCTACTTCCATGATATTTTATCAACTGTTGCACTAATTCGGTCTTGAGTCGTGTCAATTCGTACCCGGGATTATATGAAAACATTTCGAGAAGCGATTCCGTTGCTATGTTTCCGTCATGCCATTTTCCGCCCAATCCGAGCAATGTCGTGTCGGTGTACTTCACATTATGCGCCAGTGCAACTTGGAGCAATGACTTGGCGGTTCCGTTTTTGTTGTGAAGGTGTATGCCAGGCTCAACACCTTCAGTCCGGCAGACATCAATAACATCAGCAACATACTTTGCCGTAAAAATACTTTCCGTGTCGGCGAAATAAATGACAGGAACCCCCATTTTGACAGCAAACTTGGCAAAAGAGGTCGTTGTGGCGATGGTATTACGCCCAGCACTTGTAAAATTAATCCAGGCCTCATAACCCAATTTCTGAACGTCCTCTACGTGTTTCGCAAGAATATCCAGATCGGTCTCTTTTGAGCGCGTGAGTATACGCACGGCATCAATAACTGAATCAGCCGCAGGCAGGAGCGGTGCGAGAGGGCGTTGAATATCGCGCATCGCAGAGAGCTTCAGAAGATTTTTTGTTGCTCCAAAAACTTCACTCAGTTCATCGTTCCGAACACCACAATAACGAACAATACCGCGATTAGGGTCTGCTTCTGGATTATGGAAGAAGCCGAGCTCCAGATAGTCAAAGCCAGCAGACTCGACGAAGCGATAATATTGACGCATGAAGGTGTCATCAAAAAACCAACCCGTTTGATAACCCACTTCGCGAAGCGTACAGTCGAATAATGTAATTCCGTTAATCATAATGAACACTCCTTACTTTATTATTGTCATAATCACACATCAAAGTTTAACGCATGAAGTGTGCCATATCCTTACGCTGAAGTCAAGGGACTCAACGTTTTCAAAAACAACAGCTAAAGGTTTTGGAGTGTGGCGGTCATATAGGCGAGGTGGTGCTCGGTCATGCCAGGATAGACGCCGATCCAGAGGCTGTGGTTCATGATGGTGTCGGTGTTGATCAAGGGGGAGGCGATGCGATAATCCGTTCCCTCCTGTAGCGCTTCAAAACAGGGATGGCGCGTGAGATTGCCGGCAAAAAGGTTCCGGGTTTGAATCTTGTTCTTTTCCAGATGCTCAGCGAGCCCGTTGCGGGTGACGGGCGCATCGGGTGCCAGGGTCATCAGGAAGCCGAACCAGGACGGGTCTGCATCCGGCAGTGCCTTCTGGATGCGAAGCCATGGGATGTTTTTAACGCCAGCATCAAGCGCGGCGTAGTTTTCCTTGCGCTTTTGGACAAAGGCTGGAAATTTCTCAAGCTGGGCGCAGCCAATGGCGGCTTGCAAATCAGTGGCTTTCAGGTTGTAGCCGAAATGGCTGTAGACATATTTATGGTCATAGCCGAAGGGCAGTGTTCCAAACTGGCCTGTAAAGCGGCAGCCGCAGGTATCGTCCTTGCCGCTGTCGCACCAACAGTCGCGGCCCCAGTCGCGCATCGAGAGCATGATCTTGTTGAGCAGGGGGTTGTCCGTATAAACTGCTCCGCCTTCGCCCATGGTGATATGATGCGGCGGGTAGAAGCTGGACGTTCCGATGTCGCCGAAGGTACCGGTTAAGCGGCCTCCAATGAGCGAACCCAGCGCGTCGCAATTGTCTTCGACCAGCCAGAGGTTGTGCTTCGTGCAGAAGGCTTTTATAGCGTGTACATCAAAGGGGTTGCCGAGCGTATGCGCGAGCATTACGGCCTTTGTCTTGGGAGAGATGGCCTGTTCAAGTTGGGTCGCGTCAATGTTTGCCGTGTCGAGCTCAACGTCCACGAATACCGGCACGGCGCCATATTGGATGATTGGGGCGATGGTTGTCGGGAAGCCGCAGGCGATGGTGATGACTTCGTCCCCGTGCCTGACCTGACGTTCTTTGAGCAGGGGGGAGGTCAGGGCCATGAAAGCCAGTAAATTGGCAGACGAGCCGGAGTTGACGAGCAAGGACCAGCGGATGCCCAGATACTCGGCAAGTTGCTTTTCAAACGCGCGCGAATAGTTACCATAGGTGAGCCAGAAATCGAGAGAGGCATCCACCAGGCTGGTCATTTCGCGTTCGTCAAAAACGCGCCCCGCATAGTTCACGCGGGTTTCGCCTTCAACGAAGGGCTTGTTCTGCTGGGGAGCATGAACGAGTTGATAATACTCCGCCACCTTTTTCAGGATTTCAGTTTTGAGTGTTTCCTTAGCATTCATTTTTATTAGCATCCGAATGACACGAACCACACGAATGATCGATGGGAATTTCTGTATTGAGAATACGCATAATGGTTACTTTGGGATAGGATGAAAAATTGACAAGCAATCCCAACTCATAGCCTGTGGCCTGAAGATAATTGATCACTTGGGCTCGATGTTCTTCCGTAAGGTTTTTAGATGCTTTCAGTTCAATGATAATTTTTTCATGACAAATAAAATCTGGAATATATTTTTGTTTTAACGGGTCTCCTTTATAAGTAAGAGCCAGACCTTTTTGTGGTTCAAAAGGAATGCTTCGTAAAGCAAATTCTTTCTCTAAACACTCTTGATAGACAGCCTCAAGGAAGCCGTTACCCATAATATTGTGTACTTCAAAGATTGCGCCTTGAATGGAATAGCACTCATCTTTATAAAGAATTTTTTCGTTCATTTTCTCTATTCGTGTGGTTCGCGTTATTCGGATGCTAAAAGACAATACGCGTTGATGTCATCCAGACATAAACTGCATGGAGGGATGTTATTCATTTGGCGATACCAGGAGACGGTGCGCTGGATCATGGTTTCGAAGTCCCAAGTGGGTGACCATCCCAACTCTTTTTTTGCCTTGTTGATCTTGAGCCTCAAAACGCCTGCTTCATGCGGATGGTTTCCGTCGCTCACATCTGTCCAGCGCCCGCTACCCCACGCCTTGAAAAAGAGATCGGCTAGTTCGCGGACGGTTCGTTCGCTCTCAGGGTTGGGCCCGAAGTTCCAGGCCTGGCACCAGTGCGCAGCGGGCGCTGCCAGCATCCTCTCGGCCAACGTCAGGTAGCCGGAGAGCGGCTCCAGCACGTGCTGCCAGGGACGGATCGCATCCGGATTTCGGATGTTCATCGGTGTTCCGTTCAGCATGGATTTTACAAGGTCAACGACAATTCGGTCTTCCGCAAAATCACCGCCGCCGATCACGTTGCCAGCCCGTGCGGAAGCGAGTTGCACGCCATGTACGGAAAGGGCGTCGGGGTGGAAGAAAGCCCGGCGATACGAGGCGATTAGGATTTCAGCAGCTCCTTTGCTGGCGCTGTATGGATCGTATCCGCCCATGGGATCCTCTTCCGAATAACCCTCCTCCCGTTCGCGATTTTCGTAGCATTTATCCGTCGTGATACAGATCACGGCGCAGGGCTTATTCGTGGCACGGACGGCATCCAATACGCTGGCGGTTCCCATGACATTGACATCGAAAGTCTCGTAGGGCTCCTGATAGCTGTAGCGCACCAAGGGTTGGGCCGCGAGATGAAAAATAACCTCTGGCTGACAGGTGGCGATGGCGCGTTTCAGCTGGTCGCGGTCACGGATGTCCGCAATCCATTCACCTTCGAGGACGCCTTTAATAGTGGACAGTTCATAGTTGGACGGGTGTGTGGGCGGCGGCAATGAATAGCCATAGACTTTGGCACCCAGGTGATGGAGCCACAGGGCCAGCCAGCTTCCCTTGAACCCGGTGTGTCCAGTGATAAGGATACGCCGTTCTTTTAAATGCATGTACATGGGCTATAAGCTCCTGGGAATAATGGAATCGTGGAATGGTGGAATGATGAGGGTGGTAAACAGTTGGCAACTCCACATAGCATTGCCTAGTTTCGAGTTTCCAGTTTCAACAAGACAGTATTCCCATATTCCCATATTCCAGTAATCCATTCTCAATCTTGCCAGACCTTCCAGGGGGCATCGCCCTTTTCCCAGTGGGCTTCGAGATTGACTTTGTCGCGGAGGGTATCCATGGCAGCCCAGAAGCCCCGGTGTTCAAACGCGGCAAGCTGGTTTTTCTTGACGATTTTGGGGAGCGTATGCGCTTCCCAGTTTGTGACATCATCGTCGATGTAGTCAATGGCTTTAGGGTCCACCACAAAGAAGCCGCCATTGATCCAGGCGCCATCGCCTAGCGGTTTCTCCTGGAAGGCGGTGACGACTCCCGCTTTGTCTGCCTCGATGGCACCGTATCGGCCGGGAGGTTGCACAGCGGTGAGGGTCACCAGCTTCTTGCTCTTCTTATGGAAGGCGGCTAGTTTCTGGATGTCGATATCTGCGACGCCATCGCCATACGTAAAGTGGAAAGGTTCGTCATCCAAATATTCGGCGACCCGTTTTAGGCGTCCGCCGGTGAGCGAATTCATACCGGTTTCCACCAACGTGACACGCCAGTCTTCGCTGTGTTGATGGTGTATGATCATCTTGCCATGTCAAAGGTGACATCAGACGTATAGAGTGCATAATTTTTAAAGAAATCCTTAATGATGGATCCTTTGTATCCGAGGCAAATAATGAACTCATTGATTCCGTGGGAATAATAGATTTTCATGATATGCCAGAGAATGGGAAAGCCACCGATCTCGATCATGGGCTTGGGCTTCAAATGCGATTCCTCGGAAATGCGTGTTCCCAAGCCGCCTGCTAAAATAACCGCCTTCATAAGGGTTGCTCCTTTGTCTTGTGATAAAAGTAACAGATTAATGAGAGGAGGGAAAGAAAACCTATCAGCGAGAGGGTGATGCCCCAGCGCACGGTCCAGGGTTGATAGCGGAAGGTGATGGTCTGTTTGCCGGGGGGGACCAGTACACCGCGATGCATCAGGTTGACACGCATAATCGGTGTTTCCCTGCCATGAATGGTTGCCCGCCACCCTGGATAAAAGGTGTCTGCAAGGACAAGGAATCCGCCTTGGTTGGAGTCAGCCTCGACAACGACTTCAGTTGCACGATCGACCGTAATGGTTGCTAGCGCCTTTGTAAGCGCTGAGACGTGATTTGTTTTTGCCCAGGACACAAGCGTCTCTTTGACAGTCTTCATCTCCTGTTCAGAATGGAGGATGGTTGTGAGGCAGGGGTCAAGTGTGCCAGCCAGCGATTGTTTTTTAATCTCCTTAAGGGAGCTGACATACTGGAGCTGACTGGCAAACCGTGCCCGTGGAAGGCTTCCGGAAAGCTGATAGAGGTGCGACACAGGGGAGGTCTTGGCCGCGTAGGTCAGAAACGGGGATTCCTGAGGCGTCGGGAAGATCATCCACTGGACGGAGAGCGCTTGCAACCAATGGTAATAGGCTTGATTTGCCCGAAGCATTTTGAGTTCTGGGAGGAGGCCGTAACGGTTATGATCTCCGATCAGATCGACGACCCAGCGAGGTGAAAGGCCCGCGTAAGCATTTAAGGTCGGGATGCCATGAAGTAGATTCGAATTGGGTTGGAGCAGTTCCCTGTGAAGGTAGAACGGGGTACAATCATCTGCCCATCCCTTCGCCATAAAAAAGGAAATCTTGTGATGGTTGCTGGCGTCCGGAGCATAGACTCTGCCGGGATTCCCTGCTTCTCGGATGTGTTGAGCTGACGTGGGGGTCGCCAGCCACGCGCGGCTGTCCGCCATCGGGTTCTGGCGCTGGTTATGATACACGAGATCAGCCATGGTCAGGCCGACCAGTAAGGCTCCCAGAAACAGTCGGTTCCGCATGACGGCTTCGGGTGGCATCAGGCGGCTAAGCGCATTTTGGAGCCACGTGAGGCCCAGACCGCCCAGCAGGGTGATGGCCAACACGGTGACAAAGAGAAAGCGGGTGGGGAATCTGAAAGACGAAAAGCCAGGCAACCCATCAAAGGCAAGTTTGTAAAGGGGTGTCAGGGGCCCA
>Ga0268280_1002444_pt1 | contig 10781 bp, 11 predicted proteins | sample saktaG_9_FD_190139 | JGI IMG/M metagenome (GOLD analysis project Ga0268280, IMG submission 190139) | Saline water microbial communities from Sakinaw Lake, British Columbia, Canada - sak_2011_5_24_40m | ecosystem: Environmental > Aquatic > Non-marine Saline and Alkaline > Saline ...
CAAGACCGCAATCAACGGAATAGAACCGGACAGCCGCCTGCATCTCCTGCTCGACAATGACTTTAAGCCCCTGTCTCTTCCGCCTTCAGGAATTGTTTTAACCGATTACCTCGGTAAAATGCTGGGCGTAAAAGCCGGTGACATGCTGACCGTGGAGGTTCTTGAAGGGTCAAAGCCGGTCCGCGAGATACTGGTTTCCGCTCTGGTAAAACAGTATCTGGGGGTGACGGGATACATGGATATTAAGGCGCTCAACCGTATTATGGGGGAGGGTTCCGCCATATCCGGGGCATACCTTGCCACAGATTCAATGTTTCGGGAGAAGCTCTATCAGCGTTTTGTGAAAATGGCGCGTGTTTCCGGAACCGTTGTAAGGGGTGATGAGATCCGCAATTTCAATGAAATACAGGCCAGAGCCATGCTCTTTTTCACGTTTATTGCCACACTAATGGCCTGTTTCATCTCCTTCGGGGTTGTATATAACAGCGCGAGAATAGCTCTTTCCGAGCGAAGCAGGGAGCTCTCCAGTCTCAGGGTGCTGGGCTATACGCGGGGTGAAATATCCTATATTCTGCTTGGGGAACTGGGGCTCCTGACCCTGATAGCCATTCCTTTCGGATTCATTATCGGATACTGGCTGTGTGGTTATATTGCGCAGGCTCTGGCATCAGACCTTTTCCGGGTGCCGCTGATAATCGAACTGAAAACATATTCGCTGTCGGCAGCCGTGATTTTTGTATCTGCAGCGGTTTCCAGTTTAATCGTACGCCATAAACTCGACCATCTTGATCTTGTTGAAGTATTGAAAACCAGGGAGTAGATTTATGAATATTGCGACACGCAGAAGAGTATCAATAATCGTGATTATTTCAGCCGTTGTTCTGGCAACTGCTTACGGCTTCATTCCGGATGCGGAAGATGTCGATCTCGTTGATGTTTCACGGGGTCTGCTACGGGTGGCAATTGAGGAAGAGGGCCGGACACGCCTTAAGGAACGTTTTGTAATTACTGCGCCGACAGCAGGGTATGTGAGGCGAATTACCGCAAAGGTGGGGGAGACGGTCAAAAAGGGAGAGACGGTAGCTGTTCTTGAACCCATGCGTTCTCAGGCACTTGATCCGAGAAGCCGCGCTGAAACCGAGGCAATGGTCTCCACGGCAAAGGCTTCGTTTGAAGCAGCACAGGAAAAGGAACGAGCTTCCGCGGCAGATGCCGGTTACCTTGAGAAGAAGCTGGAGAGGTTTGCGAATCTGCATTTGCGGGGATATGTGGCGAAAGATCTGCTGGATCAGGCGGAGTCCGAGGCTAAGAAGGCGCAGGCTGTCAGGAATTCGGCAAAAGCCGCGGCTGATGCAGCCCGTTTCGAACTGGAAAGGGCAAGAACGACTCTGCGGAACTTCAGCACGGGTAAAAGAGTCGGAAATAACGGCATTGTTTATGTTTCTTCTCCTGTAGACGGCAGCATTTTTAAAATCCACCGTGAAAGCGAAGGCGCGGTAGGAGCAGGTGAACCGATCATGGATATCGGAAATAAGAAAAACCTTGAAGTTCTTGCTGAAGTACTCTCTTCGGATGCGGTTAAAATCAAAAAAGGCACAGCAGTTTTGTTTAAACGCTGGGGCGGTGATGAGTCGCTCGCTGGAATAGTGAGAATCGTTGAGCCTGCCGGATTTACGAAGGTGTCGAGCCTTGGAGTGGAGGAGCAGAGGGTCCTTGTTATAGCAGATATTACCTCTCCGCCTGATATATGGAGCGTTCTTGGTGACGGTTACAGACTGGAAGCGCACTTTGTTGTATGGGAGGGCAGGGATGTTCTCCGGGTTCCCGGAAGCGCTCTTTTCCGTTCGGGAAAGGAGTGGGCTGTTTTTGTCTATGATAAAGGAAAGGCTCGGTTGCGTAAAGTTGAAGTTGGTCAGAGAAACGGTTTGACTGCCGAGATTATATCCGGAATAAAGGCAAATGACAAGGTGATTGCCCATCCCAGCGATTCGATCAGCGATGGCACCCGCATCCGGGCAGGGAAATAGAAAAGGATCAACACCAAATTGGTTGTTGATCCAGGGTTCAAGGGGTCGAAGGGCATGAGGCGTAAGGCGAGAGGCGTGAGGCGAAAGCGAAATTCGATATTCGAATTTACTATTACTTGAACCCTTGAATCCTCGGATCCTTGACCCCTGATATTATAATATTCAGACGTATCGGTGATAACAAAAGGCAATTATTGCAAGGAGGTGTAGCATGAAGAGCTTGTACCCGCTTGTTTTTACAGGTCTGTTTTTTTGCGCTTTTTCCGCTTTTGCCCAGGAACCCTTTGAATCGGATATAATAAAAACAGCATCGGGGGATCTTAAAATCACATTTATCGGGCACGGGACACTTTTGTTTAATTTCGATGGCAAAGTCATCCATATTGATCCGGTGGGGCAGTATGCGGATTATTCAAAGTTGCCGAAAGCAGACATAATACTTCTAACTCATGAACATTCCGACCATCTTGATATAAAGGCAATAGAAACTATCCGGAAGGAGGCCACAATCCTGGTGATGAATGAAACCTGCGCCGCACAGATTAAAGACGGAATTGTTTTAAAGAACGGCGATAAAAAAACCGTCGATGGATTAGAGATTGATGCAGTGCCTGCGTATAATATCGTACATATGCATAGCGAAGGAGTCCCTTTCCATAAAAAAGGGGTAGGGAACGGCTATGTAATAAAATTTTCCGATAAAAAGGTTTATGTCGCGGGAGATACCGAAAATATTCCGGAGATGAAAAGACTTGAAAAAATCGATATAGCTTTTCTCCCCATGAACCTTCCCTATACCATGACGCCGGAAATGGTTGCGGATGCCGCAAAGGCGTTCAAACCAAAAATCCTCTATCCGTACCATTATGGTGATACTGATACGTCCAGACTTTCAAGTTTAATGAAGGATACGCCGGAAGTTGAAGTCAGGATACGGAAATTAAAGTAGTATAAGGAAGCGCAAGACTGAAGGCGGAAGGCTGAAGTTACTAGAAGCCATTTCAAAACCTCGGATCAGGTCTGAGAGCAAGGCGCAAGCCGATGAAAAAGCGCAGCATACACGGGAGTATGTGAGCATTTTGAAGAGGCTTGCAACACAGCTGTCAGACCTCAGACGGGGTTTTGAAATGGCTTCTAAAAGTCTTCGGTCTAATCCGCCAGACAGTATGGCAGCGTACAGACTATCAAATACGAAAGGAATTGGAATTGATTATCGAAGAACCGGGATATGTGACTGAAAGGATACTGCTTCTCGGGCGCAGAGAATCATGTGTTTACCTTCTTAAAGGCGATAATGAATACGCGATTCTCGGCGGTGGTATGGCCTATATTGTTCCTGATTTGATCAGGCAGTTTGGAGAATACGAAATTGATGAGAGCAGGATAAAAAGAATAATAATTCTCCACTCTCATTTCGACCATTGCGGGATAGTTCCATTCTTCAAAAAACGCTGGCCGTGGGCGAAGGTGACTGCTTCGGCGAGAGCAAAGGAGCTTCTTGCGACCAAAAAGGTAATCGACAGCATAGAATTTTTAAACCAGGTTCTTATAATGAAGTACGGGGTTGAAGATAAGATAAAAGAACTTGATCTGTCGTTTACGGGTGTTGACGTTGATGAGGTTGTAAAAGACGGCGATATTCTATACAGCGATAATCTTTCAATGGAGATAATCGAAGTGCCGGGACATTCTTCATGCTCTATCGCGGTATATGTAAGGAAAGAGAAAGCAATGTTTGCCTCGGATGCGGGCGGTGTCCCGTTCGGGGACCAGGTCTTTACGGCTGCAAACTCGAATTTTGACAAATACGTCGAAAGCCTTAATAAAATGGCGAGGTATGAAACTGATATCCATCTCGCGGAGCATTATGGCGCAAGAACAGGCGAAGAGGGCCGTGCCTATATACATAAATCGATAATTTCGGCAAAAGAGACAAGGCAGATTCTTGAAGAATCGATAGCGCGCACAAAAGATGTAAAAATGAGCGCAAAAGAGATAACCGAGATGTTTACAAAAAATGCCCCTGTAGGTTTTATTCCGAAGGAGGTTATTTCAATGGTTACGGAACAGATGTTAAGATATGTATCCGGGCAGAGAAGCGGTGTACATTGAGGATTGAAGGATTGAAGGATTCAAGGGGTCAAGGGGCAAAGGCACAAAGACGAGAGTCGTAAGGCGAGAGGCGAAAGCGAAATTCGATGTCCGATATTCGAATTTATATTATTTGAATCCCCGAACTCTTGAACTCTATATACTTCTTAACCGGCAACCAGAATGGCAGGTAACAGAAAAAGGGTAATGCCGGGGCTATGTTCGGCCTTTAACTCAGCTGCATGGTTTCAAAGGAATTGTCGGCAAGATCGATCACAAGCAGTTTGTTTCTTAAAAGAGAGCCATTTTTCAGAATAATTTTTATCGCTTCCGAAGCTTCGAGGGAAGCAACCAGTGAAACGCAGTAAGAGAGAGCTCCGAGGGATGTTTCGGCTCCCTTGTTTGGGGCATTTTCAGGATCGCCGTAAACAAGCTTCAAGCCCGGGTCTTCGGGAAATATCGTTGTTATGTGCCCGCAGCTTCCCGCAACTGCAGCAGATACGAGGCGGCGGCCCGATTTTTTTGAAGCTCTCTCCAGAACAAAGCGGCCGGTCAGTGAATCAAGACAGTCGATAACCGCATCCGAGCCTCCGATTATCCCAGCCGCATTTTCTTCATTGAGATATTCAGCATATTTTCGTACCATGACGGAAGAATTGATTTCTTTTATTCTTTTTTCGGCAGCCTCTGCTTTTGGTGTTGAAATAAGATTTTCCGTGCAGAGAAACTGGCGGTTCAAATTGCTTTCTTCAAAAACATCCCCGTCAACGAGGTTTAAGATTCCGATCCCCGTGCGGGCGAGAATTTCTGTAACTACTCCGCCAAGACCTCCAAGACCGACAATGGTTATCATGGATTTTAAAAGGGTTGCCTGATCGGTTGCGGAAAAGGATTTCATGTTGCGGATGTACCGTTCCGGTATGATATCTTCTTCAAGCGAAGCTATTTCAATCTCACGGCAGCTTATTCCCGAGTCTCTGGAGATATCGATGATGTTGTTAACCGAAATGCCTGTATAAGGCGTTTTGTCCGGAAGTTTTTTCCTGTTTGAAAGCTCTCTTATTCTGATTTTAATATCAACGCCTGGTTTCATCCGCCTCCGACCGGGGGAAAAATACCTATTCTTTCACCGCCGTTAAGCGTAGAGTCAAGTTCCCCCTTGATGCCGTCTATGAAAATCAGCTTTGCCTTCTCTTCAGGGATTTTAAGTCCTGCAATCAGGTCACGGACCGATGTGCCGGGTTCTATTCGATAATTATCTGCCGAAACGGGCATAAATTTTCCAAGTGTGGCAAAGAGTTTTAAGGTAATAGATGCTTTGTTACTCATTTTTTTAAGTTTTATTTGCCCGTGAAATGGGATATAAGATAAAACATATTTGATTCCTGTAAGAAAATAAACAAAATTGGTTTAAATGTCAAGCAGTTAAAATTAAACAGGCTTTGATATGCATATCGTTTCTACAATAATTCCGATATTTTCCATTGTAATTATTGGATGGTTTATCCGCTTGAAAGGTTTTATCCCGCCTGAATTTCTTGGGCCTGCAAACAGGCTGGTCTTTTATATTGCCATTCCCGCAATGATCTTCAGGGCCGTATCGAAAGCCTCCTTCAAGGCGCAGTTCAATTTAACCGTACTGCTTATTACTCTTTCTTCGGTTGTTGCGGTTTTTGCGTTCTCATGGATAGCGGGCAGGACGGCAAAGATAGGAAGAAAAAATCTTGGAACCTATATACAGTCCTCCATTCACGGAAACCTTGGATATATAGGTCTTGCCGTCGTCTATTATTACATGGGGCAGGAGGGATTTGTAAAGGCCGGAATAATAGGCGGCTTTGTGATGATCCTTCAAAACTTTCTTGCTGTGGCCGCTCTCGTTCTGTACGGCAAGGATCTTCCTTTCAGGGAGAACGGACTTTTTTTCGCACAAAAGATATTTGGAAATCCCGTAATACTGTCGGCAATGGCCGGAATATTCTTCTCTGTTACGGAAATGCCGGTTCCTGAAGTCATCGGGCGGATTCTGGATATCCTGAGCAATCTTGCGCTGCCGATGGCGTTGCTTATAATTGGCGCTTCCCTCTCTTTTAAAGCCATGCGCCTCTCCATATTTGCCGTTATTTCAACCAATTTTTTTAAACTGATGCTTCTTCCGTGCATGGGATTTGTTTTGTACGGCTTTTATGGTATTTCTCCGAGTGAATATCTGCCCGGCCTGATACTTCTTGCATCACCCACAGCAACGATTGCATACATAATGGCAAAAGAGATGAACGGGGACGCCGATTTCGCGGTTGCGGCAATTTCTTCAAGCACTCTCATTTCGGCCGTGACATTTTCATTCTGGCTCAATGTAGCGGGTTGAAAAGGGCAGGAGACAGGGGGCAGGGATCAGGGGTCAGGAACCAGGAACCAGAGACCAGAAATTATCTTTAATAACGGAGTTTTGCAAATGGATATCAAGGTGGAAAGAGTGCTTGTTACCGGCGCAGCGGGATTTATCGGTTATCATCTGTCTTTGAGGCTCTTAGAGGAAGGGCTTGATGTGACAGGCGTTGACAACATGAATACTTATTATGATGTGGGTCTGAAGGAAGCGAGGCTCGCTCAGCTTCAATCATACGGGAATTTTGCATTTGTTAAGACGGATATAGCCGAAAAAAAGGATCTCGAAAGAGTATTTGAAAACAAAAGGTTTGATGTTGTGGTGAATCTTGCGGCGCAGGCAGGTGTGAGATACTCATTGAAAAACCCACGCGCTTATATCGATTCCAATATAATCGGTTTTACCAATATTCTTGAATGCTGTCGGCATAACGGGGTGAAACATCTTGTTTTTGCTTCATCAAGCTCGGTTTACGGGGCAAATACGAAAATGCCTTTTTCCGTTCATGACAACGTTGACCATCCAGTTTCCTTATATGCAGCCACCAAGAAAGCAAATGAACTGATGGCTCATTCATACAGCCACCTCTTCGGGCTCCCATGCACGGGTCTTAGATTCTTTACGGTTTACGGACCGTGGGGGCGCCCTGATATGGCTCTGTTTCTTTTTACAGATGCGATTCTTGAAGGAAGGCCGATAAAGGTTTTCAATCACGGTAAAATGACGCGGGATTTTACCTACATAGATGACATAATTGAAGGGGTTGTGAGGATTATGAGAAAAGTTCCGGAGCCTGATCCCAAATGGAGCGGAAAAAAACCTGATCCCGGCACATCATATGCAAAATACAGGCTCTATAATATAGGTAATAACAGCCCGGTTGAACTGATAAAGTTTATAGAAACTATCGAAGATACTCTTGGAAAAAAAGCAAAAAAAGAATTTCTTGATCTTCAGCCCGGCGATGTTGTTTCAACATACGCCGATGTTGATGATCTTATGAGAGATGCCGGCTTCAAACCTCAGACTCCGCTTGAAACAGGAATAAAGCGGTTTGTGACCTGGTATCTTGAATATTACGGGAAAAGGTAAAATAGATATAATACTTTTGCTTAAACCGTATGAGCCAAAAACAGTGCTTTCAAGTTTCTAACCTGTTGGTATACCCCTTTTTGACAACCGTTACTCTGTCTGTATCTGCCATGAAAGGCAAATTGCGATGTGTTTTTATCAAAAAATAGTTTAAAGGAAATTCTCATTGACTTTTATAATATTATATATTAGATAATAAAGTAATGGAAATAATAATAGTAAGGAAATAATATGTCTACGGCAGTAAAAATTACGGACAAAGGTCAGGTTACCATCCCGCGGGAAATTCGGAAGGCATTAAATTCAAAATTGATTTCCTTCAGCGTGACAGATGGCGTTGTGACCCTGCGACCAATTCATGACATCGGGGGCTCTCTCCGGGCTTATGCCAAAAATGCACCACCTAAAAAATCTTTCAGAGAAATAAAAGAAACGGTGTGGGAGGCGGCTGTCCGTGAGAAAATCAAACGTTAATCTTCCCGATACAAACACGATCATTCGTTACCTTATCAAAGACGATGTTAACCAGTATCTTGTAGCCGAGTCTTTCTTCACAAAGGTCCTGACCGGAGAAGAAAAAGCTCTTATACTGGAAAGTGTCCTTGTCGAATGTATTTACATTCTGACTAAAATCTATAAAGTTCCGAAGAATGATGCCTCAGCAAGTCTAATTGATCTGTTGCACTATAAAGGTATTCAAAACCGGGACAAGAATGAGTTTCTCGCGGCACTGAACCTTTTTTCTGAAAAGAATCTGGATATTGTGGATTGCATTCTCTGTTCCAGGGCGAAAAAGAGTGACTATACCCTCTTTACATTCGATAAAGATTTGAAAAAAATACTGGATAAATAGAGACCCGGAATAGTGATCATATAAGAAAATCAAAAAACAATCCGATGCAATCCGGATTTGCATTTTCTATCTTTCACTGCCTTGACGGTGCTGGGCAACCCAATCTTTCAGTGCTTCGTTAATGCGTGTCTGCCAGCCGGGGCCGGTAGAACGGAAATAATTCAGTACTTCAGGGCTGTAACGAACCGTCACGGGTTCCTTTTTCGGCCTTTTCTGAGCCCCTCGTTTCCCCGGCTTTCTTTTTAACAATTCAGCGGCAAGTTCTTTGCCGAGAATTTTCGGTAAGACTTCACTGGCTGGACGGGCTCGCTTGAAATCCTCTCGAGTTAATTCTCTGACTTCACCTTCTTTATTCGTTAATGGTAAGTGTTTTTTCATATCTTAAAGCCTCTCTTCTGTTTGCTTTTCGAAAGCTTATAATCCTGATTCCATCCGCATCTTTCCAATCCAAATCAATTGCACTATCAGAAGGCAGGGATCGTAATTTGATGTTTCGTTCGCTCTTTACCGGATCGAATTCGATTTCCACGATTTTATTGTAACTACAAATAAATCAATAGTCGAGGACGAAGACGCAGTATAGATGATGTGATATCCTCTTTCCAACTGGCGGTAATCCATAAAACAAAGAAACAATCCGAGGCGACCAAGTGCAAAAAGATAAGCCAGGAAAAAAAGAAGGGATACAATGACAGGGAAAGACTGCTATATCAGGGAAGGTCAGAATGCAATGCCGATAGGAGACGGGTTTAGAATGCCAGAAAAGGGGAGATGGTTTACAAAACAAGGAAGGGAGGAACGGGATACTGGCATAACATTTTGAATATAATACTATTATTTACCATATAAAGGCTTGACATTTAATTCTTTCTTGTGCAAGTATATCTTCCTGAAAGCAACAAAACGGCTATTTATGCGGCACAAATGGCGATATTTCGGTTTTTATAAGGAAACATATAAACGATGGTTAGGCAAGAAGCAGTAAGGGAGCGGATTGCCCATCCGCTTCATCTTGCAGTCGCTGATGAGATCCAGACTTGGTTGAGCTGCCGGGCTGAACTGCTCCGAGACCAGGCCTGCGGAGGCAGTCAGCAGCTACCGCTCTTTGTTGGACTGCAAAAAGCACGAGACACGCGGATGTGCTGTGTTGATCTGCTCATAATCTCAGCCAATCAGGTCCGCGCCATCGTTGAGATTGAGGAGTCTGGCTTTCTGCCAACTAAAATATGCGGCAAGTTTCTCCAGGCAGCCTTGGCCGACCACTTCATTCATGACACCCGTCGTGAGCAAGCCCTGTCATACGCACCTGACGTCTTTTTTGTTCAGGTGCTTGATGGATCGAAATGCCTCAAGCGAGGTACTCGAAAGAAAGCACAGGCAGAGCTGATCGAGAATCACATCCGCAAGATTCTTCCTCTCAGGGGAGTAACGGACTACCGTCTATTCTTTGTCCTCGGCCCCAGTGATCGGAACGGGCTCGCGACCGTGGGCGCAGCGGTTTCATCGGCTCTTGCCTAACCCGGACCGGTCGGGACCAAAAAGGTTGATGTAAACAATTTATGGCAGCGTAATAATCATGGCAATAGAGCTGTTATAATTACTTTTATGGATGGTTGTTCTTTCTTGCGTAAAAAAATCAAGACCCCCTGTATTGCCTTATCAATCTTTTCTGGAGGAGATGATTATGCTTAGGCGGATGAGGAGGAGTTTATTGTTTGTGGTGATAGTTGGTGTCCTTTATGCCGCATTGGCGGCGGAAATTACCGGGGCGGCTGAGATCGCAGAGTGTAAAGGATATCTAACAGGTATAGGCAGTACTGTTGACTTTCAAAAGGCCTTTCAATGTTTTGAAAGTCAACATAGCCCTGTGGCTAGGGGTTATGTTGCCTATATGTACTTTACCGGTACATGGGTAAATGAAGATAAGACAAAAGGAAAAGCGATATTTAATACTATCAAGGCAAGAATAGAGGCTGATTGCAATAAAGGAAGCGGTGACGCCTGCTTTCTGATGGGGATCTTTGGCGCAAAGCAAGACTACCGGAAGTCGATGGAGTGGTTTATCAAGGCTGCTGATAAGGGTGAGGCAAGCGCGATGATGGTTATCGGCCTCTTTTACGCCGGTGGCGAAGGAGTAACGCAGGATTACCAAAAGGCGATGGAGTGGTTTATCAAGGCTGCTGATAAGGGTGAGGCGCGCGCGATGACGGTTATCGGCCTCTTTTACGCCGGTGGCAAAGGAGTAACGCAGGATTACCAAAAGGCGCTGGAGTGGTATCTCAAGGCTGCTGAAAAGGGTGAGGCAAGCGCGATGATGGTTATCGGCCTC
>Ga0268280_1002445_pt1 | contig 10777 bp, 10 predicted proteins | sample saktaG_9_FD_190139 | JGI IMG/M metagenome (GOLD analysis project Ga0268280, IMG submission 190139) | Saline water microbial communities from Sakinaw Lake, British Columbia, Canada - sak_2011_5_24_40m | ecosystem: Environmental > Aquatic > Non-marine Saline and Alkaline > Saline ...
TAATCTAATGCCTTAAGGTCAGAATTATTATTGGTATAATATCGGGCTAAATTCCATAGAGAAGTCATTGATTCATAGCTATTAGGATATTTGCTGATTAATTCCCTCCACATGGAAATCCCCTTATCTGTTTCTTTTAACTGAAAATAAGATTCCGCCAGACGCAGATAAGCTTGCCGGGCATAATAGCTTTCAGGGTATTGCCCGATAATTTTTTCATACTTATCTATTGCTAAATAACGCTCTCCTAAAGAACGCAGAGAATTACCTCCAAGATAATTTGCTTTAATAGTAATTTCTTCGCCGGGAGGAAATTTTGCTATAATCTCCTCACACTGACTAACAGCTTCCTTATATTCCTTTTTATAATTCAAAGTCCTCGCCCTCTTATAATAAACTTCTGCAATATCAAGAGCTTCGGGAAAAGTTTCAATAACTTCCCTATATAAATCTTCAGCCGGATTATACTGACGATATTTAAACAAAATATCTGCACATTTTACCAATATACGGTAAGGAATCTTAATTTCTTTTAAATCTTCTTGAATCTTATAAAGATATCTAATCAACAACTCTTCCGGTTCTGAATTCCTTTTAAGCCTATAACCCTTATCCAAAATCTCGTATAAACAGTTAAGAGAATCAATATATTTTTTTTCTTGCCAGTATATCTCGGAAAGCTCAAGTAAAACTTTTGCTTTAAGCTGGTTATTTTTGGAATCTTCCAGGATATTTTTATAATAAATTACCGCAGAAGTTGTATCATTTAGCTCGCTATAATTTTGAGCTATCTGGTAGTTAACTTCGGAAATGATTAGGCTGAGAGGGAATTTCTCTATTATCTGCTTATAAGTATCTATGGACTCGCGATTTTCACTTTTTAATCTATAGGTTTCAGCCAGATGAAACAGAGAATAATCGTTTAAAATGGGGTCATTTATTGATAAGTTTTTATATATTTCTATCGCTCTATCCCAATCTTCAATCTTTCTATAACAATCACCTAATATGAATTGGGATTTAATATAAAGAGGTAAATTCAGGGCGGAATATTCTACCTTTACCAATTCGGAAATTGCCTGCTGATAATCACTCTGTTGATATAATTCCAATCCTATCTTATAACTTTCCATGTCTTCTTTTAGTTTAATATTTGAAGGTTGTCCTTCTACTACTTTGGAAAGCTTTAATATTTTCAACTGCTGGGTTTCAAGTTCGGTCAATATATTATTGTCAGCCAAAGCAATATCTGCTCCGAATAAACTGACAGCTAAAATCATTATCAAAAAAAATATCATTGCAGTTTTTATTTTATTCACTCTTATATCCTCTAATATAATAATACCATGAAAATGATTATGAGCAACACTATCTTCATCAATTTTAAAAGTAAAATATTAATTGTCTATGAAAATGGGATGTGTCTATTTTTATTGCAGTGTGACAAAGAACCGTCCTGTCGCATTATAAATATATAATTGTGCTTATACTTTATATATACTACATATATCTTCAAAATCCTTCTTTTCCAAATAAAAAACCCTTCAACAAATTGTTAAAGGGTTTTTTATTGTCTGGCTCCCCCTATCGGACAGCTTCAGAACTTTTTGTATAAGCAAGAAAATCAAAAAAAGATTTTTCCGCACTACTGTTATTATAATTAAAACAGTTCAAAAAAGTTAGAAAAAGTTACCGAATTATTGAGCTAGCACATACTTGACCGTGAAATATTATGGTGCATTCACTATCTGTTTCGCTTTATAACAATTATTTTCCAGCAGGTAGATTAGCTGGTCGAGGAGTGTTGACATATCGTCTTTAAGATTCCAGCAGTTGGTAAACACTACTACAGTGAAACCTGTTTGGGGGTCATAAGCCATTTGTGAAAGGTATCCTTCATGTGCCCCGTTATGACCATAACCCAGGTTATTCAGATAGGTAAGACCGCAACCATAACCTCCGGCATAAATACTACCGGTGGGTAGGTAATTCATCATCACCGAGTTGACCAAATGTGGACTAAGCACGCCCTGGCCGGATAATAATTTCTTAAGAAAATGACCAAGGTCGTTGGGGGTGGTGATGAGATTTCCTTCCGCTACATTGGCAGACATATTGGAAAGAGTCACATTTACCAATGAATCAGCGGTAAGAATATATCCCGGTACGAATGGCTCAGGAATATTCTGGTCAGTACCCAAGACCGGCATAGAGGTATTCTGCAGACCCATTGGTAAAATAATATCTTCCATCAGGAATTGCTGGTACGATTTCTGCGAAACCCGTTCTATGATCTTTCCCAATATGGAATATCCCGTGTTGGAATAGTGATAACCGGTATTCGGAATAAAATAGGATAACTCACATTGAGCGACTACATTTACCAGTTCATCAAAAGTAAAAGTATGCATGGGATCCGAATCCAGAATATACTCAATATAATTTAACCCCTTGTAGGGCACCTGCGCTGATACAGTATCAGGAACAGGATTATTGGAAATATCAAAAATTCCTGCGCGGTGGCGGAGCAAGTCCAGTATGGTGATAGAATCTTTATAAGGGATATTATACTCCGGTGTGTCGGGGACATAGGGTTGGTTGGTTCCCGGGATAGCATCGATAATTTTGTGGTTGATATCAAGTTTGCCCTGTTGATGAAGCAATAAAATTGCAGTTGCTGTAAAAGTCTTGGTATTGCTTGCTGCCCTGAAATGTATCTGATCGGTGATATCTGTTCCCATCCCGGCTGAAACAAAAAAAGTTCCCTGTTTTGAAATCACTTTCATGGCAAGTCCACCGGGGTAATCAGGAACTTTTTCTTTATAAGTTGCAAGCTCTGTATCCACAAGTTCCTGGAGCTTATCCTGAAGGTCCTTTTGGGCAGTGGTTATCATACTAATAAAAGTGAATAGAAAAAACGCAATAACGAACATTATCACGGTCTTTTTTGTGGTCATTTCTAAAATCCTCCTAAATTTATTTTCTTAAATTGTATATTGTGGGGTCAAGTCTTGCAATATCACTTTTCATCTTCCCGCTCAATTCTCTTAATCACTCTGCTCAATGTAGTATAATGTCAATATAGTATGGCCTTTGTTATATTGTATTGTAAGACTCCGGCATTTTCTTTTTACTTATTTCATCGCCGTTAAATTAGCATGAATAATCCATTTCCAATCATCTCCGCTTTTTACCCAGGCACTAAGTCTCATAACGGTACGTTCCGGCAGGCGGGTACCCTCAAGAGTTTCTTCTACCGTAATTTTGTAAGTAACAATAATGACCGGACCCTCTGCTGTAACCGTGTAATCGCTAATAGTGTAATCGCTTAAGTCTAAACCTTTAAGTAGTTCTATTTGAGCATCCTTATCTCTCGTTCCATCTTGATGTACCGACTGAAACCCTGAACCCATCTGTTTTTCGATTTCCTCCCAATTATTTGTTTTAAAGTTCACCCATAATTGTTGTACCAGTTCCTTTCCTGTAATATCAATGTTTTCAGTTGTTTCACTAAAAGCAAATAGGCTGAAGGAAAAAATAAATAATACTAAGATAAAAAATATCTTTCTAAATTTCATCATTGATTCACCTCCTTTCTTAATTTATTAGAGCAAACTAAAAAAAGCCGATGGTATGGCAGTCATGACATTGTGCGAGATTGCTTCGCCTGCTTTCAGCAGTCTCGCAATGACAATGTTTTAGATCCATTACTTTGCGTCCTGCCCTTTCGGGCAGTTTGCCTTTATCATGCTTTTACAAAATTACTATTTATTTTAAAATACTTATATTATTTATATTCCCCAAAATAGATAATTTTAGACATTGATTTGAATTATAAAAGACACAGGGCGAATCTTTATTATAAACCCCTTATATTTTGCCCCCTATCTCTCCCTGGTGTCCCTATTTTATTTAATTTTTTTAAATCGTTTTATTAATATAATAATCAACTGGTGCGAAATCATCAGTCAAAATTGGAATATCCGCATCAACCGTCTTTTTCCATAAATGCTGCAAATATTCATTTAGCTTTGGATCGCTGTCATTAAAAGTTTGATCTTTTTCAGATTTTAGGGCTACTAAAATTATGTTTTGAACCATATTGCCATAACCCGAATATGTCACTGGAAATAAATAAACTTGTGGGAAAAGGCTTTTATATGTTGTGTATTCTGCTCTTAAAAATTTACCTTTTTCGCCTTCTATCGCTGAAATAAGGTTTAATATAACAATCCCATCATCATTCAAAATATTATATTTTTTTTGCACCGCTTCTTTTGTGGTTAATTGGTATGGCAAAGAATGAAGAGAACTAAAAGCATCTCCAAAAATTACATCATATTTTCCTTGTGTTTGGTTTAAAAATACCCTTCCGTCTTCATGATAAATAGTTAGCCTTGGATTTTCTTCTAATCTAAAGTATTTTTTTGCGAGCTCGGTCACCTTGGGATCAATTTCAACTACATCAATTGTTGCCCCGGGATATTTATGTAAAAAGTCCTTGGGATATGAATACCCTGCACCGCCAAGCATCAATGTTTTTTTAAAATTCGGATTAAAATGTTTTGCCAAATGATAATATTTTGTGTATTCGTTAACTAATTCGTCACTATCTAAAAACATCGACGAATTATTCTCGTTGTTGATTCCCATCATTTTAACTATCTTATTCGTCCTATAATCAATACGATTATAAATCCAAATACGATTATAGGCCGTATCAACATCTATAAATCCACTTTTGGGGAGCATATAATTAAGTCCACTAATTACAAACCAACCAATAACAATAATAACAAAAACAGATAGCTTGATCCAAGTGTCTTTTTTTGAAGAAAGTGCCAACGAAATAATAATTAATGTTACTGATAAAATAATCAATAATTTATTTGTGCCGAAGTGTGGAATTAAATAAAAACCGGCTAAAAATGTTCCGAAGATGCTTCCAGTGGTCGATATTGCATAAAGATTACCTACCGTTTGAGCCGAAGTATTTAAGTTGTTTAATTTTAATTTTACAGCATAAGGAGAAACCATTCCCAAAAACACGCTGGCTGGCAAAAATAAACTAATAGATGCTAAAACCGAGGAAGTTCGGATATCTGTAAAACTATTTTGCAAAACAATAAGCCAAAAATCTTTTATTGAAACCATCAGGCCAATTGAAATTGCTGCTAAAAAAATAATCAGGGATAAACTTTTAAAACTGGATTTTTTATCTGCAATTTTTCCGCCTAAATAGTAACCAATACTAAGACTCCCCAAAATAATACCTATCAAGCTAGTCCAAACAAAAATCGATGTTCCAAAATATGGTCCAAGCACTCTTGAACCAACAAGCTCAAACATCATAACCACCGCTCCACACACGAATACTATAATTTCTAAAAGATATTTACTGATTTTCATATTTTTATCTTAGACCTTCCTTTCGGTTTTAACTTAAAACCCTCTTAAGCTTTTCTTCAAGTCTTTCTATAAAATCATAACAGACTTATTTCTGTTTTTGTCTCGGCAAAATGATATAATATCTTCATAATTTCAATTATTGCTGGTTATGTGTTATTTCTCAACAACTTTCTCCACAGCTTTCTGTTTTTCGAAGTTTTAGGGCTGCCAAAATCATTGCAGTGGCACACCCAACTCCGCTTTCCACCGTGATTACGTTCGTAGAGCAGTTGAGCTGACATGCTCCACATTCCATGCATGCCTCGAATCTTACAATTTTAGCTGTATCTTTACCCGGACCGAATACACCGTGAGGGCAGACAGTGCTGCACATACCACAATTGATACATAGTTCTGGTTTGTATTTCAGGGTATTGATGGCTTTCCTTTGGACTTTTTTCTTTAACAGTTTTGTTAACATTTTATTATGACCTCAATTTAATTAAATACATGACTATAGAAAAAATAATCCCCGAAATAAACATCACTGCAAGAATAGGGATGTAGGTAAAAATTTCACGCCTAACGCCGGTTCTGGAAGTAAATGTGGTGGAGCCTGTGAAATTCAGAGCCAGAAAGGCAACTACGGGAGTCATGATCAACATATTAATCAACGTTTCCCATGCAAGTGCCCAACCAAAGATGCCATTCATCAAATAGGCTGGTAAAAAATAAATCATCATTACTGCTACACCACCAAGCAATAATCCCTTTGTGATGAAATCACGGGTTGGGATCCATGGCAACAGAATAGGAAATAAGACAAGCCCGGTTATCAATATCCCCAAAATCTGTAATGATTTCCAAATTTCTCCGGTAAAAAGGCCTATCAAAATAACGATTATCGCAATAAATAAAAAAGCCATGATTTCAACCGGGATTAACTCCAAACGATCTCTTAAATTGAATCTTACCCTGCGCATTTCAGCGGTGGCAGTTCGCGTTTTTAAGTAATTGGAAAGATCAGAGCTACGTACAGGACCATACTCTACTTTAAATCCCGAGCGTTTCTCTACCTCATGAGCACAAATCCCCGGTGCGCCCAGTTGTGGAAGTATAATCAAACGGTGATTAACAACTTTGTAAAGTTCAGTCATCTCGATTCGGTGCACTAACTCATCAGTACCGAAGGTCCCCTCTCCAGCAGCACACCAAACATTAATACCTCTGGTGTCTAACACAAGAATATAACCATCCATTCCTTTTAAAGAGGACCGCAATGCATCAAAGCTCAAAGTATAATTTGCACTTGCAAAAACCAGTGATTCTTGAGTGGGATTACCTAACTTGTATAATCCTGGTCTGACCCGACGATGGTTCCTGCGCCATCCAAAACGCGCTAAAAAATGTTCCCAACGATTTGCTAAGGTAATGATACTATCACAAACATAAAATTCTGTTTGTTTTTCCTCTATTTTCATTTGAATTTCCATATTCTTATATTCCAATTTATTTTCCTTTTTTATTAGTTTTTATAAGTTATTTTTATTAGAATACTAACCACTATTATTTTATTTTAGAATAATAGAAAATATTTCAGGAGGTTCAAGTGAGAACCTTTGGCGGCTTTTTCGGCAGGAATGTTATCATTGGCATACTTGGCAGCCTCGGGAAGCAGGTGCTCTCCCGAATCCTCACTCACCCCTCCAAGGTCAATTTTATATGTGACAAAGGACGGTTTTTGTCACACTTTAATCCTCGATACTATACCTCGATTAATACCCAAAGCCTCAGCTATCCGGTTAAAAAACTACTCAGATCCTATAGGTTGTCCGCCAAAAGTTACCGAAATATTGAGCTAGTACATGTGTCTCTATTTATTCCAATATTTTATTTGCTGTCAGATTTTAGAACTCCTGCATGAGCAAAATTTTCCAGTTCCATTTCCCTGATAATAATTCTTACTGCTTCTTTAGGGCAATTTAAAGTTTCTGTAACCGCATCGGTAACTTTTCTCACCATTTCCCGCTTCTGTTCCACAGTTCTTCCTTTTAGTAATTCTACTTGTAAAATAGGCATAAATTAAACCTCCTTTCATTGATAGTCATAATAATCGATAGGATAGAAATCAATGTCTTATAAATAGTAAAAAATAGTGCAATTAGACAATCGATTAACTGGTTGCTAACCTTTCATAAAATAAGTTGCTGAATTGTTCTAAAGGTTAAAAAAATGTTGCCATTATCCGATCTATTCTTCCTTCCCAATATATTTTTTCATAAGCTCTTTTGCCTTATCTAATCCTTCGTCTGTTAGATATACTGATTTCACACGTTTATTTCCATCAATATATCCTTCCTCCTTTAATTCATCTAGGGCGTCAAAAGTATAACCTTTCCAGCTCCTTTGAACTTTTACAAGACCGGCATCTTCTTTCCATGATGTAAGATATATCAGTAATAGAGTCAGTTCTTTTATTGTTTCGTCCATTATGTCTCCCACCTTAAATACTTATTTGAAGATAATAGCAGACACCTATTATTATATTATTTTACAAGGTCTTCCCTTGGGACATCTATCTATAATAATACTTAAAACCTCAACCATCCGGTTAAGAAATTCCTCAGATCCTATAGGTTTATAAGTTGTCACGGTAGGACACCTTCCCTATTTATCTAATTTAAAGTAAAATATTAATAAATGGGCTGTCCCTATTTATTCTCCATTTATTCTCCTCTGTCATTGTCATTATCTATTTAAATAAAGTAATATATTCGGATAATACAAATAACCGATTTCTGGATAAGCCAGTTACTTCCTCGAGTAAACCTAATCGCTGAAAATCAGCAATTAAGCGGGAAGCAGCAGCAAAGCCTATCTCCAAATGTTCAGATGCTTGATTGATAGAAATCACTGGGTTAGAAAATAAAGATGATAATAATCTTTGGGCAATCGGTATTTTACGCCCAAGAGATACTATTTTATCTTCATATTGTTTACATAAACCTACAATTGATTTTAGAGTTTCTTTTCCATTCTTGGCAGTATCAATAACTCCGGTGAGGAAAAATTTAACCCATTGTTCTAGGTTGTTCGATGTTCGTGCTATGGCTAGAGAATCATAATAAGCTCCTTTATGTCTTTCAAAAAAATCAGAAAGATATAAGGTTGGTTCTTGTAATATCTTTAAGTCAATCAATTGTAAAATAATCAACAGCCTTCCGATTCTGCCATTGCCATCTAAAAAAGGATGAATGGTTTCAAACTGACAATGACTCATAGCGATTTTTATTAAATTAGGTATGCAAAGCTTTCGATTATGCCAAAATTTTTCCAAATCAGTTAAGAGTTCTGGTAATTCTTCATAATGTGGGGGAATAAAAAAGGCATCCTTTAAGCTTGATCCACCTATCCAATTTTGGCTTCTGCGTACCTCTCCGGGTAGTTTATATTTTCCTCTTACTCCAGAAAGAAGTACTTGATGAGTTTCTTTCATAAGTCTAATGGAAATTGGTAATTTTTCTAATTCTTTTATCGCAAAATTCATTGCCTTAATATAGTTTTGAACTTCCAGCCAATCATCTCGTTTTTCTGGTCTAATTTCTTTCTCTGGTAAAATGACCTCATCTATCTTGGTACGGGTTCCTTCTATTCGGCTGGAAGTAGTAGCTTCTTTTGCCACATGCATTTTGATAAATAGCTCTACATCTGGCACTAATGTAGAATAGGCATTTAGTTCCCCTAAATACCTCATCGCTTCTTCTAATTGCAGATTTATCTGTTTATCCTTCCATTCAAAGGATTTATTAATAAAAGAAGGGCTAAAACTCTTGTATTCGTATTGTTGTTTATAGGTTCCAGCTTGAAACATTAAATCACTACTCCAGAATCATTTATATATTTTTATAAATAATTATCTTATATTTTTTAAATTGCAACTTTATATTATCATTTAATATTATAAATGTCAATAATGAATATATTATTATCACTTTCTAATTATTATAGAAATATAATCATTTTTTAACTCAAAGTGATAATAACAATTTCCTTTATTATTACTTTATTCGTAAAATGATAATAAGCCTAATATAGGCAAATCCTGTCTATGGAATATGGACAAAAGCCTGAAGTCCGACCCCAATTCCTCATTCCTGAAACCCTTATAAAATAAGAGTTTTATAGGGAGTAAAGAGGAACAGAGAACCGTCCCCTGTACTTTTAGCGATTTATGAGGAAGAATATGGGGTCAGATCTTGAAATATTACTTTTCCTCTTCCCGCTCGATTCTTTTAATCACTCTGCTCACCGTAGTATAATGCACGCCGATATATTCTGCGATATCTTTTAAGGTATAGCCATACTGTTGGTGAGCCTCATACATCACTTGGTCTTTTGACTTCTGGTCCTTAGGTTTAAAAATTTCATTTAAGGGTGGTCTGGTTACGTAAAGCTGCTTTTTTGTTATCTCCTTTAAATTTTCTTTAACGCTCATCAAGTGGTTTATCTTATCGATAAAATTATCTTGACCAAGAAATAATTGTCCTTTTATTGCCTTTAAGGGTGATTCTGCTTTTATCCCGGAGAGGACAAAGGCTTGATATTCTCTGGAGGCTTTCTTTTGCTCTTTGCTAAATTGAGATAGTATCCAGTCTGTAGTTAAGCAGGGAATTCCTTTATGGCCGGTAGTTGCCTGATAAGCACTCCATTCCCAGTCTTTGGGTTCTTTTACTATTTTTGCCCTTACCGGGTTTAATACCACATAGCGAGAAAGTTCCAGTAAATAGTTATCTTTATCCACCAGGATCGCTTGGTATCTGCCTTGAAAAAGATGGCCGGCTCTCTGGTGTCTTTGGTTGAATCGTTGGGTATACAGACCATTTAATTGTCTCATCACTCTGGATAAGTTAGCATAAGGGGTTTCAATAAGCAGATGATAATGGTTATTCATCAGACAAAAGGTATGTAATATGAAGTGATATCTTTTTACCACAGAACATAAGACTTTGAGGAAATCAGGGACCTATTATATAAATTTTTAACACAGTATCTATTATTTCTTGAGAGGTAAAGAAATAAATCCCTTTTACAAAGGAATAAAAGGGATTTACCGGTTTTTTAATACCTTTTATCATTATTACCTGGCCAGCCAACCCCCATCAACAGCAATGGTATATCCATTAACATAATCAGAAGCCCGAGAAGATAGAAATACTGCTATCCCTTTTAAATCCTCGGGGGTACCCCACCTACCGGCAGATATCCGTTTTAGGATTTCAGCACTTCTTTCCTTATCTTTTCTTAATGGTGCAGTATTATTGGTAGCCATATATCCGGGGGCAATGGCATTTACATTGATATTATATTTAGCCCATTCATTTGCCAGAAG
>Ga0268280_1002446_pt1 | contig 10777 bp, 9 predicted proteins | sample saktaG_9_FD_190139 | JGI IMG/M metagenome (GOLD analysis project Ga0268280, IMG submission 190139) | Saline water microbial communities from Sakinaw Lake, British Columbia, Canada - sak_2011_5_24_40m | ecosystem: Environmental > Aquatic > Non-marine Saline and Alkaline > Saline ...
TTCCCAAAATCTTCACGGACGCCGAAGCGGCGCCGCTTCTCTGCGCGGGTGCCGTCGGCTACCGGTCCCTCATGCTGACCGGCTTGAAGGACAGATCGTCTCTCGGGCTGACCGGATTCGGGGCCTCGGGTCACCTCGTAATCAAGATGGTCAGGCACCTTTACCCCGACACCAAGGTCTATGTCTTCGCCCGGAGCGAAGAGGAGAGGCGCTTCGCGAGAGAACTGGGCGCCGCCTGGGCAGGCTCCACGGAAGAGGCATCGCCGGAAAAACTGGACGGCATCATCGACACCACGCCTGCCTGGAAACCGGTGGTGGAGGCCTTGAAGAACCTCAAACCAGCCGGACGGCTCGTCATCAACGCCATACGAAAGGAAGAAATCGACAAAGAATATCTTCTGAGGCTGGATTACCCTTCCCACCTGTGGATGGAGAAGGAGATCAAGAGCGTGGCCAACGTGACGCGACGGGATGTGGAGGCCTTTCTGAAACTCGCGGCTCGGATTCCCATCAAGCCTGAGATTCAGGAATATCCCCTGGAGGAGGCCAACAAGGCGCTCGTGGAGCTCAAGGAGAGAAAGATCCGGGGAGCGAAGGTCCTGCGGATCTGAGGTCCTCCTGTTTCTTCAAAGCCCCAGCCTGTCGCTTATCCCCCGCATGGCGTCCAGGGATATCTGGACAAACTCATCGAGAGACAGCCCCAGTTTTTCGCATTCCATGATGTTCTCCCGATTCACCGAAGCGGCGAAGGCCTTCTCCTTCATTCTCTTGACGACGGATTTCGGCTTCACGCTGGCCAGTTTCTTGTCGGGATAGACCATGGCCGTGGCCATGATGAGCCCTGTCACCGTCTCACCCGCGGCGAGAGCGTGCTGAAATTCCCTGTCCCGCCGGGCGCCGGCGGCCATTTCATTGTGCATCCTGACGGCATCGATAATATCGGGTTCCACCCCCTTCTCCTCCAGGATCCTCGCCGTCTCCAAGGCATGGACATTGAGGTCGCCGCTCACCTTCTCAAGGTCCAGATCGTGAATCAGCCCCGCCAGACCCCACTTCTCCTCGTCCCTTCCCAGCCTTCGGGCCAGAGCCCTCATCACGGCCTCCGAGGCATAAGAGTGGCTCAGCATCCTCTCGTTTTTTATGTGTTCGTGAAGTAGATGGACCGCTTCCTCTCTTGTCATGGTCATGGCTTCTTTCTCCTTTCTTCGGGGTTCCTGTTCGGCGAATCATCTCCGAACGTCTCCCGCCCGGAGATGTGACACGGAAATATTGAAAAACCATACTTTCTATAATATATTTAAGTAAATATTTCCATAAGCGACACCGAATCCCGGCACCCGGACAATTTATACCTGACAAAGGAGGGAAACATGAAAACTCTTCTGAAACGCTTATTGAACGGGACGATCACGCTGATCTGCGCCTCGATCATCCTGGCAGGCGCGGTCGTCACGCCCGTTTTTTCCCAGACGATCATCGAAGAATGGGATTCCGTGAAGGTTCAGCCGTCGCCCGGTCTCAAGGCGGTAAAGATTGACCCAGCCACAACGGCCCTTCTTCTCCTCGATTTCAACAGGCAGACCTGCAACCCTGAAAGGCGTCCCCGCTGCATCGCGTCCATTCCAGCGGTTCAAAAACTGCTCACGGCTGCCCGAGAAAAGAATGTCCCGGTCGTCTACAGCATCACCTTCGGCGCGTCGAAAAACGATATCGCAAAAGAACTTGCTCCTCTGGAAGGAGAACCTGTCGTGACCTCAGGGCCGGACAAATTCATGGGGACCGACCTGGAAAAGATTCTGAAGGAAAAGGGAATCACGTCGGTGATTGTGACGGGAACGGTGTCCCACGGCGCTGTTCTTTACACGGCAAGCGGAGCCGCGTTGAGGGGAATGAAGGTCATTGTTCCCGTGGACGGAATGTCCGCTGAAAACACTTACGCCGAACAGTATGTCACATGGCATTTAGCCAACGCGCCGAGAGTCTCCAATCAGGTGACGCTCACAAAGATCGAATGGATCACCTTCTAGCAGGCTGTTGAAAAACGCTCATCCCCGCTTCCGCGGGGACGGCGTCTGCATGTTATGCTTCGCCCCTCCCTTCGGCGAGATCAGGACAAGCTTACATTTTGTCATGGTGAGCCTGTCGAACCATGAACATTTTTGAACAGCCTGATAAAAAAACGTATTTTTCAACACCATTTCTAGTATCGTGTCTCGTAAATTCATTTAATAATGTCATTTCGAGCATAGTGAGAAATCTTAATAATATTGAAAAGAGCAGGATATCTCCCGAAATTTACCCTGAGTGAATCGAAGGGGTCGATATGACAATTTATTCCTGAAACAGTACACCAGAAAGATGCGCGCGGGGCAGAATAACTTGCAGCCTTGAATCCGACGGGAACCTTTTATCCCCGTCGATCCAGGATGTCGAGGATCACGGAATTAGTCGGAATATCGGCCATGTCTTTTGCGTAGTGGACGAAAGCGAGAAGGCCTGACCGGTCCACCACGAAGAGTGCCGGCATCCGGCCCAGCTTGATCAAATTCCATTCCTGTTTATAAAGCTTTCCCAGAATTCCATCGGGGTCCGGAACTCCGGGAAAAGGAAGGTCTTCCTTCTCCCAGTAGGCTCTCACCTTTCCAGAGTCGTGAGGTGCAATGACAACGATTTGCGCTTTTCGCGCGACAAACATTTCGTAATCCGCTTTCATCCGGCCCAGATGCTTGCGGGCATAGGGTCAGCCGAACCCCCGCAGGAAAACAAGAAATACCGGGCCCTGCTGCCGCAGTTGAAACAGGCTGATCTTATGACCATCAAAGATTTCGGCATCAAATTCGGGAGCCGATGCTCCGTTGGTGAGCGTTGATGAGATCATGATTCAGAACCCTCATATTCCTCTTTTTATAAAAAGCTTTTCTGCGATGGTGAACACTCTCCTGTGTGAAGATGCCCGAATACCACGACTGAGATGAATCGTCAAGTTCATGCCTTTGTTCCGGCATGTAACCCGGCTCTCCTTACCCTGAATGATGAACGGCAAAAGATTGACACGGTCAAGATATCTATAGTAAAAGTTTATACTTCTGGAAAAAAGAACCCTCCTGAAAACGGACAACGGTTCGGGAATGTGTTGAACATCGGATTGGAGTGGCCATCAAGGGAGAAGAGAAAAATGATTCCAACAAAAAAAGCGGTCAGGAAGAATGCACGGTCCCCGAACAAGCATCTTCAGCATCCCGATATGGATTCCGACTTTATGGCGTCGTACCTGAGCATCTGGCAAAACCGGCCCGATGAGGCTCAGATTTTCAGAAAGCTGGGGGAGCATATCCCGGTGATCGTCGGCATGTACAGCTCCACCCGTTATGTCTACGTAAACCAAGCCTGGGAAAGACTTCTGGGTTACACGCTGGATGAGATGCTTCAAAAAAATTTCTGGGAAATCATTCATCCCGACGATATGGAAATGGTCAAACACCGCGGACGGGCGAGGCTCCGAGGGGAAAAGGTGCCCAGCAACTACGAACTTCGAATGGTGACCAAGGACGGCCGCACCCGGTGGTTGCACGTTTTCTTTGCCATGACCAGTCTGAATGGTAATAACATCGGCATTGTCGGCGCTGTCGATATCACGGAAAGCAAACGTCTGAAAGAAGAACTTCAGGTCGCACGGGATGAACTCGAAATGCGCGTCCAGCAGAGAACCGGGGAGCTGAACCGCATGAACCAGGAACTCACGTTTCTCAACCAGAACTTGAACAATGTGCTCCAAAACATGTCGGAAAATGTCATCACCGTCAACCGCCACGGCGATCTCAATATCCTTAATCCTTTATTCGATCAGATGTCAGACGCGGTGCTCGCAGAGATAAAAAAGAATCTCAAGAACAATATTCTGGCGGGTCACTACCCTTTTATCAAAAGGATGCTGGACAACAGGCAGTCGTTTCGAGATGAGGAAATCATGCTCCCGACGCAGGGAGGCCCCCTGCATTTCGTAGCATCCGGCACCCCCATCCTGAACGAACAGGGCCTTGTGGAAAGCGGCGTTCTTATCCTGCGGCCCATCAAAGACGTCCACCGTCTTGTCAATCGCTTCAGCGGCGCCCAGGCCAGTTTCCGTTTCGAGCATATCATAACGGACGACCCGGTGATGCTTGAATTGATAGAAACGGCAAAGCGGGCGGCGTCCAGCATGAGCAGCGTCCTCATCGAAGGTGAAAGCGGAACCGGCAAGGAACTCTTCGCCCAGGCCATTCACAATTTCAGTCCCAGGAGCAAGGGACCTTTTCTGGCCGTCAACTGCGGAGCCATTCCCCGGGATCTCGTGGGCAGCGAGTTGTTCGGATATTCCGGGGGAGCGTTCACGGGGGCCAAAAAAGAGGGCAACCCCGGGAAGTTTGAACTGGCTTCCGGGGGAACCCTGTTTCTCGATGAAATAGGGGACATGCCCCTCGAGCAGCAGGCTGCCCTGCTTCGTGTCATTCAGGAAAAGAGGGTCGCCCGCATCGGCGGCCACCAATTGATTCCCGTCGACGCCCGCATCATTTGCGCGACCAACAAAGACCTTTTTGCCGAGATGAGAAAAGGGAATTTCAGGAATGATCTCTATTACCGCCTTAATGTCATCAGCATCAGAATCCCGCCCCTGCGGGAGAGACGCATTGACATAACCCTGATCTTCAAGCATTTTCTCAATATGGCGATGCGGCAGTTCAACAAGCCTATCAAACACATCGGCGATGGAGTGTTGGATTATCTGGGTCGGTATACGTGGCCTGGAAATGTACGGGAGCTTCAGAACATTGTGGAACGCATGGTCAATTCCATATCAGGATCCACCCTGCAAATTGAACACTTGCCCCCTGAAATAAGCGGACCGTTTCCTTTAGCCGATGCATCGATACAAGCACATATGACCGTCGCGAAGTCCGGCCTGACGCTTAAGGAGGCCCGTTCTCGAAACAGGCTCCGGGAAGTCGAAGATGAAAAAAACAACATCATCACACTCCTCAGTATACACAATGGAAATGTCAGCAGGGTGGCAAAGGAAATGGGCGTTTCCCGGACAACCCTGTATAAAAAAATGCGGCTTTATCGCGAATAACTCTTATCGCTGTCAACATGTGTCAACAGGACATAACAACTATTAACATGGATTGACATTCAAACAAATATCGCGATTGCGGTCAACCTATTAACATCAGATAGATTATCTTCATTTTCCCTCTGCCGTACACTGTGGCATAAAGCCTGCACTAACTTACAGTCAAGAACATCCGAAATCAGGATGAGCCTTTAAGGCGTTTCCGCGTAGATGCTGGTCTACATGTAGAAGATTGACATCGTTTGACTTGATATAAAATTCAAAGGCTTATTCAAGAGGCTGTCTTTTTATTCCTACATCTTCGTTTAACCTCCCGGCCCCCCCGCAGCGCTTTCTTCGCAAAGCCCCGCCAGCACCGGGTTTCGGAAAGATACAGAACGATTGAGTTGCGCACGATAATTGCATGGACTTTATTAAGTTTTCCATAAGACACGTCTTCTTGATTTCAGGTAATTCCCCAATCAGATTGCGCTTGTTTCATGGGCGAAATGTTTGATAGCTGGAAACGGATGTAGAAATGAGCTATGAAAATTTATCCTCGCTGAGACGGCAGGAAATTTTGAAGTTTATCAACCGGTCGGAAGCGTTTCACCCAGTATGGCCTGACCCGGAAATTTGATAAAACGTTGTTGCATGCAACGAACTGCCTTATTCGCCTTATTGTGTCATGCGGCACCGCTGCATGACTGGCCGGATGTCATTAAACTGCAACCTGAATGAAAGGAGGGAATCATGAAAAGAGGATTATCAACATTTTTTGCGGTCACGTTTTTTTTCAGTCTTTTTCTCTTCATCCCAACAGCGCCCGTTTCGGCTGCCGAGCCCATTATCGTCGGTGTTCCAACGGCCCTGAATACCGATTACGGTCGAGACTCGGTCAACGCGGTTAAGCTCGCCGTCAAAGAGATCAATGCCAAGGGGGGCGTCAAGGTCGGCAAGCAAAAGCGCCCTATAAAACTGATCATTACAGATACCCGGGGTATGGAACCGACAACACCGGCCCACGACGCGCTCATGGCCGCTGAAAAACTTATTCTGCAGAACAAACCGCATGCCATTCTAGTCGGTTTTGCCCGCTCAGAGGTCTTCATGGCCGGCATGGATCTCATCGCAAAGTATAAAATACCCTATCTTGGGTCCTATGCCCAGACGCATATGTTCCAGAAACAATTTGCCAAGGATCCCGAAAAGTACAAATACCTGTTTCGAGTCTGCGGGTATAATATTATCGCCGCAAAGGCCGTCACGGACGCCATCGATGTCCTCAAAAAAGAACATGGTTTGGATCGGGCTTTTTTCATCACCCAGGACACCCTCCTGAGCAAGGGCTTCGTCGGCGTACTTAAAAAACACTGTGAAAAGACGGGATGGAAGACCGTGGGCTCCGAGAACATAGCCAGCGACGCGACGGATTTCTCGACCGTGCTCTCAAAGGTAAAATCCTCAAAAGCTCAGATCGTTTGTGTTTTCTGGGATGTGGCACAAGGCGGAACGATCATGCTGAAGCAGTGGACGGCCATGCGGGTACCCTCTCTCATGGTCGGCTTCGTCGTCGGGGCATGCTCTCCCCGCGGTTGGGATTTCATGGGCAAGAATATCAACTACATCATCCAGACAGAAGCCCCCATCGGTTCCGGCATACCCCTGAAAAAAGTCCCGAAGGCCAGGCAGTTTGTTGAGAAATTCAATAAGGCCTATGGAAAAGGACATGGACAATGGCTCACCTCGGCAGCCTACGAATCGGTTTACATTCTGGCCGGAGCCATTGAACGGGCTGGGAGTCTCGATCCCGACAAACTCGTAAAAGAGATCGAGAAGACTGATTACAGTGGTGTGATCGGAAGAGTGAAATTCGACCAGAACCACCAGGTGATCTACGGCGAAGATCCCAAAAAGACCGCCGTATGTCTTGCCTATCAGTGGCTGAACGGCAAAATGGTGCCTATCTACCCGCCCGCTGTCGCAGAAGGGAAAGTCGTTCTTCCTCCCTGGATGAAGAAATAAACGCAAGGCTGTCCGCAGGGGGATGATCCTTCCATCATCCCCCTGCCACCTAATAAACGATCTGCAAATCTTGAAGGTTCATAATTTCCTGTAAACCCGAATCGGAGTGGTGTGCGGAAATGTCTCTTTTAATCTACGGACTCATCCAGAGCGTCACCCTGATGCTTTACGGCTACGGATTCAGTCTTGTCTATGGCATCAGTGGTATTGCGAACTTCGCCCATGGCGGCTTTTACGTGCTCGGCGGATACATCACCTGGTGCATCATGAACCATCTGGGTGTGCCTTACATCGAGTCGGCCGTCCTCTCAGTGATCATCATGGGGTTTCTCGGCTTCATCTTCTACTGGGGCATCCTTCTGCGCATCCGGGGAATTATTCTCTCCGAACTCGTCATCACCTATGTGGCAGGCATCGCCATTCTGGAAGTTCTGAACTGGAAAGGCCTCTACGGCTTCTATTATAATCTTCCGTATTTCATCGAAGGGGACATCATGATCGGCGATGAGTCCGTGGATTACCAGCGCCTCATTGTCCTCGGCTCCGGGATCATACTCGCCGGCCTCATGTGGCTGTTTGTTCACCACACGAAGATCGGCTTATCTTTCCGGGGCATTGCCCAGGAGGAGCGGACGGCCCTCTCTCTGGGAATAGAATCGGACTGGGTAGGATCCCTCAGCCTGGCGCTGGGTTCGGCTTTGGCCACCGTCGCCGCGGTTATGATTCTGCCTCTCGGTGTTCTCGAGGCGAACGTGGGATATGAAGTCCTCATTTACGCCGTTACCGTGGCTATTGTGGGAGGCCTCGAGAGCACCGCGGGAATGGCCCTGGCAAGCTTCATCATCGGCTTCGGACAAATCCTGGTGGCGGAGTACATCGGATCCTCCTGGATGGTCATTGTTCCCCTGGCAACCATCGTCGTGATTCTGGCTATCCGGCCTTCCGGCCTCTTCGGAAAATTCAAGGAACTTGAGGAAAGAATTTAAATGGACAACCCTGAAAAGATTCAATTCCGCCGCGAGCGGCTGGACCGGGGGATAAAGGCCCGGACGGATACCATCTATGCCATCGCCTCGTACAGAGACATGCTGTATCTTGTCCTGCCCAGAATTCTGCCGCTGGCGCTTGTGATTATCCTTCCCCTTCTTCTGGGTGAGTACTGGAGAAAGGTCGTCTGCTACGCGGCGGTTTACGGACTTCTGGCCCTGAGCTGGGATTTCCTCGCCTCCTGCGGTCTTTTCTCCCTTGGACAGGCCCTCTTCTTCGGGGTCGGAGCCTACATGGCCGGGACACTCAATTACTATTTCCAGTGGCCGATCCTTTATACGATACCCGCGGCGACCCTCGGCGGCGCGCTGATCTGCACATCCCTTCTCTCCCCTGTCATCCGCCTGAAAGGCGTCTATTTCGCCATGGTGAGCATTGTCATTCCCCTGCTCTTTTCCCGCACGATTGTGGCCGCTCAGCTCTTCGGCGGAACCCACGGACTCATCGATCTGACCCCCTTCAAGAGCGACTGGTTTGCCGTTTATTTCATCATTGCCGCCGCGATGATCTGTCTCTTCGCCTTCCGCAGAATCATCGGAGAAGATTACGGTCTTGTGATGCGGGCGATCCGCGATGATGACCGGGCCGTCATGAGCGGGGGGATCAACATCTTCTGGCGTAAAATCCAGGCGCTGTTCATCGCTTCGTCCGTGGGGTGCCTGGCAGGGGCCTTCATGTGCCACAACTACCAGTTCGTCGGACCGAGCGTCTTCTCTCTGGATTATTCGCTGCTGCCCCTTGCCGCAACGGCTCTGGGCGGGCCGGGCACCTTCGTCGGCGCTTTGCTGGGAAGCGCGATCCTCGTCCCCCTCTCCGAAGCCCTTCGGGACCTGGGAGGTCTGAGAATCGCCTTCTATTGCCTGATCCTCATCGCCAGCATTATTTGTCTCCCTGAGGGGCTTTTTCACTTCATAGCGAGAAAATATCACCAGTTCGAGAGAACGGTGAAAATATAGGAAAAGCATGATGAATGACGAAATCATTCTCCAAGTCGAGAATCTGCAGAAACGCTTCGGCGGCGTCAGGGCCACGGCCGACGTCAGTTTCCAGCTCCGAAGGGGAGAATTCATTGGAATCATCGGTCCCAATGGATCGGGAAAGACGACGCTGATCAATCTCATTACCGGTTTCGTGAAGCCCGATGCAGGCAGGGTCCTCTTCAAGGGAAAGCCCATTACAGGCAAAATGCCCTATACGATCGCCGGACTCGGCATCGCACGAACCTTTCAGATGGTGCATATGTTCTACAACCTCCCCGCCTTCAAGAACATCATCATCCCCCTCTGTTCTCCCAGGGTCAAGAGCCTGAGAGGCGGCAAGTACGGGGAGCGGGACGACATTGCCATCGAGATCCTCGATGAATACGGGTTTGAACGGGATTCCTTCATCCCCTACAAACTGGTGGGCAGCCTTTCCCATGGATACCTGAAACGGCTCGATCTCGCCCGCGCGATGGCATTGCGTCCGGAGGTCCTCCTGCTGGATGAGCTGTTCTCCGGAATGTCCATGTCCGAGGTCGCCGCTACCCTTCCCATCCTGGAAAGGCTCAGCGCCCAGGGCCTGAGCATTATCATGGTGGAGCACCGGCTGAGGGAACTCTTCCGGGTAGCCTCGCGGGTGATCGTTCTCAATTTCGGCGCGAAGATCGCCGAAGGACATCCGGATGATGTCATGAAAGATGAAGCCGTCACGACGGCCTATCTCGGAAGTGAATCCCACTATGACAGCGTTGAAACATCCTCCACCCGCCGGGCATCCGCGCCGGAGGTGAAGACGGATGCCGGCCCCGCGGCGGAGGAGATTCTTGACGTGAAGAACCTTACCGTATTCTTCGAGAATGCCCTCGCCGCGAACGACATCAGCATCAATGTTTTCAAAGGGGAGATTGTCGGCATCCTCGGTTCCAACAGCGCCGGAAAGACGACCCTGATGAACGCGGTCTCTGGACTCATCCTTGATTTAAAAAAGAAGGAGGACCGCCGGGGCGGGGAACGGATCGAGGTGCACGGTGAAATCAAATTCAAAGGGGAGACCATCACCTATCTGAAACCGAGCGACAGGGTCAAGAAAGGCATGGTTCTCTGCCGCGAACGGCATCCCATTTTCCGGGACAGCTCTGTCCTAGAAAATCTCAAAATAGCCGGAACACTGAGGAAAAGAGCCGAAGTCAAGGAAAGCATTGCAATCGTTTTTGAAATCTTTCCCCACCTGCTCACCCTGAAAAAACGGAAGGCGGGTCTCCTGAGCGGCGGGGAGCAGCAGATGCTTGCCATCGGCATGGCCCTGGTGACGCGTCCGAGCCTCCTGCTTCTCGATGAGCCGCTTCTCGGTCTGAGTCCCCTCCTGCAGTCGGAGGTGACAAAAGCATTGAAAACGATCAGCGGCAAGGGGGTTACAATCCTCGTTACCGAACAGTTCGCCAGACCGCTCCTCCCCATCATCGACAGGGGTTACGTGATCGAGAACGGCATCGTTGTGATGGGCGGGACCGGCCAGGAACTCGCCGACAACCCGGAAGTCAGGGCCTCTTATCTGGGCATGTAGCACATGGAAACAGGATCGACTATGGAATCGGAAAAGCTCGAAAACACCATCTACGGATGTTTCGCGGAACAG
>Ga0268280_1002447_pt1 | contig 10770 bp, 15 predicted proteins | sample saktaG_9_FD_190139 | JGI IMG/M metagenome (GOLD analysis project Ga0268280, IMG submission 190139) | Saline water microbial communities from Sakinaw Lake, British Columbia, Canada - sak_2011_5_24_40m | ecosystem: Environmental > Aquatic > Non-marine Saline and Alkaline > Saline ...
CAATGACCTGCTCGCCATGTTCCCCGGCAATACGTCGTACGTCAAGGGCATGCTGACGCTGTTTGGGCACCGGTGCAGGGTGTGTGGCGTCAACGACGCGGCGGCCGAGGGGCGCATTCGCGGCGGCACGTACATCGGCTGGTACGCTGACGAGGTGACGCTGTATCCGAAGTCGTTCTTCGACATGGGCCGCACGCGCCTGTCGCCGTCGCGCGCGATGATGCTCGGTACGTGCAATCCCGATTCGCCGTACCACTACCTCAAGACCGAGTGGATTGACCAGCAGAACGGGCGCGACTGCAAGGTGTTCTCGTTTGTGATTGACGACAACCCGTCGCTGACGCCGGAGTTCGTTGAATCGCTGAAGCGCGACTATACCGGGCTGTTCTACCAGCGGTTTATCGATGGTAAGTGGTGCGTCGCCCACGGCGTCATTTACGACTGCTGGGACCAGCGCAACGAATGCCAGGCGATGCCCGGCAATGCCGAACTGATTGTTGTGAGTTCCGACTACGGCGTGAACAATCCGACGACGTTCGGGATGCACTGCCTGTGCCGTGGCGCGTGGTATCGCACCAAGGAATACTACTGGGACAGCGAGCGCGAGAAGCGGCGCAAGACCGACGAGGAGTACGCCGCCGACTTCGACAACTTCTGTGGGAAGGCCATGCCGGATGCGGTGGTGGTAGACCCGTCGGCGACATCATGGGCGCTGCTGCTCGAACGCCGCGGGTACAACGTTGTGCTGGCGAACAATGACGTTGTGCCCGGCATACGCACGCTGAGCAGCATGATGGCGCGCGGCCAGTACAAAGCCATGACGCCGGCCTGCCCGGACTTCATGCGCGAGCGCGGGCTGTACGTGTGGGACTCAAAGGCGTCGCTGCGCGGGATTGATTCGCCGCTGAAACAGAACGACCACACGATGGACGACGCGCGATACTTCGCCATGTACGTTGCCGGGCCGGAAACGGAATCATACCCGGTGGCGTTTGATACCCGCTCGCGTGGCGGCAAGTACGATCATATCCTGCGCGAGATGGGCGCATGACTCCGGTGCCGAACATGTATGGGTGGCTGGAAGCCCTCAATGTCACGGCGCCGCACGAGGGCGTTGTAAGCGGTGTTGCGCAGTGGATCATGCGCTACTATCATGTGTGCGAATTGCTGCGAGCGAAGCAGTTTGCCGGAGCCGTCAAGGACGATGAACTGGTTGAGTATGGCGAAGCGCCGTACATCATTGCCCGTTCAGTCGCCGCTCTCGTGCGTGGTGGCCTTGATATTTCGGTTGAATCCGACAATGCCGATCTGGTCACTTGGTATCAGGCATGGCGCAAAAAGAGCATGCTGCCGTCACTGGTGGTAAAGAACGAGACCGAGCTGTCCACCAAGGGGCGCAGTGCGATCCTGCTCGAGGCGTCCGCCTCGGCCAAGACCATCGTGGCGCGCGTGCTGCGCGCTGAATACTGCTGGCCGAAGTATGACAGCGCCGGCGCGCTGATCGGCTACCGGATCGTGTGGCCAATCGACACGGATACTGCCGGCGGCAAGGGTGACAAGAAGAAAGCCCAGGAGTACTATCAGATCGAGTTCGACATTGACCCCGATACCGGGCGCACCATGCGCACCAGCGGCAAATGCATCATTGGCAATGAAGGGATGCAATACGCATCGTTCGACATGCTCGACGGGAAGCCGGTCAACAAGTTCGACACGGGTTTGGACTTTCTGCCGGTCGTGCACTTCGATAACGTCCCGAACGGGGACGACCTGCCGCTGAGCGACCTGCATCCTGTTGTTGAACTGCTGCAGGAGCAATTTCGTAACAACTTTGACCTGAGCGAGACGGCCAAGACCAAGGCGGCGCCGCCGTTGGTGATCGAGGGGCCGGATCCGACTGAGCATGTGAGACGTGTAACAGAACGGCAGTCCGGCGCACAAGCGGCGGACAAGGCCGGTGCGAGCCATAATGAGAAATTCCGCATCAAGCCGCGCACAGCCATCTTCACCGGCGCGGCCGGAAATCGCGCATATCTGCTGGACACCTCTGCTGCAATCGAGGCACTCAAGCAGTATGACGCATTTCTGACCGACCGGGCTATCACGTATTCGCACCTGACGCGGATCGGGGCGGGCATGTTGTCCGGCAATGACTGGCCGAGATTTGAATCGCTGGCGCTGGCAATGCGCCCGCTGACTGACATGGTGGCGATGAAAGTCACTATGCGCCAGCCGAAGTACGAGCTGTTTCCGGCGCTGGTGCTGCGGTACGCGCAGGCGCGCAATTTTGTTGCCATTAGCGATGCAGTGAAAAACATCGTCGTCAAGGTCAACTGGCCGGACGTGGTGCCGGGCAACAGCATGGCCGAGCGTGAGCAGAACCTCAAGGAGTTCGAGGCCGGCATGATCTCGCACGAAACCGCGCTTGAGTCTGCTGCGGCCAACGGGGCAAAGATGCCGGCAGCGCAGGACGAACTCAAGCGCATCAAAGACAGCGAACCAGATTTTACGGGGGCAACCAAATGAAGCGACTGTTGACACTCATCCTGCTGTGCGCGGCCGTTTGCAGCGCGAGCACGACCTCTATCAACCGCATCAGCCAGGTGTTGACGCTGACAGGCGCGCAGACGAACATGGTTGAGTGGAACGTGCCGTACACGCCGGACGCCGTGGTGCTGACGTGCACGAGCGGCAGCGTGCGTGTGTGGGCCGCCCGGGCGCAAAACATTGTGCGCATTGCAGGCGTTGCCACGACAAACGACAGCGGGGCATGGTTAGACACCGGCGCCAGCGCGCAGTGGTCTCCTGATGGCTATGGCACGTGTTGGCTGGCCAGCACTGGCACATCCGCGGTGGTGACACTGGACGTGATCGGCAAGCGTGGCGACAGCGGCGAGGAGATTCAGGCGGCGCTGGCGGGATATGCGACGGCTACGGATATTGCAGGTGCGACCAACGCGGCCGTGATGCGCGGCAATCCCCTCTCGGTCAATGGCATGACTTTTGGCGTCGCCTATCAGGGGACGGTCGCCACGACTCAGCCCGGCACCGACCCGTCGTTGGGATCCGCCGGCTGCGCGCAAACGTCATCTGTGCCAGGGTACACAATCAATAGCTCCGGCGCATACGAGTATTACGAGGGCTGGATCCAATACTGCTACAGCAACTCGGCCGGATCCTTGGTCTATGGCGCCGAACTCGGCATTGACATGATGACCTCACAAAATGTCGATTGCACCGTCTATACGCGGGTATTGGCGATGCCGGCGACTGCCTGCGGTCTCGGTGTGCGCTTTCGCTATGCTGGCATCTCAAATGGCTATTGGTTCAAGGCGACCGTTTTCCGCACATCATCCGCTGCAATGCAGACGCTGCCCATCTCGTTCGAGCGCACCTATCCTGGCAGCCTGATTTTTAATGAAACAACGAAACCGATTGCGAGCAATCCATTTTCGATCACGGCCAGTTTCACCGCCAATCGTATTTCTAATGTGATCGTGAATGTCGACACGTCAGCGAATCCGTCGGCTGTCGCCACCGTGGGACAGTTCACTGGCGGCACGAATGCCGTCACCCTGCACGCCAATGCGATCAGCAACGCGGCGGAGGCGGCGTATGCAAAACAAACGACCGTAAACAATCTTACAAATTGGGTGGATGTTTCTATTGGACAATGCGCAGAAATATTCGGAGCCCATATCTACGGTTTTAAGTTAAGCGAAGTTTACGTAAACATCCCATCTATTATTGTAGGCAGAGAAAGAACTTTAACGTATAGAGCCGATATTCTGATGTTTCCATGTGCAAAGTTTGGCATAGTTACAAATATGTTTGCTATAAAAATAATTACTCCAGGAAAACCAACAACTGTTGCTTATAGATATGTACATGTAATACCGAGCATATCTAATATGACCGTCACACAAGTTTATGCGTCGGCGGTTGTATCAAACATGGTTGGCGGATATTTATTTGGAAATGGAACCTATATAGAGGGTTCGACCAATGTTGTAACACGAATCAGTTATATGTTGACAGAACCACAATGAACCCCATCACCGAACAAGACGAACAAAGGTTTGAGCGCGCCGTCGTGTGCTGGGCGAAGCGCATTGCCTTTGCCGTGGCGCTGGTAGCGGCGATCATGTTTATGTGGTTCTTGCCATGACCAAGCGCGCACTACTCGTTGGCTGCACTGGCGGCGGACTTGTCCAAGAAGGCAAGAACGACCCGCAATATTCGGCAAGTGTACTATCGATGACACAAGCCATTGCCCCGTACAAGTTCGCCTGTCATGTTGTATCAGCCGACACGATCACGCTGGAGCAGTGGGTCAACGAATCACTATGGCTACAAGGCGCGGATGTGGCGGTGCTGTTTTATTCAGGACACGGATTTCGCGCCCGGGCCAGCGGCAAAATCATAACTGGCATTTGGTCGGGCGTGCCGATTAGCCACGCACTGTTTGAGCAGTCCGTGCTCGCGCCGACACGCAAGAACACCGGCGTGTTAGTGCGCATCTATGATTGCTGTTTTGGGGGTTCGGGTGTGCAAACACTACTCAGTGCCGCCGGCAACGTGCACAGAGCCCGGATTAAGTCACACCCGATGTGTGACGACGAAGCTCCGGCAAACATCGAACATTATGCCTTGGTCAACGAAAAGGACGTGGTCATTGCCGCCTGTGGTGGCCGGCAGTTCTCGTATGGCTATTTCGATGGCGGTGTGTCCGAATACTGGCACCCGCTGAATACGCGGGGGCATTCGTTATTCACTTGGTGTCTGTGGCCGAGTCTGAATTACTGGGCGGGCAATAGCCTTGCAAAGGGTGTAAACACGGCGTGTCAATTCCGCAGCAACGCCGCCATGGAGTTCTTCAGCGCGGGTGCTGGCTGGCTGATGGCTCCCGGCGTCAAATATCCCAAACCGGACGTGATCCTGCGCAAGCCGCGCAGCGTGCCGGATAACATCCTCATTGCATCATAAGCACGGGAAACGACATGCAACCCTGCGATCAAGCTGACAACATCCAAAAGCTATCGGACTACACTGGCATGAATCCAATGACCAACGGCAAATCGTTGCGCGGTCAGATCGAGTCACTTCGCGAGATGTTTCGCAGGTCAATCAACCGGCAGAATTTGTTGTTTGTAGTGATCTCCACAATCATCATCACGTTGGTGGTTGCAAGCTACTGGGCATCACGAAATGATGCATCAACAGTGATGAACGCGGCCCGGCAAATATCACTGGTGGCCGAGTCCATAAAAGACACGCAACCTTTAAGCAAGTGAGGCACACATGACCACCAGCTGCATCAAAGTACCACGCTTCATACTACACGCCTTGGTGGCAATGATTGTGTGCCTCACCTTTCTCTTGGCCGGCTGCTCGACTGACTATGTACGTTCGCTGTCGGACAGTGAGCAGTACATCGGGGTGGACACCGGCCTGACCGAAGTGGTCGCTCTCAAGGCGAAAGAGCTTTCACTCGTCCACGGCATCACCTATCAGGAGTCGCTCATGACAATGTGGTTTGCCTCGCCGGTCAAGTGCAACGGCAGCGCGACCATTGACAGCGGCTTCAAGCTGGACGGTCAGAAGGTGGAAATGTACCGCAAGACTGACAACACCAGCGTTGTCAAATCGCTCTGGCAAACGATCTGGAGTGGCGTGCAGGGCGGCTACGAACTGGTGCGAACTGGAATATCTGCTGCGGCCGGGGCGGCGCCATGAGTGAAAACAGAGCAGATTGCCCGTTGTGCAAAACGAGTTATGCGCCCTACGGCTCCTAAATCACGAGGGCCGTTGGCGGCAAAATCGAAAAGGTCAGATTCAAGTACATGTGTTCTCGTTGCCAACACCGTTTCTCAGTCGAGATCAACTATGGCGGCATGAACGCCGCTTCTGGAGCAAAACCATGAAAACAATCCTTTGCTTACTCCTATGTGTCGCACTCGCCGGATGCGGTGGCTATATGGCGGTGAATATGCGGGTCGAGGATGACACAACGCCATTCTACACAGTGACGTGCATGGAAACAATGCTGACATACGCAACTATAACCGGCTCTGACATTGGATACCACATTCCGTCTCCACCGTGGTACTGTGCGCCGTTCATCATTGCAGACCTTCCCGCAACGGCGGTAACCGAGACGCTACTGATTCCGGTTGACAGTTACCAACACCTGCGCGCAGCAAAGGAGCGGAAGGCCAACCGCGACCCGCTGGGCGACTATCCGACGCCGGTTGACGCGCCTGCGCCGGATAAGGATACGAAATGAACTGGCCGCTGCTGATCGTCGTGCTGATCACGCTGTGCGTGCCGCTTGTCTTTTTCGCCTTTGTGCGCCTGACGGACCGCAACACTGCGCGTAACGAAGAACACCGGCGCACCGGCATTGGACATACGGGAGACTGACCATGTGGGCGCACGAATATACTGACTTGATTCGCGGGGCGGCCCGGCCAGTCGCCGTCATCTTGCTGGCGGTGACGTTGTGCGCGTGCGCGCTGATCGAGACATGCGGCTGGGGCGCGTGCCCGTGGTGGTTTACCGCTGGCGCAGGCGCGGCCGTGTGCGAGTGGATCGCCGAGCGCGCTGTTCGGAAAAACAAGGTGACAGCATGACCAATGGAGTATACACCGCCCCCTGCTCGGTATGCAGGACGCCCACGCGTCCATGTGGCGCGGAGCCGTACAAGGACGCGAGGGGGCGGGTCGTCAAGGTGACAGTCAAGTTTAAGTGCACGAATTGCAGCCACAGATGGTCTGAGGTGCGCAACGTGCACAATAGCACAGATGGAGAACAATCATGAGCGAATGGATCAAAAAACGGATTGTGGTGTTTGCCCTGGGCGCCGCATTGGCTGCGTTGGCGACGTACACCGCCACAAAAACTCGCGAGGGTTATATCAGCCAACGCCAGGCAGAAATTGCCAATGTTGCCGCCAGCAACGCGGTTGAATGGCTGCTGAACAACTGGCCGGCGGGCAAGTAACCGGGTGACTATTGCGCAGGGATCAGCGCGGAAGCATAGCACTAACGTAACGACAAGGAAAACAGATGAAAAACATCGCACTTGCAGGGCTGCTGCTCGTGACCTTATTGCTGTTCGCAGCGGGCGAGCAGCAGGTCCAGGCGGCCACCAACTCACTCACCACGTACAGCGTCGCCGGCAGCGTCGTCGGCGGTGCCACGAACAAGATCTCGTGGTCGCTGGCGTTTTCACCGACGACCGTGTACATCACGCCGGGCCTGCGCAACGTGTTTGTCGGCCAGACGAAAGCCGAGCGCATCATCAAACTCGGCAGCGTCGCGACGACGAACGGCCCATTCGCGGTCGTGGTTCAAAGCAACACCGTTTCCTATCTACTGGAAGGGCACGACGAGCTTTACATCATGTCCACGAATGCCGCAGCTGTTACCAATCCGTACAACATCACGCTCACGCGCTGACTGTGATGCTGATCGGCAAACTTCGTGTGCACGCCTCTACCTGTCTCGGGCGTGCACTGGATTGTGAGACAGAGGGTCAACGACCATAATCCGCCGGAAGGCCGGCGAGTATAGGATACGACGATGAAAGACAAACTGCTGAAACTGCTTGGACTGAAGGATGACGCGACGGACGACATGATCGTGGCAGGCGTTGAAGAACTGCGGCGCACTGCCGGCGGTGAACATGCCGGCGCACGCGTCGAGGGAAAAACACGCGTGCTTAAGGCAATTGCCAAACACGCCGGGCTTGAAATTGACTGGAGCGAGCTCAAGGGTGACGACGAAGCCTTGTCCGCGCTGGCAGTCGAGATCGGCGTGAAGCTGAAGGGTGCGCGTGGCACAAAACCTGGCGACGGCAAGTCCGGAAAGACCGGTAAGGACGACGAAGGCGGCGTCGGCGATGATGCGGCGGCACAGGCACGGGCCGCAGCCGAGGCGCAGGCCAAGGTGATGGCGCCGGTGCAGGACAGCTACATCACGCTCGAACTGCAGAAGCGCGGCATCTTCAATGCCGACCTCGTGCCGGTGGTGCTGAAAGCACTGAAGCGCGACAAGCTGACGTTTGCGAAGGACGGCGAGGCGATCTCAGGCGTGACAATCCCCGACGAGGAGATTCAGCGTCTGCACAAGGAGATGCCGAGCGTATTCAAGCAGGGTGTCGACATCGTGAGTCCCAAGCCTGCTGAGGGCGGCGGGGCGAACGAAAATGGCGCGGGTGACGAGGTTGCGAATCTGCACAAGAAATTGACAGACCGCGCAGCGACATCCGTGCTTGGTAAGGCCAAACAGGCATAACAGTAGCCAATTAACGAACAAGCAAGGAACGAACATGGACACTCCTGGACTGAAATGGAAATCGGTCGGCGGCAGCAACCCGTTTCTGTTCCGCGCGGACACTTTGGTGCCCGGGCGGGAAGTGACGATTGATGACGCCAAAACGCCGGCGGACAGCAACAGCAACAAGATCGTGCAGGCGGGCTGCATTGTTGGCTGCATCACGGCCAGCGGTTTGTACCGCGAGTGCACGGCAACGGTGCTGACCAAGGCGGCCACGGACGCCGCGGTGGACTACTACGTTGACAACGCGAAAGCGTTGGTCATCGGAGATCTGTTCACCGCCAGCGCGGATGCCGGCAGCACGTTTGCCACGGCCAAGGCGATCACCGCAATCGAGTACGACACCGCCGACGGCGACAAGGTAACCGTCGCGACCTCGCTGGGTGTTGCGCTGGCAGTTGGGGATCAGGCCAAGACCAGCGACGGCGGCGGCACTCCGATTGGCGTCATCATCAACTCGGTTGACGTGACGCTGGGCGACGGTGCCGCGACGCTGGCCAAGCGCGCCGATCTGAACGAGGTCGGCATGCCCTACGCCTTGACCGGCAAGAACAAGACGTTGCCCGCTGCGGTTGTGACCGCGTTGCTGGCGCTCACTGACTGCACGCTGACTGTCGAGGCTGCGTAACGGTCGCATTACCAATCATCCCTTTCACAGGAGAAAAAATGAAGGGAGCACTTTCGATGAAAGACCTGCTGAATCTGTTCAGCGTGGCAAACACGCTGAAGGAGATCAAGCAGATTGACGAGCGCGCCGATCAGGCGGGTTACCTCTACCGGACGGCGGCTCCGATCGAGGAAAAGGACACGATCCGCATTGACCTGATCAAGGGCGCGGCAGATCGCCCGGTGGTCGCGTCGTTCACCGATTACACTGCCGCTGCTCCCCGCAAGGGCCGCAAAGCAGTGCAGATCGGCAACGGCCGGATCCCGGCCACGAAGATCGGCATCGACATCATGCCGGACGACATGGTGCGGCTGCTGATCAGCGGGTCACTGCGCAGCCAGGAGATGGCGCTGTCGAGCATCTACCGCGACCGCGCGACGGCCTTGGCGGCCATCGTCGCCCGCGAGGAACGCAGCTTCATCCTGGCGCTGCAGTTGGGCAAGGTGTCGCTGGCCGAGCCGAGCGTCGGCAGCAAGCGTGGCATCGTCGCGGATTTTGACTATGGTGTGCCCACCAACCGTTTCAAGACGTTGGGCGCGCTGTGGAGCGACACGGCCACGCCGGTCCTCAATCAACTGAAAGAGGAAACCGAGACCTTCCTGAGCCACAACGGGTTCCGCCCGCAAGTGGCGCTGGCGCCGCCGGCCGTGTTGAGCTACCTGCTCAATAACGTGCAGTTGAAGAAGGCCGCCTTTGGCGCGCCGGACGTTGACCGCCTGCTCACGCTGCAAATTGTCAACGCGCTGTTCGTTGGCGCAGGGCTGCCCTGCATCATCGAGTACAACCGGCGCGCGGACATCGGCACGAGCGAGAACGTCAGCATGATGGACGAGACCAAGTTCGTCATGCTGCAGGGCGATGTCGCCTACGGTCCGAACGGGCCGGTGGGCACCCTGGCGCGCTACGGCACGACCGACCGCGGCCCGACCATGGAAGCGATTGCCGCCTACGATGGTCCGGAATACCCGTGGCCGGAAGAGAACCTGAGCGGCCTCTACATGCGCACGCGCATCAAGAGCGAAGGCGAAGGTTCGCCGGTTGGCAGCACGATTGCCAGTGCGACGACCATCCCGAACTTGCCGCTGATCGACCGCGTCCGCGTGTTGACCGTGCTGTAAGCGGGAAACGCATTGTGATTCATGCGGGGGTGGACCGCCACCCCCGCTTTCAAACAAGGAGCAACATGAAGAAGTTGACATTCATTGTCGCTATCATGGCGGCGTGTGCAATGGCCATGGCGGCGCGAACGTCCACCAACACGCTGACGTTGACCGGCACGACATTCCAACGTTCAAAGACCGAAGCGCACATCTTCCCGAACCTGTTCAACGTGTCCGGGCAGTATGACGTGGTGACGCTGGTGATCGAGGGCAGCTACGTATTCAGCAACGGCACGACCGTGATCAAAGCGCCGGTGATGGCGTCGCGGTCGTACAACCTGCTTGTGCTGCTGAACTACGACACCAACGTCTGGACAAACGTCATGGAGAAGTTGTTCTACACGCCTGTGCCCTGACGCTGCCATGACCGAATACCTGTCAGTGAGCGATTTCATCGCGACCAAGTGGGGCGCGGGCCTGACCGACACCGAGGCGGCCGTATACGTCGAGTATGCGAACGCGGTTGTCGAGCGGGCGATAGACCCCACCTTGTTTACCACATTGGCCGGAGCATCCGCGCGGGCGCGCGCCATTGCGCTGCGGATCGCCAGCATAGTGCGCAAGAATTTCGACTGCAACCAGTCGGTTAGCATCGGCGGGAAAC
>Ga0268280_1002448_pt1 | contig 10765 bp, 10 predicted proteins | sample saktaG_9_FD_190139 | JGI IMG/M metagenome (GOLD analysis project Ga0268280, IMG submission 190139) | Saline water microbial communities from Sakinaw Lake, British Columbia, Canada - sak_2011_5_24_40m | ecosystem: Environmental > Aquatic > Non-marine Saline and Alkaline > Saline ...
CGAATTTTATTTTATTTTAATCTTTTAAATTTACCCGTTTAAATTTTATCTGATAAAATTTTTGCGGGCGAGCGACCTTTTATAATTTTACCCTGTAATTATACTACTTTTACAAAAAACCAGCAAATATCTTTATGGAAGCTTTATCTCTATTTTTGGCACAGTTGGACTTAAATCAAAAGTACCCTTTAGGATGTTTACTAATCCCCATACAGATACCATCACAAAAATACCAATAATTCCCCATAACATATATTTCTTACCATCTTCTTTCTTCTCACCACCTTCTGAAAACATTAAAACCAAAACACCATAAATAAACACGACCACACCCAAGCCAATCAGGAGTGGTACTACCGGCTTCATTAGGCCGTTAATAAAAATATCATTTATTAATTCCTTAAAAGTTGTTGGTGTAGCAGCAAAAACCGGTATAGCTATGGCTGAAATCAACAGTAGAGAAAGTGAGTAAAATATTTTTTTCATATTATTTATTAAATTAAGATGTTTTTTTAATAGTCTCTACTGTGTTTACTACCACCTGTGCAATAATACCAGCTCCAAGTAAAATGGCTGCTCCAATAACTGTGGCATAAAACATCTCCTTAGCTTTTTCAAGCTCACCCGGATTACCTTTGGCCATAACAAATTTGAAACCAGAAAAAATTATAAAAAATGCTACCACAATACCACCAATAAGAGATACAATATTCATAATCAAGCCTAAAACACTCTTCACATCACTGTTTTTTGAACCCAAAGGATTTTGAATAGTGGCACCACTAGAATCAGCCAATAACAAAAGTGGAATAAAGAGTAAGGAGGGTAGTATGAAGGCTAATAATTTTTTATAATTAAATTTACTCATATATTTTATTAATTACCATTTCCAATAAACTGAAAGATTGATTTTCTATAAACTGATGTTCCATCGTTTGGTATCAAAGTATTCAAAAGTGTATACACTATCAACCAAGCACATAATATTATAACAAATCCTATGATAGTACTCCAGAGTATTTTTTTAGCTTTTTCCTTGTCACCAATTTTTGTTCCAGATGCCATATATAGAAAACCACCATACACAGCCATAATAGTAAATATAGAAGTAGCTATACCAATAATCCAATTAATTATACCATTAATCAAACCAATAAAATCTGTAAAATCACATGGATTTACCAAACCAGCAGATGAAGTAGCAATTCCACACTTAACTAGCCCTGTTGTGCTTTCAGATTTTGTAACATCAGCATGCATTAAAACCGGCAATATCAAAACAAAAAGCAAAAAGAGTGAGACGGCACCAGCAAAAAGTTTTTTGTTATTTAAAATCATTTTTTATTTTAACAAATTATCCAACCTATCTGAAGCCGTGTTAATAACACTATCAATACTTTCCCGACCAGTAGTATATGATTCTACCATATCTTGGAAAATGGCACTGGTGCCGGCCTTGTTTGGATCAAGCCAACCTTTGCTCATTATAGCACTTTTGTTAAATACTGTCTTTACGGCATTGGTCTCTGTCAGGCCTAAAATATCCCGTCTGGCTGATGGAATATTAAAAATATCTTTCCAATAAGGGTAAGCGGAGGCGCTGGTAATACTAGTCAAAACAGTATAAGCCCCAGCTGGATTAGCAGAATTCTTCATAATAGAAAAACCAAGCATTTGGCCAATAGTATTGTATATTTTAGCACCAGCTATCTGTGGCAAAAACGCCACATCAAAATTCAAATTGGGATTTTTATTTTTTATATTTAAATATTCAGAAGCATAACCAAAATACATAGCCAAGTCACCGTTAGTAAAAGCGGAAAGTGAATCAGTGAGTGAGCGGTTCCAAGAATACGCCGGCTTGCTAGGGTTTGAAAAATTAGTATAAAAATCCAAGGTTAATTGGACCGGAGGGTTCTTGGTCTCTGCACCTGTTTTTAAAGCACTTTCAAAAAAGCCGGTAAAATCATAACTGACTATAGGGCTACCAGCTTGAATAAACAAAGCCCCCAAAATATCCTTGGCATTCACCACATTTCTAAATTCACCAAATGCCACAGTGCTCGCCAAAATATTATTATTTTGATCTTTCTTGGTCATTTTAGGTACCAAAGTGAGTATTTCTGCCCAGGTGGTTGGTGGTCTGGTCACACTGGCATTGTTAAAGAAGTCCCGGTTCCAATACATGACCATAGGGTCCACCGTAAAAGGCAAGGCCAGAACACCATTATTATTCAAATACAACTCCCCTTCTTGGACAAAAGTTTGCTTGAAGGTAAGCTCTGGCAAAACAGTGTAAGGAATAGTATATATTTTATTTGTATAACGCACTATGAGGTCAGTGGGGAGAACAATAGTATCCGGACCCACACCACTAGCCAAAGCCTCTACCAAATCACGGTCAAAAGTTACTGGGTTTTTTTCTGTGTAATTTATAGTATATTTTATTTCATTTTCATTAAAATATCTACTAACAAAGGAATTAAAAACATCAGAAGGAATAGTCCCCCACATGGTGATACTTATATTTGTTACACTCTTGTCAGTACTCTTATAAGTTGAAAAAAGAATAGCCCCAACAATGATAAAAAAGACAAAAGCGCCAATAAGAATGTATTGAAATAATTTATTATTCATCTGATATTATAGATAATATTATACCTTTTTTCTAAAAATTAAACCATAATGCTCGGCCCCGGCACTGATTTCCCTATCCAAGACAAAACCATGATCCTGAAAAAGCGAGGTCATTTGCATCTTGGAAACAACATCAGCCGGAGCGGGACCAATACCACCAAATGAACCAGCCCAGTCTACAACCATTACTCGGGCATTACCCCTTAATACTCTTTTTACCTCAAGACATAAGCCGTCTTTATTCTTGATCTGAAAAAATAAATTACAAACAAGCACCGCATCCATGGAGCTCTCCCGTAATTTTGTACCACCCAAGTGCTCCAGATCACCCCAAACAACGTCTACATTACTCAAGTGATTTTGCTTGGCGCCGTTTTTTAATTTATTAAGCAAATCCTTTTGAATATCCACCGCAAAAACCTTGCCACTAGGAGCCACTACCCTAGCCGCCGCCATAGAGTAAAAACCAGATCCAGAACCAAAATCCGCCACCATCATACCCGGTGTAAGCGCAAATTGTTTTATATTATTTTCTGGATCAGAGAACATACTACTATTATACAGCAACTACTGCTTAAATGCCAAGCATTTATCCACCAATCTCCTCCTTTTCTAAGGAGGAGTGGCATTCTGATGACGAGGTGGTGGTTTTTATAGACAAGTAATAGACGCTAGGAAATCCCCTTCTCTTAATTTCATTATTCTGACACCTTGGGTCTGACGGCCAAGGGTTGGAATTTCTTTTGTTTCCACCCTTATCACCTGACTCTTTTTAGAAATAGCCGCTATTTCATCTATCTCCTCTGTCATCACGCGGGCTGACATAATATCACCAGTTTTGGCGGTCACTTTCATAGTTTTAATACCAGAACCACCACGGTTCTGCACTTTATATTCTTTCAGAGCTGTCTTTTTACCATAACCGTTTGAGCTAATCACAAAAAAAGTTGGGTTTACCATGGTCTTCTTTACCACATCTGTACTGACCACAAAATCAGATTTGCCCAGTTTTACAGCGCGAACTCCAGCCGCTCCACGGCCCATTTCCCTGATATCTGATTCTTTGAAGCGAATAGACTGTCCTTTAGCTGTAGCCAAAATCATCTCATCTGTGGGAGCGACAAACTGCACGGAAGTCAGCTCATCACCATCATGAAGAGTAATGGCAATCAAACCACTGCGGCGCACATCATGAAAAGCCGCCGCGTCTACTTTTTTCACTGTTCCCTGCTTGGTCACCATCATAAGAGCCAGTTTAGAATTTTTCAACTCCTTTGGCATAGCTAAGACAGAGGTCACTTTTTCTTCCGGTGAAATAGAAATATAATTTATCAATGCCTTACCCTTGGTAGCCCGCTTGCCCTCTGGCAATTCATGCATTTTTACTTGATAAGCCTTGCCTTTATCACTAAAGAATAGGATATCATTGTGCGTAGTGGCGGTCAGGAAATTTACTACAAAATCCTCATCCTTGGTATCCAAGTCCACTACACCCACCCCACCTCTTTTTTGTTTTTTATAATCATCTGGACTGGTTCTCTTTACATATCCACCGGTAGTCAGAACCAAAACATTTTCTTCATCTGGAATAAGGTCTTCATCTGACATAGAACCCACGCCCTGCTTTACAATTTTAGTCCTACGTTCATCAGCATATTTTAAGGCTGTTTCTTGTAATTCAGATTTTACCACCGCCAAAATCTTCTTGGCACTAGAAAGTAAATCCTTCAAATATTTTATCAAAGCCTGCACTTCTAACAATTCATCTTCTATTTTCTTTCTTTCCAAACCTGTCAAACGGCCAATCTTCATATCCACAATAGTTTGCGCTTGAATTTCCGAAAACTTGAACACTTTCATCAAATTTAATTTGGCATCTTCTACATCCTTACTCTTTTTTATTAATTTAATTATTTCATCAATATGATCCAGCGCCTTTTTCAAACCAAGTAAAATATGCTCACGGGCTTCTGCTTTTCTAAGATCAAATTCAGTACGCTTCTTTACAACTACTTTTCTATGATCAATAAATTCATCTAGAAATGATTTTATAGACAAAGTCTGTGGCACACCATCAACAAGGGCCACCATATTGTAATGAAAAGCTTCTTCTAACTGTGTATGTTTGTAAATAAAGTTTAAAACTTTTTGGGGCTGAGCGCTAGGCTTTAGGTCAATCACAATTCGGAGGTCCTTGGCGCTTTCATCACGGAGGCCTTTGATACCCTCTACTTTTTTCTCTCGCACTAAATCTGCAATAGCCATAATCAAATCAGCTTTGTTTACACGATAAGGAATAGAAGTAACAATGATCTGATAATTACCTTTTTTATCTTCTACTATTTCAGCCACACCGCGCACCACCACACCACCTCGGCCGGTAGCACAAGCGTGATTAATATCTGTCTGATTATAAGCCACACCGCCAGTTGGAAAATCTGGGCCTTTGATAAATTGCATCAAATCCTCTGTAGTATCATCTGGATTATCAATCAGGTGCACAGTAGCATCTACCACTTCTTTCAAATTATGCGGAGGAATATTTGTGGCCATACCTACAGCAATACCCAAAGTACCGTTTAAAAGTAAGTTTGGCAGAGCAGCTGGTAAAACCGCTGGTTCCTTTCTGGTATTATCATAGTTTGGACGCCAATCAACAGTTTCTTTTTCTAAATCTTTTAAAAGCTCACCGGAAATCTTACTCATCTTGGCCTCGGTATACCTCATAGCGGCGGCCGAATCTCCGTCAATGTTACCAAAGTTTCCTTGACCTACTACTAATGGATAACGGTGAGAAAAATCCTGGGCCATCTTGACCATGGCTTCATAGACGGAAGCATCACCGTGCGGGTGATAATTACCAAGCACCTCTCCCACCACTGCGGCAGACTTTCTGGTCTTGGCGCCGGCGGTCAGGCCCATCTCATGCATAGCATAAAGAATACGGCGGTGTACTGGTTTCAAACCATCACGTACATCCGGCAAGGCACGGTCAGTAATAACGGTCATAGCGTAGTCAATAAATGACTCTTTCATTTCCGTAGTGATATTTCTAGCCTGAATTCCTCTTTCGGCTACCACTTCTTTTATTGGTTCTTTTTCTTTCATATATTTGTTGTTGATGCTGTGCTTGTAGACTCTATTATCTCTACAGGTTCATTTACTTTATCATTAAATCCAGAAAATGCCTTAGAAAATTCATCTTTGATCATCTGCACGGGACTGATAGAAGAAAGCTTTGACTCTACTTTCTCTCCCGCTACTTGATTGGATTTTTTATCACCAAAAGAATACCAAATCACCACAATAATCAGAGTAAGAACGGCGGCCAGAGCTAATGAAAAAATTTTCTTTTTATTCTCAGACATTAGTTTGATTGGCTTAATACAACTACCTCACCTTCTTTACCCTCTAAATCTTTTTTCTTCAAAGTTAATTTATCAACCGCTTTTACTCCTTCCTCACCAGCTTCTTTCAAGAACTTTTTCAAAGCGCCATCCACACCCACGTCACCGTAATGCATAGGGATGATTAATTTAGGCTCCAAGCTGACGGCAATCTTATTAGCTTTGGCGGCATCTAAAACACCATCACTACCAACAGGCAAGAACAAGATATCAATATCTTCAATCGCTTCCATAAATTCTGGAGATAGCTTTTCATCAGCCAAGGCACCAAGGAAACACAGGGTCATACCTTCTAGGACTACAGTATAAACTGTGTTTATTTTTTCCTTACCACCGTAAAGGGTTTTAGACTGAAAGCCTTTTATAAAAACACCCTTAGTCTCATATTCACCGGGGCCAGAAATAACCAAAGGATCCTTGCCGTTATAAGACAAGTTTTCCACGCCGTTAAAATCAACGTGATTAGCAGAAACCAGGGCCACATCCGCAAAGAAACGGGTAGGCTTGTGTTTGCTTTCCTTAGAAATAGGGTTAAAAGCCAGGATAGTATCCCCAAACTGCACCTTAAAAAATTCCACTCCTTGATAAGTAATTATCATAACCTAGGTATTATATCAAATCTGAATTAAAACACAACCTTAAAATAACCCCCTTAATCCCCCTTGTCAGGGGGAAAAATTCAGACATTAAAAGAGCCCGGGGTATTTCATCCCCGGGCTCGAACGAACACTCTTTCTAAATGAACTTGTGCTTGGGCCACCGTGAATGCAGATCCGACGCCGGCATCCCAGCAACTGCACATGGAACATATGGTAATTTCCGAATAGGATATGTCGTCGGAATTTTACCAGCGTTCTTCTTCTCCTCCTGCAATAACTCATACATACGAAGTACAATCGCCCGCAGCGCCATATCTATGATTATCTCCCGGCCGTTTATTTCAAACTCTGCAACTTCGCCCCTCGTGGCCGGTGTCATTTTAAGAAGCTTCCTTACGATGTCGAACCCATACACTCCTAAAACATCATTCGGGGTAGCGTTCGAAACATCTGGATTCACATTCAATTGCTGAATCATGCTTCGGACCCGACCGTCAAACACTTCCTGCGCTGTCTTTTTCTTCTTACTCATTTTTAACTCCTTTCAAGAGTTTTCTCGCTAGCCTTATTGCATCAAATCCGAACCATCGGAGATGATAGAAGTCAGAGTCGACCTCTTAACGACCACCCATCACTTTTTCAGAGTTGATAGGTATGTCGTAATTATACACCTTATATCTCTTTTGTCAAGTTTTTAGCGGTGAATTCTACTCTGAATCGCAATATCCCTTTATATCCCCATGCAATAAACAACACGCTACCGCTTATCATTTATTGCAAGAGAAAAGGCGAAGAAAAGTCTTGCCTTTCCCCGCCTTTCTTATGAGGGGTCGGCTTCTGAGCCGGGGGTGGTTTTGACTTGTATTTTTTTCTCTTTTAGTGTATATTACTCTAGTTATTAGTTCACAGAAAGTAACACCCTTGGTGCCCGTGACCAGAGGACCTTTTTGGCGAAGTTCCGCCATTAATAGGCGGATTTTTTAAAACAAAATAAGAGATTTTCAGAATGTTCTCGGAGTGATTAGGTACTCCGTTAAACGAAGAGAATATTGTGAAAATTTCTTATTTTGAACAAACAAAAACAATGGCAAAAAAAGCAAAAGTTATAGACGAGACAACTGTGGAGGAAAAGGCTATCAAGACCAAAAAAGACCTCTTGATGACCAAGATTGTAGATAAAAGCGTTACCCCACCAAGCGTTGGTGACGTAGTAGAAGGTGATGTTATCAGCGTAGAAAAATCTTGCGTTTACATAAACCTCTTTCCTTATGGAACCGGTATTATTTTTGGTAAGGAATTTATCAATGCCCGTGATGTTATCAAGAAAATAAATATTGGTGACAAAGTAGCCGCCAAAGTGGTGGATATTGGCAATGGCAACAAAGACGGTTACATAGAATTATCACTCAAGGAAGCTCGCCAAGCCCTGATTTGGGATGAGGCGGAGGCGGCTATCAAGAATAAAACCGTTCTTGAATTACCAGTAGAAGAAGCAAACAAAGGTGGTCTTATCATTAACTGGCAAGGTATCAAAGGTTTCCTTCCTGCTTCTCAGCTAAAGACTGAGCATTACCCTAGGATTGGTGATGGGGACAAAGACAAGATTTTAGACGAATTAAAAAAATTAGTTGGTCAGAAAATTTCTGTGGCTATTATTACTGCTTTACCAAAAGAAGGTAAACTTATTTTCTCTGAGAAGAATTTGGAAAAGAAAGGTAGCAGTGGAAAAGGTAAAAATGTAGAGAAATACAAAGTGGGTGATATTTGTGGTGGTGAGATTACCGGTATTGTAGACTTTGGTATCTTTGTAAAAATTGAGGATGGTCTTGAAGGCCTTGTTCATATTTCTGAGATTGACTGGACCTTGGTAGAAAACCCTCGCGCTTTCTACAAAGTAGGTGAGAAAGTCCAGGTAAAAGTGATTGAAGTAAAAGATGGCAAAGTATCACTTTCTATCAAAGCCCTAAAAGAAAATCCTTGGGTAGAAGCGGAAAAGAAATATAAAAAAGGTGATGATGTAAAAGGTGTAGTTATCAAATTTAACAAGCACGGTGCCATTGCCTCTATTGAGGAAGGTATTTCCGGACTTGTTCATATCTCTGAATTTGGCACAGAAGCCAAGATGAAAGAAAAGTTAGAGCTTGGTAAGAGCTACTCTTTCAAAATCCTGCTTTTTGAAGCAAAGAATCAGAAGATGGGATTATCATTTGTTGATACTAAAAAATAACAAATTAAAAGACCCCGCTAAACATTACTTTTTCGTGCCTTACGGACTGAAGTTTCTAGCAAGAAACTGAGGGAGTAGAGAAATAATTTTTTGACGAAAAAATTATTATCGTGCAAAGAAAAAGAAATGTTTAGCGGGGTCTTTAGTTTTCCTAAATATCCAAATTTGCCATTTTGGCATTACTTTGGATAAAGGATTTTCTAGCTGGCACATCTGTACCCATGAGCATATCAAATACTTTATCCGCCTCTTGAGCATCATTGATATTTACTTGTTTCAAAATTCGACGGGCTGGATCCATGGTTGTTTCCCATAGCTCTTCAGCGTTCATTTCTCCCAGACCTTTGTAACGCTGAACATGAAGCTTGCCCGAACCTGCTCCAGGGGCGGGTTTTTCCTCTTCTTCAGGAACAGCCTCATCACTTTCCTCTATTTCAATATCCATAGGCATATCCGCACCAAATTTCTTGGTCTTTTCCTCCTCAGAATACACATAGGTGATTTCCTTACCTTTTTTTATTTTATAAAGTGGTGGCTGAGCAATATAAATAAAACCACCATCCAGTAGCGGACGGAAATAACGGTAAAATAAAGTGAGGAGCAGGGTCCTAATATGCGCACCGTCCACATCTGCATCCGTAGCAATTACTATTTTATGATAACGTAATTTTTCAATATTAAAAGTATCACCAATAGCGGTGCCCAGGGCTAGCACAATATTTTTAATTTGTTCAGACGAGAGCATCCTATCCAGTCTTGCACGCTCAATGTTTAGGATTTTTCCACGCAAGGCCAAGATAGCTTGCGTACGTCTGTCACGCCCGGTCTTAGCTGTACCACCGGCAGAATCTCCCTCTACAATAAATAATTCAGAAACAGAAGCGTCATCACTCTGACAATCAGCTAGTTTTCCGGGTAGAGTCATACCCTCAAGGGCACCTTTTCTTAGGATAGAATCCTTGGCGGCCTTGGCGGCTTTTCTGGCCCTTAAGGCTAAAATAACTTTGCTCACAATAGAACGAGCATCATCTGGATTTTCTTCAAGAAAAGCTTCAAAGGCTCCACCAAAAACATCTTCTACCGCGCCACGTGCTTCCTGGCTACCTAGCTTGGCCTTGGTTTGACCTTCAAACTGGATTTCGCGTAATTTTACAGACACCACCGCGGTCAAGCCCTCAAGAACATCGTCCCCGGTAAAATTATCCTCGCTATCTTTTATGATACCATTCTTCCTACCGTAGGAATTTAAAATTCTAGTCAGAGAAGCTTTGAAACCGGTAGTATGTGTACCACCCTCTGAAGTATAAATATTGTTAGCAAAAGAAACCACACGGGCGGAAATATCATCTACATACTGAAGGGCTACCTCAACAGACTCTACGCCTTCTACCTTTTTTTCTACATAGAAAATATTCTTATGAATTGGTTTTTGGAATTGATTGTAAAATTTGATCAGAGAATATAGACCACCCTCAAAATAAAAAGTTTGGGATGGAGCTTCTACCCCCAAATCACGGAAATAAAATACATCAGACTCATCAAATTTGCCGATAGATTCACGAGCATCTATTACGGAAATTCTTAAACCTTTTACCAAATACGCTTGCTGGCGCATATGACCAAAAACCTTGCTCCAATCAAACACTACGCCCTCTTTAAAAATAGTAGCATCCGGCTCAAAGACCACAATGGTTCCGTGAAATTTTGTATTACCAATTTTCTTGACCGCCGCTTTTCTTTTACCGCAAGAATATTCCTGCATATATACACCGCCGTCTTTATGGACTGTCACCTTCATATAAACAGAGAGAGCATTTACTACAGAAGCACCCACACCATGGAGACCACCAGACACTTTGTATCCTTCACCGCCAAATTTACCTCCAGCATGAAGC
>Ga0268280_1002450_pt1 | contig 10764 bp, 9 predicted proteins | sample saktaG_9_FD_190139 | JGI IMG/M metagenome (GOLD analysis project Ga0268280, IMG submission 190139) | Saline water microbial communities from Sakinaw Lake, British Columbia, Canada - sak_2011_5_24_40m | ecosystem: Environmental > Aquatic > Non-marine Saline and Alkaline > Saline ...
GGACGCAAAGACAAAGTCGACAAGCTTAAACGCATTTTTATAAATAGAATAAGAGAGCTATTTACGCAAAGCGAGTTCTTTGATTGGTGTCTTAGGAAACCTTATGGATATACCGGAGATCATAAAATCATAGATGATATGTACCAAAATAATCCGACATCTTCGGGATTTGTGCGGCTTATCGATAACTATTTTCAAATGGCGGCAATTTGCATAGCCGTGAGGAACAGGAAAGATGATTTTAAAAAACTGATCGCTGGATTTGTTAATGACAGAAAAGATAATGCCCTCCGGCTGATGAATCTAGGGAGCGGGCCGTGTCGGGATATTAAGGAGCTTCTCGAGTCCGATATACTGAAAAATAAGAAAGTAAAATTTGATTGCTATGATAATGACAATAACGCGGTAGAGTATGCAAAAAAGCTATTATCAAACAATCCAAATGTCAGCTTTACGAAAGAAAACGCCTTAAGGCTCGCGGCATCCAGAGATATTAACGGTATGATAACAAAAAAATATGACATTATTTACGCCTTAGGGATTTTTGATTATTTCAATCATAAAATTTCAGTCAGATTAGTGGCAAATCTTAAAAAACTTCTAAACCCAGGCGGGATCATGGCCATATCAAACGCCAGAGACAGATACAGCAATCCATCGCTTCATTGCATGGAATGGATGGGCGAGTGGATTATTATTTATAGAACTGATGAGGAGTTTAAGAATATATTCATTGAGGCGGGATTTAAAGAAAGTGAGCTAAAAGTGTCTTACGAGCAGCAGGGGACCATGCAGTATATTATAGCCACGAATAAAGAGAGGTAAAAGGTAATGGGGTTTTTGTATTTTCCATATAGCGGTCTTATCAACGCCGCTGCGGCTCTTGTGGTCGGTTTTTTTGTGTTATCGAAAAATTATAAATCTCCTCTAAATAGAGCTTATGCTTTCTTTGCCGTCTGCGTTGCTTTTTGGGCAGCCAATTATTTTATTTGGTTAATGAGTAAAGAGTACACAACGGCACTTTTTTTTATCCGCTTAACCATGATAGGCGCCATATTCATTCCCGCGGCTTTTATCTATTTTGTAACACAGTTTGTCGAAAAGAAAAGATTTTGGATCCATGTTTTTAATATAGCTCTAATCGTCGTATTTTTAGCCTTATCCTATAGCCCTCTATATATTCAGCGTGTCGAACAGCGATTATTCTTTCCTTTTTGGCCGGTTCCCGGAATATTATTCCACTTTATGCTGGCGTATTTTGTTTTCGGGCTTGTTTACGCGCATACTATTTTGTGGAAGGCGTGGAAGCGGGAGGAGGGAACTAAAAAAGAGCAGATAAAATACATTCTTTTCGGTATCATGACAGGTTTTGTAGGAGGGTGTACAAATTATTTCCTTTGGTACAATATTCCATTTCCTCCTTATTTGAATATCCTGGTAAGCGGATTCGTTGTGTTTGTAGCATATGCCATTGTTAAACATCAGCTGATGAATATTGACGTACTGATAAAGAAGACGCTTATTTTTGCATCTTTATTCGCAGTTGTTTTCGGAATGTTTATAAGCATAACGCTTTTAACGCAATCACTGATTGCCGGAAATAGATTCTTAGGATTGGCGATAAGCTCTGTAATTATTATTCTTACCGTGCGCCGTATTGAGAATTTTCTAGTCAATATAACTGATAAATATCTTTTCCAGAAAAAGTATAACTACAAAGATCTCCTGAAGACATTCACTACGGAGGTTTTGACTGTACTAGAGCTCGATAAGCTGGTAAATCTTACAGTAGATAAGCTTACCGATATAGTGAAGATGAGATCCGCGGCGGTCCTACTTTTTGACGATGAAAAACAGCAGTTTAATGTGAAGGCGTCTCGGAACATAAATGATCTCTCTGTTACCCTGGTACGACCAGACGGTATGCTGACATTTATGGATGAAACGCATGGATACATCCTTGTGAGCGAACTAAAGGAAAAGAATATATCAATACCTGACTCGATCCGGGAAATAACGGATAAGCTGAATGCCGAGCTTATTATACCAATGGTTCTGCATGAAGATGTGATAGGCGTTTTATCGCTCGGGAAGAAGAAATCCGATGAAAACTATTCTCAGGATGATCTGGATATACTTCTGCCTTTAGCCAAAACGCTTGCCATAGCCATTTCAAACGCCGAACTTTTTGTTGAGCTTGGCAGGGCTCAGGCTGAGGCTTCTCAGAGAGAAAAGTTGGCGGTCATAGGCACTCTTTCGGCCGGAATAAATCATGAGATATGTAACCCCCTAGGGATAGCGCGCGGCCAATGCGAGGCGTTTCTTTTAAATCTGAAAGATGGCCTGTATAAGACCAAGACGGATGAAGAATTAATAGAAAAAGCTAAAGGTATTATGGCTAAGGTCATAAAAGAAACAGACAGGGCCACTGCGATTACAAAAAAACTGTCAGGATTTGCGAAGCCTTCGAAAGGCGAGGCCGAGATCGTTCGTATAGATAAGGAAGTAGATGAAGTGTTTGGGTTGGTCGGGTATGAACTTAGACTCGAAAAGATAGAATTTGATAAAAGGATCCAAAAGGATATTCCGGATCTTTTTGTAGATAAAAAACAGTTTCAGGAGGTCCTGTTTAACCTTATACGAAATGCCGGTCAGGCGATAGGCGATAAGGGACGGATCACGGTAACCGCGAAAGAGGAGGATGGTAAGATATTTATCGATGTCCAGGACACCGGGGCGGGTATACCTGAAGATAAGATAAAGCTTTTATTTAACCCATTCTTCACGACCAAAGACCCGGGAAAAGGGACAGGGCTTGGATTATTTATCGTCCGTCAGGTTGTCGAGAAGAACGGCGGAAAGATATATCTTAAAGATACAAAAGTAGGTGAGGGGACCACTTTCAGGGTAGAATTTCCTATAGCCGCTAAAGAGAGAGTGAAGGTATCAAAATGACAAAACCAAGGATAGTAGCTATAGACGATGAGCCGGAGTTTATAGATATGCTCGAAAGCTATTTCGGTCTGCGCGGGTATGAAATTAATGCAGCCGTGCGCGGAGTTAAGGGGATCGAGTTGGTCAAGGAAAAGAATCCCGACGTGGTTCTTATGGACTTAAAGATGCCGGGGATAGATGGAGACGAGGTTTTGAAGCTCTTAAAGTCAATGAGCCCGTCGCCAAAGGTTATATTTATAACGGCGTATGATGACGGAGGGAAGACCAAAGCGCGGCTTTTAAATATGGGCGCTTATGCGTGTCTCGATAAGCCAATATCTTCACTTAAGGCTCTCGAGGAGACGGTCCTTAAAGCGGCTACCAACTAGAACGGAGTAAAAAGATGTCCAATAGAAAAATTCTTGTTGTAGATGACGAGCAGGATATATGCGAGTTTGTTAAGAATTTTTTTCAGGAAAGAGGATACGATGTATTGACCGCTTCGAGCGGAGACGAGGCCTTAGCGACAGTGAAGGCCGACCGTCCGGAATTGGTGCTGCTTGATATAAAGATGAAGGGGATGGATGGTATTGCCACATTAAAGCATCTAAAGGATATAGACAGAGATCTTAAAGTCATAATGGTGACAGCGCTGGCTGACCAGGACAAGATGGATGAGGCATGCAGATTGGGAGCATGTGAATATATTACAAAGCCGCTCGTCCTCGACCATTTGGAGCAAACCGTAGAAAAAAACCTAAGGGAGATCAAGGTATAATCATGGATAATAAGAAAGACCCGAGCTGGGCAAAATTCCAGAGTTGGTTTGTAGAGAAGCTCGTTACAAAAGACGGAGGCATATCTCCGATATTGCCCGAGAGCGGAAAATCGCTGTCAGGACTTTCCTCCAGGCAGATACCACCCGAGAAGTATAACTACCAGGCATTCCTCGAAAAAGCCTCCAGGACCATGATAAGGTTTAAGAAGCCCGAGCATCTTATAAAGATGATAGTCCGGAATATCGATGAGCAGCTTAAAGTCACCCACACCGCAGTCCTTTTGTATAAAGAAGATAAAAATGCGTATATTTTAATAGATTCTAAAGGTTCGGAAGGGATAAAGATACCTATAGGTTTTATAAAGCTCGCTACAGATAATCCTCTTATAAGCGTATTTAGCGAAAAACAGAGCTATCTTGTATCTGAAACCGGGATACTGCATTATGGAGATGTTGTCGCGGGTTTACGCAATCGTAATATTCTTGAGCATCAAGCCGACCTTTACGATAAGCTCCTTCTTATAAAGAAGCAGATGGACCTCATGAAGGCAAGCATTTCAGTGCCTTGTTATTTTAAGCGGGATCTATTAGGGATACTCGTATTGGGCGAGAAAATTTCCGGTGAGCCTTTTAGCCGCGAAGAGATGGGGTTCTTCGTAACATTGGCAAATGATGCCGCCATGGCTATAGCCAATGCTCAGCTCATCGAAAATCTACAGCAGAAAGTTGAAGAGGTTAAAGAGCTATATGTAAGGGAGCACAGGATATTTATACATACATCCATAGCGTTAGCGGCGGCTATTGACGCCAGAGACCAGTACACCCATGGCCATACCGAGCGCGTCACTAACTATTGTCTCGCGATAGCCAGGGAACTTTGCGGTATACCTGAGATGAATAATTATAAAAATTTCCGCGAGACCCTGCAAATATCCGCGCTCCTTCATGATATAGGCAAGATAGGCGTCCCGGACCATATATTGAATAAGCATGGAAGGTTGTCTCCTGAGGAGTTTGAGGAGATAAAAAAGCACTCCGTAATAGGCGCAACTATATTGCACCCGATTAAGGAACTAGGTGATGTCGCAAAAGAGATACGTCATCACCAGGAGTGCTATGACGGGTCTGGATATCCCGACGGTATAAAGGGCAGCAATATACCGCTAATCGCGAGGATAATATCCGTGGCCGACGCTTTTGACGCTATGACGAGTAACAGGCCCTATCGGAAGAGGAAGACGGTAGAGGAGGCGCTATTTGAGCTAAAGCGTTGTTCCGGAGCGCAGTTTGATCCGGTCATGGTAAGCGCCTTTTTACTGGCATACGAAAAAGGGAATATTCTTACCAACGGAACCAACCACGCTAAATACTAGAGGACGGATTATACTGACGGCGAGGTTGTGACGGAAATAAGCCTTGCCTCGCCGGTGCCGGTATTTCTGAAATAATGAGGTAGGGAGGACTCGAAATAAAGCGTATCGCCCTTTACCAGGGCGTATCTGTTATCTCCGATACTGGCCTCTATCTTTCCTTCCAGAATATAAACAAATCTTTCCACGCCGCTTTTAGTCTCTTCACTATGCGTTCTGCCGGATTTGCCGAGCTTAATAAGTATCGGCATCATCTTCTTATTCATGAAATTTGACGCAAGCATTTCGGATGCGGCCTTGTTATCATGAATGAATATATCGGCCCTTGCGGTCCTGGGGCGAAGCTCAACAGTTTTTTTGGAGGCAGCTAAGTCCTTATAAAGATCGGGAAGGTCGGTTTCGAGGGCTTTACATATCTTAATGTGACTATCTAGAGTGCCGGTCATCTTGGCGTTCTCCATCCGGCTTAAGGTGGCGAGCGCGACATTTGACGCGTTAGACAGCTCTAAAAGCGTCATCTTCTTCGATTTGCGCAGCTTATGTATTATCTCTCCAACGTGCATTAAAGTGTTCTCCTTTTTGATAAAAGTATACACTTAATTTCATCATTTGTCAAATAGGTCAGGGGTGTTTGTTTATGCGTTTTAATGCGATATCGGCGCGCTTTCGCATCTCGGGGTTCTTATGCCCCAGCATTTTCTCGACAGCTTCTAAGCATTTTTTCGTGCCGATCTCGGTAAGAGACTCAATAGCGTTCTTCAGTATACCGGGATTTTCCGACTCAAGATCTTTTATGAAGATATCCTCGACGTCCTCCCCAAGGTTTTTTAATATTAAGGTTATATTAAATCTCTTCTTGTAGGAATCGAAGTCATTAGCCATTATTGACATGAGCATATTGCGAAGCGTAGCCCTCGCATCAGGGCCTATCTCCTTAGCAATATCTTCAATATAACGCCTGTGGAGCGATATATCGTCGAGCATATCCTGGAATAAAACCTCTAGCTTAACATTTTTAATTATATTCATTTTAACGTTCTCATAGCCTACAGCGTTAAGTAATGGGGGAAGGTGGGAATACCATTTGCTTTTAATGCAAACCTCTATGGAGTCAGATAATATATTGAAACAGTGCTCGACAAGAATCTGGTCATTTTTGGCGCTGCACTGGCACCTGACGGTGTTTATCAGCGTTTCTTTGCTGGGATATTCTTTGGACTGGAGAAGCATCATATATATTTTTTTAAAATCCCTCAAAAATCGTATTTTTAATCCAATATCATTTGATTTAAGGTTTTCGAGGGCCTTGTCCACAACTGACTTGAGGGGGGTATACTTTTTTGCCGTGAGCAGATCCTCGGTGAGTTTGTATATCTCGTCCGATATTCCTATTTCTATACAGAATTTAGGATTTTCTGTAACAGTTTGGAGAGCTTTTTCATCGATACTCATCTCGATCCAGAACTTCTCCTCTAGAATTTTAGAGCACACATCCTGGGCGATTCCACCTTTGGTGAGGCGCTCTTTAAGAACGGGCAAGAGCCTGTCGCGCTTTGCCTTATCGGGCAATAGGCGCTCGATAAGCTTCTTTATTTGTACGACAGGCAGCTTCTTTCCGAATATATCAGAGGTTATGAGTTCGATGATTACATTATCAGAAACTTCCTTTAATATGTCGCCAATAAGATCGTCTGAAGTGCCGGAAATAGATATCCTTGACTTTATTACGCTGTTTCGGACGGAAGGTTCAAGAGCCATTATTAGACTTCCAATATGCTGTTTGATTTCATTATAGGATTTACCATGAACATTCTTTATATTTACCGCGATCTTTTCTATGCCTACCTTTACAAGCTCTATCCCTCGGGGCTCGCATTCACCGTTTTCATCAGGTCCTGAACCGGCGCCGAATCCGTCGCCCAGCCCTGTTTCGGGGGCGCCATATTTTCCGGAAAGGGCCACATCCGAAAGTATTTTTGCCATGCGCTTAGGGGCCACAGTAACCTCCCCGACCATGGCCGCGATATCGTCTTTTGACATAGCGGTCTTGCCCATAAGGTAGTTTACGATAAGAAAATCTTCCAGATATTTATTTGCTTCGTGAGATTTCTCATCTTTTTTACTCACTTTTTTGAAGAATATTTCATCGGCTTTAATGTGAGAGATGTTAGAGCTCTGGATAAAATTGGATAGACCGCCAGCTTTGCGTATGGCGACAGGCCCATCCGATATGACCTTAAGAAGCTTGAGGAGTTCATCGTCTGTAATACCGGAAATAAACGTAAGGCTTGTGATGCCGCATTCTTTGGAGGTAGTCAGGATAGAATATGTTTTAATATCAAGATTCTTCAGGGGCACGTCTTCGATAAGGCACGAGGTCTCCATGAAAGTGAATGTCGCGTTTTCTTTCATGAGGAGTATAGATCTAAGCAGTTCAGAGGCGTTATTTACGCTGTTTTTGAGAAATGGGTGGGACTCGCCGAACATTCGAAAATTCTTAGTCGCTACAGATATCTGCCGAAGGAATCTTTTCGCGAGGCTTATGAGTTTTGCCTCTTCCTGCGAAAATTTTCTGTCGCCAGCGTTCTCTTCAGGCATCTACGGCCTTATCGTTCTTCGCTTCGCTCAAGATCAACCCTGCGAGCTTATTGTCTCACGGCATCGCTTAGGACGACCCTGGGCATACAGAAGGATCGTTAGGTTGAAAAAGAGGACGGGGTGTGTTAAACTGCTTTTTTGACCTTACCGGCCTTCAAACATTTTACGCAGACCCTGATGCGCTTGTGAGTGCCATTAATGACCGCGCGTACAGTCTTAAGATTAGGTAGGAAACGGCGGATATTTATACCGGTTATCTTTTGTCCGACGCCGCCTTTTTTTCTTGCTAACCCGCGGCGCTTTACAGTTCTGCCGGCAACAGGTTTTTTACCGCATATTTCGCATATTTTTGACATTTTTATAGCTCCATTTTTGTTGATATAGTATCATACGAGGTCAATCGATGCAAGAAAATAATAAGTTACTGGAAACACCTGTCAGATATTTTAAAGGCGTAGGCCCTAAGCGCTCGGAACTCCTTTCCGGTATGGGGATTAAAACGGCTTTCGATCTTTTGTATTATCTGCCGGCAAGATATGAGGATAGATCTGTCTTCACCAGGATCAAAGATCTTAAAGCCGGTGAATATCAGACAGTCCGCGGCAAAGTAGTTACAACCGGATCGCGCGTCGCTAAGAGCGGGGGCAGGGTCTTTCATCTTGCTATCACCGACGATACGGCCTTCATACAGGCAACCTGGTTTAATCAGCCTTACTTAGCGGATTATTTAAAGCCGGGGACAGAGGTAGTGCTTTACGGTAAAGTGGAGCGCTATGACCGCCTGCAGATCGTTCAGCCGGAATATGAGATAGTGAAAGAAGGAGCCGCCGAATCTATTAATATGGGCAGGATCGTCCCGATATACAGCCTTACCAAGGATATCACTCATAAGTACCTCCGGACGCTTACGCATGAAGCCGTAATGAAATACTCGAAGTCGCTATGTGAGACGCTGCCCGCATACATAGTAGCGCGTGACAAGCTCGTCGATATAAAGTTCGCCGTTTCTAATATTCATTATCCGTCCAGTTTTGGCAGCCTCGAAAAAGCTTACAGGCGAATTGTCTTCGACGAATTTTTTATACTGCAGCTTGCTTTGGCTCTGAAGAAGAAAGCTCTTGCTTCGGTTTCCGGAGGGGGGCTGTGTCATAGACCGGCCGGCGAGCTGACCGGAGGGTTTACAAAGTCGCTTCCGTTTGAATTAACTATAGGGCAGAAGAAAGCTATCGACGATATCCGCCGCGATATGTCATCGGGGCTAGTCATGAATAGACTCTTAGAAGGTGACGTCGGCAGTGGGAAGACTATTGTGGCGGCATACGCATTGGCGCTTACCGTTGAAAACTTATTTCAAGGGTGCGTCATGGCGCCGACGGAGGTCCTGGCCCGTCAGCATTTTATTGTACTAAGCGAGCTTCTTCTGCCGCTCGGCATATCGGTAGCGTTATTGGTGGGCGGAATGGACCAAAAATTAAGGGCTGAAATTTTATCGAAGATCAGGTCTAAGGAGATAGATGTGGTGGTGGGAACACATGCGATTATCGAAGAGAGCGTGAAGTTTAAAGCCTTAGGCCTTGCTGTAATCGATGAGCAGCATAAGTTCGGCGTGACTCAGAAGAAACTCCTGAAAGAGAAAGGCGATAATCCTCATATCCTCGTCATGACGGCCACTCCTATACCAAGGACGCTTGCCTTGACGGTTTACGGCGATCTTGACATGTCTGTGATAAGAGAGTTGCCCGCAGGCCGTAAGCCGATATCGACATACTGGATAGAGGAGGAGAAGCGCGCCGAAGCTTATAGTTTTGTAAAAGAGGAGCTGGCAAAAGGAAGGCAGGCGTACGTCGTGTGCCCGCTGGTTGAGACCTCAGTAAAAGATTCAAATATCAAAGTAAAAAACGCCGAGGAGGTTTATAAAAAATTTAAAAATGAAACTTTTTCAAAGTTTCGCGTAGGGCTGCTGCACGGCAGGATGAATAGGGAAGAGAAAGACAAAGTCATGGGGCAATTTAAAAAACGCGAGATTGATCTTTTGGTCTCTACCGTAGTGATCGAAGTCGGGGTCGATGTGGCGAATGCGACAGTTATGTTTATCGAGAACGCGGAAAGGTTCGGCCTGGCCCAGCTCCATCAGCTGCGTGGAAGGATCGGGCGGGGCGCTCACGAGTCATTCTGCATACTTTTGGCAGACCCGAAGACCGACGAGGCGGTAAAGAGACTAAAATCGATAGAGGCCTCTCTGGATGGCTTTCAGATAGCCGAGACGGACCTTGAGATACGCGGCCCCGGTGAATTCTTCGGCACAAGGCAGCATGGTTTGCCGGAAATAAGATTCGGGAATATTTTGAAGGATTTTGCTATAATGGAAGCTGCGCGGCGTGAGGCGTTTGATATTATTTCACGGGACCCTAAGTTGGAGGAGGGTAGGCACGATGCCCTGAAGAAGGCGCTCCTCTCTAGATTCAAGGACAACATAAACCTAATAAAGGTGGCTTAAAAATGCGTATAATAGGCGGAGTTTACCGATCGCGGTTAATAGACATGCCGAAAGGCGTGGAGATGAGGCCCACTCAAGATAAAGTCAGGGAAGCTATATTTAACATATTGGGAAATATTTCCGGAATGACCGTATTGGACTTATTTTCCGGGAGCGGCGCTTTCGGCCTAGAGTCTTTGTCGAGAGGCGCATCCAAATCCACTTTTGTCGAAAATAATATAAGGTGTGTTCAAACGATAGAAGAAAATCTGGAAAGCCTGCAGATACCGGTTAACCAATATGAGATAATAAAGAGGAGCGCCTTAAGGACCGTATACGATCTTGAGGCGGAGGGTTTAAAATATGATATTGTATTCATGGACCCTCCATACCATAAGGATCTGGCCAAAAATTGCTTGATAAATCTGGATTCCTGTGATATATTATCGCAATTCGCAACTGTGGTAGTTGAGCATTATAAGCTAGACGAGTTGAGCTTTGATCTGGAATCACTTGTGATTGATAAAGAAAGAGAGTATGGGGATACTGTAATAACGTTCCTCAAAAGACATATTGAAGATGAAGATAGCTAGCCATAAACCGATCGC